>JABLTN010078902.1_pt1 | contig 22726 bp, 17 predicted proteins | sample 7160141 | NCBI WGS metagenome assembly JABLTN01 (sample SAMN14651226, study PRJNA627086) | human gut metagenome | isolation source: feces | host: Homo sapiens | reverse complement strand
TAAACCATCACCAATAAAGTTCAAACTTAACATTGTTAAACAGATAGCAGCTACCGGCCAGATCATTTGAATAGGTTGCGTTGCAATTAAAGAACGTGCTTCATTTGCTAAAGTACCCCAGGAAGCTTGCGGAATACTAATACCAATACCAACAAATGACAAGAATGCTTCTGTAAAAATTGCACTTGGCACCATAAGTGTTGTATTAACAATAATAGGTCCCATAGAGTTTTTAATTAAATGTTTAAATAGAATTCTGCTGTCACTAGCACCAATAACACGGGCTGCTAAAGAATATTCCATTTGTTTTTGGGCCATAACCTGAGCACGTACTTGACGAGCTAAACCTACCCATGAACTGATACAAATAGCAAGTAATACAGAGAATACATTTGAACCAAATACAAGCATAATTAAGATTACATAAAGTAGTGTTGGTACAGAATAGATAATATCAACAATTCTCATGAGAACCATATCGAGCTTTCCACCAATATAGCCACAAACGCCACCCCATATAACACCAATAAATAGGTTGATTAACGCTGCCGCAAAACCTACAGCTAGAGAAATACGCCCACCATACATGACACGAACAAATAAATCTCTACCAAACTTATCTGTTCCAAACCAGTGTTCAGCACATGGTAAGAGATTACGATTTGTTAAATCTTGAGCATCATATGTATATTTAGAAAACATTGGTCCAAATACTGCGAAAATAATCATAATCACTAAGAAGATTAAACCAGCTACTGCAAGCTTGTTCTTCTTAAACTGAAACCAGACATCTTCAAAATATGTCTTTGACTTCATCGCAATAAATTCGTTATTTTTCTCATCTTCTGGAAGGCTGTCAAAAGCATCAGCTGGTAATACATTTTTCATTTCTTCTAATTTCATTTCTGACATTTTCTTATCCCCCTTACTTTAAACGAATACGTGGATCAATCATTGCACTGATAACATCTGTAATAATATTTGCTACAATTACCATTCCACCATAGAAAATTGTTAACGCCATAATTAGTGTATAGTCTCTATTACTAACACTGCCGACAAATTCAGCACCAATACCAGGAATAGAGAACATTGATTCAACAACAAATGATCCTGTTAACAAAGTTGCTAGTAGCGGTCCTGCATAGGTAATAACAGGAATAATTGCATTTTTTAAAGCATGTTTGAAAATTGCTTTTGTATAACCAGTACCTTTTGACAAAGCTAGAATCATATAATCCTGTCTTAACTCTTCTGACAAGGAACTCTTTGTTAATCTTGATATCATGGCAATAGGTGACATAGCTAAGGCAATTGATGGCATAACAAAACTTTGTGGTGAATTTAAACCAATAATTGGTAATATTTTTAACCATACACCTAATACATACATTAAAAATAATGCAAATAAGAAACTAGGAACACTTACTCCAATTGTTGCAATAAATGCAGTTAAACCTTGAACCCATTTCTTTTTAGAAAAAGCTGATACAGCTCCTAATAAGACTCCTAAAACCATTGCTACACAGAATGCACAAGCACCAAGTTTTGCAGTATAAGGTAATCCTCTATTGATAATATCCATTACATTCTGGCCTTTACGAACAAGTGATGTACCAAAGTCTCCCTGTAATACATTTTTCAAATAACTGATAAATTGAACATATGTTGGCTGATCCAGTTGATAATGTTGAATCATTAGTTCTTTTACATTAGCTGGAAGTTTTGACATTTCCCCGGCAAATGGAGAACCTGGAATGCTATGCATCAAGAAAAATGTAATTGCCATCAATGCAAATAATGTTATCGCTCCATACAATAAACGCTTAATTACGTATTTTAACATAATTTCTTCCCCCTTAATTTAACCTAAATATTTATCGAACCAGTCTTTCATTTCCTTTAATCGACGAATACGATGTTTAGGTTTACCACTTCTAGATAAACTGTGATTTTCTCCTTCAAATACAACCATCTTGCTAGGTACATGGAAGTATTTCATTGCTGTAAACATTTCCAACCCCTGGCTGATTGGACAGTTATAATCACATAAAGAATGAATAAACAAGATTGGTGTCTTTGCATTACATGCATATTTGATTGGTGATTGATCCCACATCTTTTGCATGTCACTCCAAGGTGTAGCCGCCATTTCATTAGAATCAAATGAAACACCAATTTCACTTGTACCAAAATCAGCTACCCAGTTACTGACAGATCTTTGCGAAGCGATAGCCTTAAATCTATCAGTATTTCCTTCAATCCAGTTACACATAAAGCCACCATAGCTTCCACCTAGACACCCAATTCTATTAGGATCAATTGCTTGATATGTACTTAGAACATGGTCGGTAAATTCCATCAAATCTTGAAAATCTATCGTTCCATATTTTCCTCGAATATCCGCAAACTCTTCCCCATACCCTTCACTTCCTCTAGGATTAGAGAAGAAGACAAAATATCCACTTGAAGCTAACGCCTGCATCTCATGAAAGAAACTTGTTCCATAAGCACATCTTGGTCCACCATGTATCTCAAGTAATCCAGGATACTTTTTACAAGGATCATAATCTTTTGGCTTTAATACCCAGCCATCAATTTCTTGTCCATCACTGTTTGTAAAAGGAATGTACTCTACCTTAGCAATATATTTATCTTTGAGTAATTCCTCATTTAATATGTGACAAGAAATTGCCTTAGCCTTTTCTACTTTATAGATTGCATTACATTCATTCGCTTTTGAACCAATAAAGACAACATTTTTTTCATCTACGTCAAAACATGACAATGCTCCATCATAGTCAAATACTTTAGACAATTTGTTAGAAGAATCAAGTTTATAAATATAGTTATGATAACGAACCATACCCTTAAAATACAAATCATCACCAACTGTTTTATAAATATTACCACCACCATAGAAAGTATCTGCTAATGGCGTATCACCAATGGCAATTTCTTCATCATTTTTGAAGACTATTTCACTTTTCTTTGTTTTAAAATCGTAACGATATATTTTTTCGAGTTCCCCATTACCCCATTTTTTCATGTTACTAGCTGTATATACTATGCCATTAACAGTAAATGCGATATTGGAGATTTTTAATTTTCCCTGTTTAACAAGTACTTTCTTTTTCTTTGTGTTTAAATCATATAAAGTTAAAGCTGAAGTAGATGGAAATATATCTTCATAATCTCTTGATGTATAGGCAATTTTACCTTCATTAGCGATAATGCTAGAAACATTTGTTAATTTCTCAGTGATTCTTAAAAGAGACTCGTCTAATTCATTAAAGAGAAATAATGCACTTCTTTTACCAGAGATATATCCTCTTCCATTCCCCCAGAAAGGTACCTCTTCAAAAATATGGTAATCTTTCTGTTCTTCACAATATTCTTTAGATTCTTTTTCGGGATCAGGATCATTCCAGTCAACTAATGCTTTAACTGCATAGAATCCTTTTGAAATCTTTTGAATATTTAATACATTTAAAGGAATCTCAAATGCACGATATGCTTCACCACCATCTAGCGGCAAACGATAGAAAACGGTTTTCTTTTTAAATGGTTCAGCTTCATCATCCTGATTACGATTAGCACTAAATAACAGTGTATTTTCATCATCAAAAATATAATCACTTGTTTTAGCATCATGCGTTAACTGTTTATATTCCTTTGTATCTAAATTCATATAATAAATATCATTATCATATGTATTTAATTTGTAATTAGGAACAGTCACAACATAAGCACAATGCTTAGTGTCAGGACTTAGTTGAATATTACTTGCACATTTGATTTTAGAAATATCTTCTAAGGTAATTTCATTCATTTTGTTTCCCCCTCGAGTTTCTTTTAACAAACACTGAGAGGTCATCTTGGATGACTCTCTCAGTAAATTGATTTTATTTTTTTACTAATCTTTTACACAGGCACTAAAGTAAGGCATTGTACTATGTAATTCATATCCGCTTAGACTAGAACTAACTAGTGCTGGAGATGAGAATTGGAATAGTGGGAATTCTAAGAATTGTTCTTGAACTAAGTAATCCTCAGCTTCATGTAATGCTTTAGCAAATTCTGTTGGATCAGTAATATATTTAGCATCATCAATCATCTTGTCATATTTTGGATCATTTACAGAATTATATACAAGATTTGCAGATGTCCAATTCTTTAAGAAATTGATTGGAGAAGCTTCGGCTTGTAAACCATAACGTCCAATTTGGAAATCACCTTGATCTAATTGATCGTAATATACACCAGATTCAACAGCATCGAAGTCAACTTCTACACATCCTAATGCTTTCCACATAGATTGAAGCATTGTAGCTACATCTTCATGGATACTGTTCTTAGAATACTTGTAAGTGAATTTAAGTGGATTAGATTCACTGTAGCCGGCAGCTTCTAATAATGCTTTAGCTTCTTCTGGATTGTAAGAAGATTCATAGCCTTCTTCATCTCTTTCGGTACGGAAGTCTTTAGTTTCTCCAAATAGACCAAATGGAACATAACCATTAAGTACTGGATAAATTTCTTCACCGCCGATAACATCTACTAGAGCTTCTTTATCAATAGCTTCATATAATGCTTTACGAACATTTACATCTTTTAAGAAATCAGGACCGGTTTCGCCACAGTTCAACACTAATGAGTAGCAGCTAGGATATGTTAATACCCATAGGTTATCTGTACCTTTATAGCTTAGTGCTGTAGAAACAGATACACTTAAGGCAACATCTACATCACCTGTCTGGAAGGCTGCATATTGAGCATCAACATCTGGCATTACTTGATAAGTAATTTCATCCATCTTTACTGCATCTTTACCATAATATGTATCGCTCTTCTTTAATACAGCTTTGTCGTTTAGTGAGAATTCAGCTAATTCATATTCACCACAAGTTGCATATCCTGGAGTGACTGACCAGTCTGATGTATGTTGAGGAGTATCAAGTGGAAGTGGTGAGAATACGCCTCCTCCAGCAACTGTAGTTAAGAAATAAGGTACTGGATAATTAAGTGTTAATACTAAGGTGTAATCATCTGGAGCTTCAATACCTACATCACTGTGGTCTTCTGTAGTACAGTCAAATGCATCACCTGCTTCATATGCACGATTCGAATAATCCTGAGCACCCTTGATCATTTGTTGCATATCATTAACACGGAATGCGTTATCTACACCATAAGACAATGCTCTTAAATATGAATATACATAGTTAGCAGATGTGATAGGTGTTCCATCATTGAATGTTACATCTTTCTTCAAATGGAATGTCCAAGTTAGACCATCTTCACTTGTTTCAGAACTTTCAGCCAAATCATAGCTTGTTGAACTGTCCGCATTAATTTTTGTAAGAGATGCATATATAGAGTGAATGACATAAGAGTTATATAGTGTAGTACTAAGTTGAGGATCAAGTGTATCAAATTGAGCACCAATAGCTACTACCATTGATGTTGCACCATCACCTGTTGTTGTCGTTCCAGCTGCTGCTCCTGCTGTTGGTGTTGTTGTACCAGTGGATGAACCACCGCAGCCAACTAAACCTAGAGTCATCATGCCAGAAAGTAAATAAGCTAAACTTTTCTTCATGGATTTCGTCCCCCTCTCAAGTTATGAAAATAATATATTCATTTTGAAAAAAGATGTCAATATTTTTCTGTAAATATTTTTATTATTTTTACATTTAATATACATTTTATTTCATTTTTATTTTCATTGCTATTTTGCTCACAAAAGTAAGCCTTTTCATCGATATGTTTTATACTATAGGTAGGAGGGTTTGTTTATGGTTAATCATTATAAAATTGAAATATGTTGTGGCAGTTTAACAGATTGTATGACTGCAGAAAAATATCCAGTAGACCGTATTGAATTAAATTCAGGACTGGAACTTGATGGTTTAACCCCTTCTCTATCAACTTTTCTTTTAGCGAAAGAAAAAAGCACCAAAAAAATTGTATGTATGGTTAGACCACGAACTGCTGGTTTCTGTTACAACAATTATGAAATCAGTACAATGTTTTCTGATGCCGATGTATTTTTAAAAAATGGTGCTGATGGTATTGTCTTTGGTTTTTTAAATCCTAACAGAACAATTGATGTTAATAATACAAAAAGAATGGTTGAGTTGATTCATTCTTATCAAAAAGAAGCTGTATTTCATAAAGCTTTTGATGAAGTATTAGATTATGATAAAGCTATAGAAGATTTAATCAGCTGTAATGTAGATAGAGTACTAACAAGTGGTACTGCCCCTACAGTTCTAGAAGGATTAGATGTTATCACTCATCTTGAACAAAAGTATGGTAATCAAATTGAAATTTTACCAGGATGTGGAATTAAAGAAGATAATATCGTTGAAATTTTAGAAAAATCAAAAGTGTCACAATTTCATATGACCGCGAAAAGTATCTTTGAAGATCATGGAAGCTATGTAGCAGTTGATGGACGAAATGTTCAAAATGTACTTGATAAAATTGGCAATATTTCTACGTACTACCGCAAAGAGTTAACTGGTGAAGATATTGCCATGATGACAAATGATCCATTTGAAAAAGAATACGAACCTAAAGATGTAGATAGAGATCGTACATAATTAGTTAAGGGAGTTCAATTTGAACTCCCTTGTTTGTTCTTTACAGTAAGCCTACTCTTTTAAATACTTCATCTACATTTTTAATTTGATATGTTGGATCAAAGCAATCTTCTATTTCTTCATCACTTAATGTATCTGTTACTTCTTTTACTGATTTCATTAAATCTTTGAAGTTCAAGCCTTCGGTCCATGCTTTAATTGCCTGTGGTTGCACTGTATCATAGGCTTTTTCACGTGACCATCCTTTATCAACGAGCTTTAACATAAATCTCTGCGAAAAAATAACTCCATGCGTTGCCCAGATATTCTGCTTCATTCTATCTTCAAATACAGTTAGATTTTTAAGAATACCACCAAAACGATTTAACATATAATCTAGTAATTCAGTTGCATCTGGCGCAATAATTCTTTCAGCTGAAGAATGAGAAATATCTCTTTCATGCCATAAAGGTACATCTTCAAAAGAAGTTACCATGTATCCTCTTAACACTCTTGCACAACCGCAAATATTTTCTGAACCGATTGGATTACGCTTATGTGGCATAGCACTTGAACCCTTTTGTCCAGCTCTGAATTTTTCTTCTACTTCTCTTACTTCTGTTCTCTGTAAATGTCTAATTTCTGTAGCCATCTGTTCTAAAGTTGTTCCAATTAAAGCAAGTGTTGCAAAATATTCTGCATGGCGGTCTCTTTGTAAAATCTGCGTAGAAATATTACTTGATTCAATACCAAGTTTCTCACAAACATAATCCTGCACAAATGGAGGAATATTTGCAAATGTACCTACAGCTCCAGAAATTTTACCTGCTTCAACCATTTTCGCAGCATGTTCAAAACGTTCTTTATTCCGTTTCATTTCTTCATACCATAATGCAAATTTCATTCCAAAAGTAGTAATTTCCGCATGCACTCCATGTGTTCTACCCATCATGACCGTATCTTTATACAAAAGAGCTTTTTCTTTTAAAACAGCCATGAATTCATCAATATCTTTTCTTAAAATTTCATCAGCTTTCTTGAAGCGGATACCATTAGCTGTATCAACCACATCAGTGCTTGTGATGCCATAATGAATCCACTTTTTTTCTTCACCTAAAGACTCACTGACGCATCTCGTAAAAGCTACTACATCATGTCTTGTTTCAGCTTCAAGCTCATATATTCTATCTACATCAAATTTCGCATTCTTTTTGATTAGTTCAACATCACCTTCAGGAATATGACCAAGTTTGCTCCAGGCTTCATCAATTAATATTTCCACCTTTAGCCACGCATCATATTTTGCCTGTTCACTCCATACATCCATCATTTCTTTTCTTGCATAACGATCTATCATGTTAACTGTCCATCCTTAACGATATACTATTTTAAAATAAAATTTGTCTAATGTTTATTTTAAATCAAAAAAATATTCACTTTTCTTATTGTGTGTTATTCTTTTTGTGTGTTGTATTTACAACAATTATTTCTATGATTAAACAGATTGATAAAATATTCAAAAACCCTTTATTTAAAGGTATTAACAAAGATATAGACTACGAAGTATTGGAAATTTTAGGTACCCAGTTAAAAAACTATTCAAAGGACCAGTATGTTTTTAAAGCAGGCAAAAAAATCAAAAGAGCTGCTATTTTAATCGAAGGTAAAGTCGTATTAACAAGAGAAAATTACTGGAAAGAAGAAAGTATTGTTCAAGAAATAAAACCTGGAGAATTATTTGCTTTATCGTTTTCAACTAATTCTTCTATTTCTACTGATATTAATGCAAAGTGTCTTAAATCTAGTGTCATCTTGTGGTTTCACACAGAAGATTTACTCATGCATGAAGAAACAAGTAAATATCACTCTATTATTATCAAAAATTTATTATCTATACTTGCTAAACAGAATATTGAATTAAAAGCACAGGTATGGAATATTTCACAAGATACCATCAGAAATAAATTACTATCCTATTTATCTCTTGAAGCAAGTCAAAAACATACAAATGAATTTGATATTCCTTTTAACCGTCAAGAGCTTGCAAATCATTTATGTGTAGATCGTTCCGCTTTATCTACAGAACTAAATAAATTACAAAAAGAAGGATATTTTATTGTGAAGAAAAATCACTTTACCCTTCTTTCTAAATAATCGATAGTTTTATTTTGAATCACTTAAGAGCTGCTTTTGCAGTTTCTTTTGCTTTTTCAAGATCATCACAAACAATAAAGATAACGGTATCGGAACTACTTTCAATAACTGCATTATCTACTTTGAATACTTCACTTGGTTCATACATCTGCAGTTGTGATTTTCTTGTATCTAAATATGTTTGAACAGTTTCTTTTGCAGAATTTACATCTGTAACCTTAAATACACCGAGACAATCTGCTAACTTATCTGCTGCATAGAATGATCCTTCTTCATATACACCATCTTCAAAGAAAAATAAACCAGGAATCACTCTTGTTTCAACTTCCTGCACTGTATCAAGTGATAAATCAGCGATTATTGTCTTTGTCAAATCAGCAGGTGTATCACTTGAAGAAGAACTTTTACCACCTGAACAACCAACTAAACAAATAACAGCAAGTAAACTACTGACAAATTTCTTTAACATATGACTCTCTCCTTACAACATGTGTTGAAATATAATCTTCCATTGCATGAGCACCAGCTACATTGAAATGTAAACCATCCCATACATAATCATCTTTAATTGTACCATCTTCATCTAATTCATCATCTAAATTCAAGAAATAAATATGGTTATTTTTCGCAATCTCTTTGATTGTAGTATTCAAGTTATCTAAATGTTCACTTAATGCCGGCTCTGGTAAATCAGATATATAATCTGGATGATATGCCAGCATCAAATAAATATTCACTTCAGGATTATTTGTCTTTAACATCGTAACAATTTCCTGCAATTTTTCGCCAAAAGCGTTGAAATTAGGATTTCTGATTTCGTTAATACCAAATAATAGATAAATATTCTTTTTTTGCGTTGTACTTAAGACATCCATTAAAGTTTCATCCTCACCATACGTATAAGCACTGCTAAGGCTTGGATCAACTTTCATGTTGTCTATTAATAACAAATTTAAAGAAGTAACATAAGCAACCTGAGCGTTTGTTCGGGTTCCATATAATGCTAAAGAACCCATTCTTGAATCACCTGCAAATAGAACATCATCAAAATATGCATCATCAATAACTTCATTTTTTGGTGCGCTTTGATCATAATCGTAAAAATTTATTACTCTACAACCGTATTCTTCTTTACCGCTTTCATTATTCTGGTTAGATGAACAGCCACTTAACAAAAGTAGACAAGCAAGAAAACTATTCATTAGTTTTTTCTTCATTTTCAAATAAATCATCACTTTCTTCTGTGCTCTTAAAATCTGGTAAATCTGGTAATTCTTCTAAACTCATTAATTTAAAAGAATTTAAAAATTCATTTGTTACTTCATATAGAATCGGTCTACCAGGGGCTTCACTTCTACCTGCTTCTTGAATCAAGTCTCTAGCAAGTAATTTTCTTAACATCATATCTGCACCAACACCACGTATTTCTTCGATTTCTACACGTGTAATTGGTTGTTTATATGCAATAATTGCTAAAGTTTCCATAGCTGCAGGTGATAAAGTAGCCTGCTTATTTAGCTGGAATAATCTTTTCGCACTGTCTATTACATATTCTTTGCTCAAGAAGCGATATACACCACCATAATTTGCTACTTCAATACCTCTAGAATCATCCGCGGCATATTCTTTCATTAGTTCATCTAATATCTTTTCACATTCTTCTTCGCTGCATTCTGTACTGCAACTTGCTTGACCAGCCGTTAAACCATCATCACCGACAATAAATAGAAGCCCTTCTAATATGCCTTTTAAATTCGGTTTATTATCATCTGTATCAAATGTAATTTGTTCACTGTTTAATTCACTCATGCTGATAAATTTCCTTTAGAAAACCATATATTATCTTTTTCATCTACAGTAAAAAACAATATATGTTGTCTTGTTAAATCTAATACTGCTAAGAATGTAACAATAAATGTAGGTAAATCATTACAGTCATCTAACAGTTTGTTAAAATGGAATGTTTTTGGTAACTTGTCCAGTTTTGCTCTAACTTCAAGCTCTCTTTTTTCCATTGATATTTCTCTAGTAATATGTTTTGTTTCGATTGGTTTAGATAAACTTAATCGTCGCATACATCTTTCCATTGCTTTCACTAAATCATATGGATTACCTTCAATACTTTGAGTATCTATTTCTTTTGTCCATTCTTCTGTAATACTTGATAATGGCTTAGATAATAAATTCTGTCTTTCTGAATATAACTCATTCAACTCGCTGGTAACTTCTTTAAACTGTTGATATTCAAGCAATCTACGAACTAATCTTTCCTTTGGATCTTCTTCATATTCATCTTCGAGTTCACTTTGATCTTTCGGTAAAAGTTTCTTTGATTTATATTCAATCAAACTTGCTAATTCCACTAAATATTCACTGGCTACTTCAAGATGCATTTCATTCATCGCATTTAAATATGCCATATACTGGTCAGTTAAAACATTAACATCTAAATCAAATAAATCGAGTTCTTTTTCCTTGATTAGATGTAACATCAAATCTAATGGACCATCAAAATTTTCTATCGTTACTTTAAATTCTTCCATATCACGTATTCCTAATGGATTATATCAAAATCTAGCATATTTCTCCATGGCTAAATCCCTTAACAATACATAAAGAAAAGCTTAAGATTAGACAAGATAACAATAATCTCCCTAAAAATAAGCTTTTTTGAATATAAATTATTTTACAACAATATTTACAATCTTATTTGGAATAACGATAACTTTAACAACTTGACTGTCTGCTAGATATTTTTGTATAGCTTCTAGTTCCATTGCCTGCTTTTGTACTACTTCTGAATCTTCATCTTTGTTTGTTTCAAATTTACCTCTTACTTTGCCATTAACCTGAACAATAATCATCACTTTGCTTTCTTCAAGCTTTGAGGCATCATATGTTGGCCAAGCAGCGTAAGCGATTGAATCTTCATGACCTAATAACTGCCACATTTCTTCACCAATATGAGGTGTAATGCAAGACAGCATCTTGATAATTCCTTCCGCATATGGCTTATAAAGAGTTTCTGCTTTATATGCTTCATTGACGAAAATCATCATTTGGGAAATTGCTGTATTGAATCCTAAAGATTCATAGTCTTCTGTAACTTTTTTAACTGTCTGGTTATAGATGAAATCTAACTTACCATCATTTGTATCTGTTAATTTACCTGATTCAATAAACAAACGATATACACGGTCAATCCATTTCTTAGCACCATCTACACCAGCCATAGACCAAGGTTTGCTCGCTTCTAGTGGTCCCATAAACATTTCATATAAACGAAGTGTATCAGCACCATAGTTCTTTACAATATCAGATGGATTGATAACATATTTTGGAAATCTCTTACCCATCTTGATACCATTTTCACCCAAGATCATACCCTGGTGAACAAGTTTTTTAAATGGTTCTCTGCATGGAACAATACCTTTATCATATAAGTAATTATTCCAGATACGGGAATACATCAAATGACCAACTGCGTGTTCTGGTCCACCAACATATAAATCTACTGGCATCCAGTGTTTTAGTAATTCAGGATCTGCTAACTGTTTATCATTCTTTGAATCAATATATCGTAAATAATACCAGCTTGAGCCAGCAGAACCTGGCATTGTAGAAGTCTCACGTGTTCCATGAACACCATTTCTATCATACTTCTTCCATTCAGTAGCATTTTCTAGTGGAGCTTTGCCATTATGACCTTTATAGTCTTCTAGTTCTGGAAGAATTAGTGGCAATTCATCATCTGGCAAAATATAATCAGTTCCATCATCTAAATGAACAATTGGTACTGGTTCTCCCCAATAGCGTTGACGGGCAAAAATCCATTCACGGAAACGGTAGTTAACCTTTTCTTTGGCAATACCCATATCTACTAATTTTTTTGTAATTGCTACTTTCGCTTCTTCAACTGTTAAACCTGTAAATTCTGCAGAATTAATTAACTTGCAACCTTTACCAAGATAATCCTGTTTTTCAAATGCACACTTTGATACATCTCTACCTTCAATAACTTGAATCATATCAATGTTATGTGCAATAGCATATTCAAAGTCACGCTGGTCATGGCTTGGTACCGCCATAACTGCACCTGTACCATAGTTTGCAAGTACGAAGTCGCCAATAAATACTTCTACTTCTCTACCATTAACAGGGTTAATTGCTTTAATTCCTTCAAGTCTACAACCAGTTTTACCTTTATTTAATTCAGTACGGTCCATATCTGATTTAGATAGAGTTTCTTGAATATATGCTTTAACTTCATCCTGATTTTTAATACGTGGCATTAAATCTTGAACAAGTTGTCCATCTGGTGCTAGAACCATGAATGTAATACCATAGATTGTTTCGATACATGTTGTAAAGATAGAGAATTTTCCACCACCAACGATTTCAAATTCAACTTCAACACCAGTTGAACGACCAATCCAGTTACGTTGCATTTCTTTTGTAGATTCTGGCCAGTCAATATGATTTAAACCTTCTAATAGTTTTTCTGCAAAAGCAACCTGGTCGATACATAATTGTTTCATATTCTTACGAACAACAGGATATCCACCACGTTCACTCTTACCATCAATAACTTCATCATTTGATAATACTGTACCTAGTTCTTCACACCAGTTAACCGGCATATCAATATATTTTGCATATCCATCTTCATATAATTGTTTGAAAATCCATTGTGTCCAGTGATAGAAGTCAGGATTAGATGTCGCAATCATTCTTGACCAGTCATAGTCAAACCCTAATTCCTTTAACTGTTTTGTAAAAGTTTTGATATTTTCTTGTGTAAATCCATTTGGATTATTACCAGTTTGAACTGCATATTGTTCAGCAGGCAAGCCGAAAGAGTCATATCCCATTGGATGTAATACGTTATATCCCTGCATTCTTTTCATACGGGAAATGATATCTGTTGCTGTATAGCCTTCAGGGTGTCCAGCATGAAGTCCTACACCACTTGGATAAGGAAACATATCTAAAACATAATATTTTGGTTTAGAAAAATCCCAGATATCCGTTTTGAATGTTTCATGATCTTCCCAATACTTTTGCCATTTTTTCTCTACTTCTAAATGATTGTACATATACCCTCCTAAAATATAAAAGACGCCCTAATCTAAGGACGTCCTGTTAACGCGTTACCACCTTAGTTCACTATTTCTAGTGCACCTTCATTACCTTATTAACGCTAAGCACGGTCACTCCTATGCTAAGTTCAGCTTTCTTCTATATTGGTTTTCATCACCCACCAACTTTCTCTAATAGAAATCCTGCTTACTACTTCATAATCAACGTAACGATATAATCTTACAACCTTTTCAAAATAACTGCAATTAAGATTTATTTATCCAAAACTGATTCATATACCGCTTTTAATTCTTGTCCTATTTTGTCTATACTTCTTTCTTTAGCAACTTCAAATCCTGCTTCTTTTGTGCTAGGTAATGTCTTTTCTACACATCCTTGTACCAGTTTTATAAATTCTTCATTATCATGACCTTTATAACACTGAACTTTATCTTTTAGCCATGGATTGAATACACCAATATCTCTAACTACAACATTTTGATGACTTGCTAAAGCTTCTAAAACAACAATACCTTCTGTTTCTTCATAGCTTGGAAAAAAGAAACAATCCGCATCAAGATATGCTCCCTGAATAATTGGTCCTTTAACATATCCTGGAAATATACAGTTTAGCGGGTGATTTTCAACTGCTTTATTGATTTCACTAGGAACCAACATTGGATTAATTTCACCAAACCAGATGAACTTATATTCCGGTAAACTTTCCGCCACCTTTATAAAATCTAATATACCCTTTCTTTCAAAAGGTAATCCAACTCCAATAACAACTTTATCTGTTTCCTTTAAGCTGAAATATTTACGATATGCTTTAATCTTTTCTTCATCATATGCGTATTGTTCTAACTCAATACCATTACTGATTGGATAAATTGGTAACGTAATACCATAGTTTTGTAATAATTGCTTAGAATAAGGCGTTGGCGTAATAATCACATCTGCTTTTGAATATAAATTAACAAGAATCTGTTTAACTACAGGAGCTAACATATTTGACATAATAAAACTATTACGGAAATCTTCTTCTGTAGAATGAGCGTGATATACAACTTTCTTGCCATTTTTTCTAGCATTACGAATAATTGATTCACTATTCAAACCATATGTATTGATATGTAAAATATCATAATCTTCATCCCAGGGATCGGTAGTATATTCTATACCAGCACTCGTTAAAGCTGCTTTTTGATGTTCAAATGCTCTACCAATACCTGATGTCTGAATCAAACTTTCACTTTCAAAATATAATAATATCTTCATAACTCACCATTTATGTTCCTATACAATTTTAACAAAAAAATCCACGATATGAATGAATACCGTGGATTTAATTTATTATGAATTACTTAAGATTATTCTTCGTTTTGAATCTTTAACTTTTGCATTAACTTGTTGAAACGAATTTGTGCATCTTTCTTTGTCTTTTCAAACATTGAATGAGCAACTTCTTCGCCCTTAAGTCTTGGTAAGTTGAAGTAACGAGCTTCAGCCATTAAGAATGATTCGAACTTATCCCAGTCAGGAGTCTTTGTAGAATCAAATTGTAATGGTTTTTCTAATCTTGGGTCAAATCTATATAGAGTTGTATAACCACAAGCTACAGCATCCTTTTGTCTTGTTGGAGCGTTGATTAAGCCACCCTTAATACCGTGTTCTGCACATGGGCAGTATGCGATAACGATAGATGGTCCATCATAGCTTTCAGCTTCTTTGAATGCTTTGATTGTTTGAGCTTGGTTAGCACCCATACATACAGAAGCAACATAAGCTGTTCCATATTCCATGAAGATTTGTCCTAAGTCTTTCTTAGTTGTTGGTTTACCACCAGCAGCGAACTTAGCAATAGCTGAGTAGTTTGTAGACTTAGAAGCTTGTCCACCAGTATTAGAATATGTTTCTGTATCTAGTACTAGAACGTTAACATTTAAGTTGTTAGCCATAACGTGATCTAATCCACCGTAGCCGATATCATAAGACCATCCGTCACCACCGATAATCCATACAGATTTACCAACTAAATCTCTTTCCATTTCTAGTAATGGTTTAACTGCTTCATTGCTTGATGCTTTAACAGCAGCAACTAATTCATCCTTAACAGCACGTTGAGCATTTCTGTCTTCTTTTGCGTCTAGGTATTTTTGGAATGCTGCTTTGCATTCTGGTTCTACTTTATCAATATTTTCTTCGATAATACGTAGGATTCTAGCACACTTCGTAGCTTGAGCTACAGCCATACCGAAACCATATTCAGCATTATCTTCAAATAGTGAGTTAGCCCAAGCAACACCATTACCATCTTTATCTGTTGTAAATGGGTTAGATGGAGTAGCAGAGCAGTAAATCATAGAACATCCAGTAGCGTTAGCTACAAGCATATCTTTACCGAATAATTGAGAAGCTAATCTATAGTAAGGAGCTTCACCACATCCTGGACAGCATCCAGATACTTCGAAGTATGGTTTTTCTAGAGAAACACCAGCTGGAGTATTTGCATTACCATATTGTGGTTTTTCAGGAGTATGTTTGTATAAGTATTCAGCAACAGGTTGTTGTTTTGTTTGTGTTGCAATAGGTCTAGCAACAAGAGCACCAGGATTTTCCTTTGTATTAGGAATTGGGCAGGCTGTCATACATACGCCACATCCTACACAGTTTTCTGTAGAGATTTGGATTCTGAACTTCAAGCCTTCTTCTTTTGCTTTTCCATAAATTGGAGATGGTTCTTTATATGTTAATTCGAAACCATTTTCAGTAGCAATCTTGCTAGCTTCTGCACATTCTTCAGGAGTCATTAAGAATGGACGAATTGTAGCATGAGGACAAGCGAATGCACATGCACCACATTGTACACACTTATCTGCATTCCATTCAGGAACATAAGCAGCAATATTACGAGCTTCTCTGAATGATACGTCTTCCTTCATTGTTCCATCAACTAGTTCAGGATCAGTGAATTCAGAAACTTTCATGTTGTAACCTTCAAGAGAGTTAATCTTTTGAACGAATCCATCATAGTATGCATCACCAGTTTCCTTGTATAATGCACCCTTAGATGTTAAGTTGCTCCATTCAGGATTTACTGTAACTTCTACAAGACCTTCAGCACCTTTGTTAATAGCAGCAATGTTGTTATCTACAACATCTTGACCCTTACGAGCATATGTTGTACGAGCAGATTCTTCCATTAACTGTAAGCTCTTAGAATAAGGCATGATTTGTTCATTTAGCTTGAAGAATGCTGATTGTAGGATTGTATTTGTATGAGAACCCATGTGAGTTTCACGAGCAATCGCATTAGCATTGATGATGAAGAATTTAGCATGTTTATCAGCTAAGCCTTTTAACATTCTGTTAGGAAGTTTATCAGCTACTTCATCAGCAGACATAGTTGTATTTAATAAGAAAGTACCACCATCTTTTAAGTCACGAACCATATCGAACTTGAATGCATAAGATTCTTGAGAAGATGAAATGAAATCTGCCTTATTGATGTAGTAAGGAGAATGAATTGGTGTAGGACCAAATCTTAAGTGAGATCTTGTAACACCACCAGCTTTTTTAGAGTCATATGCAAAGTATGCTTGAGAATATAGATCAGTATTGTTACCAATGATCTTAACTGTAGATTTGTTAGCACCTACTGTACCATCAGCACCTAATCCATAGAATAAGCATGTTGTATAGTCAGCATCAACATGGATATCAACTGGTGCAAGTGATAAGTTAGTAACATCATCTTCAATACCAATTGTGAATTCTTCTTTTGGAGAATCCTTCTTTAATTCTTCATAAACAGCATTGATGTGGCTTGGGTTAGTATCTTTAGAAGATAGACCGTAACGACCGCCAATGAATGTAATATCTTTATGTTTTCTTAGTGCATAGCAAACATCTAAGAATAATGGTTCTCTTGTACCAACTTCTTTAGCTCTATCAAGAACAGCAATCTTCTTAACTGATGCAGGAAGTACTTCTTCTAGATATTTTTCAGAGAATGGTCTGTATAAGTAAACCTTAATTAAACCAACTTTTTCGCCTCTAGCTACTAATGTGTTAACTGTTTCTGTGATTGTATCAGTAACAGAACCCATAGCGATAATAACTCTTTCAGCTTCTGGATGACCAACATATACAAATGGTGCATAGTTACGTCCAGTATGTTCAGAAATAGCCTTCATGTATTTAGCAGCGATTTCAGGAACAGCATCAAAATGTTTGTTTTGAGCTTCTTCAGCCTGGAAGAAGATATCATCATTTTGGTTAGTACCACGTACAACTGGATTTGTATGTGGGTTTAGAGCTTTTTCACGGAATGCTTCTAGTTTTTCAACTGGTAATAAGCTCTTTAAGAAGTCATAATCCATAACTTCTATCTTGTCATATTCATGAGATGTACGGAAACCATCAAAGAAATGCATTACAGGAACTGAACCATCGATAGCGATTAAGTGAGCAGCACCTGCTAAGTCCATACAGTCTTGAACTGAATGTGAACACATCATAACAATACCTGTTTGACGGCAAGCATAAACGTCTGAATGATCACCGAAAATAGATAGTGTATGAGTTGCTAAAGAACGAGCTGCTACATGAATAACACCTGGTAGTAATTCACCCTTTAACTTGTAAATGTTTGGAATCATTAATAATAGACCCTGTGATGCAGTGAATGTAGTTGCTAAAGAACCAGCTTGTAATGCGCCGTGAATTGCACCAGCAGCACCACCTTCAGCCTGCATTTCGACAACCTTTACCTTGTCGCCGAAAACATTTGTACGACCTTCTGTTGCCCAGTCGTCAACATGTTCTGCCATCGGAGATGATGGCGTGATTGGATAGATACCTGCTACTTCAGTAAATGCATAAGCAGAATGCGCAGTGGCAGTATTACCATCCATTGCTTCAAAAACCTTTTTTGTTTCTGTCATATTTCCTCCTGTGTTACGGAATAATTATATGATAGAAAACAACAAATTGAGCATAAAATTGTGAAATTTGTAAACCTTTTCAATAATAAGCAAACTTTTAGTATATTAATGGTAAAGATAAGGAGCAAAAAATGGATAATACAAAAAAAGATATTACGAATTAGCAACATCAATACAAAAGAAACAACCATGGAACTATATGATATTGATTGGAATGTCATAGAAGAAATTTTCGATGATCTTGAAGAAAAAATTAATCTGTTTAATGTAGATGAAGAATAATAAAAAAGTCTCATTCGAGACTTTTTTATTGTTGCTGATTCATTGATTTCATTACTTGCTTGATTTGAGCTTCGCTTGGCTTTCTTCCCATTTGAAGGAACATAGCACGAATCATTTTTTCTGATACAGGAGGATTCTCCTTTAATTGTTTTGTGAAGCTCTTTCTTGCTAAAAAGAAACCAATAGCGGCTCCTACAACGCCACCTAATACAAACCATAAAATGGATGACCAAAATGCACTCATATTATTACCACCTTTTCATTAAGACATTCTATTATTTTTGTAGCAACTTTGCAAGATTCTTAATATATTTCACGACTGTTAATGTGTATAATAGAGAAATGAAATTTAAACAATTATTAAAACTATTACTTTCTTTTATGCTTATCTTCCCTGTTATGTTCAATCAAAATATACAGGCAGAAGAATTAGATATCAATGTTTCAAGTCCTTATGCATATTTATATGATTTAGAAAACGGACAGGTTCTTTACGATAAAAATGGTGAAGAAAAAATATATCCTGCTTCTATGACTAAACTAATGACAGCTCTTATTGCTGTAGAACATTTAGATTTAGATCAAAAAATATTGATTACTTCTGAAATGTATGCTCCTTTTGCTGGAATAAATGCTTCTATAGCAGGATTTAGCATAGGTGAAGAACCTACTGTAAGAGATTTACTATATGGCCTGTTACTACCTTCTGGAGCTGACAGCGCTTGTGTATTAGCTTATGCTGTTGCTGGTAATATAGATTCATTTGTTTTACTTATGAATGATAAAGTAAATGAATTAAATTTAGAAAATACGCATTTTACAAATACAACCGGTTTACATAATCCTAATCAATATTCAACATGTAAAGATATTGCAAGAATCTGCAGTGAAGTTGTTCAATATGATGCAATAAAAGAAATATTAGAAACAAAAAACTATACTACTGGTCCTTTACTTCATCACCCTGATGGTTTAGCAATTAATGACCATATATCCGATACACTGCGTTATGGTATTACAGGATTTGTTGGTGGTAAGACGGGCTATACACCTGATGCTGGTAGATGTTTAGCAAGCTATGCGGTTGTTAACGGTATGCCTTGTATTTTGGTTACAGCTGCTGCTAATGATAGTATTACACCACAAAACGATGCCTATGAAACCTATAACTATTTAAGTGAATATTACACTCGTACTGTTCTTATTGATCCAAATGAAATAATAAAAACTATTCCTGTTAAAGGTGGTAAAAAAGTAAAAGAAATTAGTGTAAATGCCTCAAGTTCATGTAACGCTGATATTCCTATAAATAGTGAAATTAGCACATCTATTGATTTACCTGATAAATTACAAGCTCCCCTATCAAAAGACACACAAATAGGTACAATTACAGTAAGCGTTGATGAGAATGAATATTGTTCATCAGCTATTTATATTCAAGAAGATATAGCTGAAAGTATCCCTTCTATTATCTTCCACTTTATCGAAGATAATTTCTTACTACTATGTCTAGTATTCATCATATTCGTTCTACTATTCATCAAAAAGCAAATAGCAAAACAAAGACGCAGAAAAAGAAGAAAAAAGAGAAATACAACAAAAAAGTCCCAAATTAACTATTAGTCAGTTTGGGACAATTTTTCTTTTATCTTGTATAGAATATTATCTAGTAACCATGGATAGCCTTGATTTGTATCACACTCTACATGAAATATTAAACCCAAATCAAAATCACGGAAACTGTCGTTTGAATGAGTATGACCACATAAGTTGATTACTCTTGTTTTTAAAGAATCTTGATCATCTTTATTAGAAGTGATTGTTGGATAGTGACTTAGATAGAAATGATATTTTTTATATTGCAGAATTGTACTATAGCCTAATATTTCGATATTAGATAAAGATTCATATATCGGTATTTTCGAACTACCGTCATGATTTCCTAAGATTACTTTTATACTGCCTTTTAATCTAGATAAATATACTTTTCCTATATCTAAATCTCCAAAAATTAAATCTCCTAATACATAAACTGTATCATCTTCATGTATAACTTCATTCCACTTGTTTACTAAGTCTTCACTCATTTCTACTGCTGAATCATATCCACGTGGCTTGTAGATAAATTCTTGATTATGCATTAAATGTAAATCACTTGTTATATATATCATTTATACGCTCCATACATTTTTATTATACAAAAGTAAAAAGCACACCGAAGTGTGCTAAATAGTTCAATAAGACAGGAAGGCTGATATGTTCCCTCTTTTGTAGAGGTGGGTGTCCTTGGTCAACCATTAGGATTCTTAGTCGTACTAAGCATTCACACCGATATCTCCAGTCAGGATTCCCTTATATCGTAGTGTAGGAAAAATACGATACCTCCCTGTGCACATAATAATATCAATACAATACTATTAAGTATAGTCTTGACTTTTATTTCTTTTCTTTAATTTGAATTCCCAAGATGTCTAGTTGTTTTTCATCAACGACGTTTGGTGCATCACTCATTAAATCTAATGAACTGTTTGTTGTTGGGAAAGCTACAACATCTCTGATATTTTCTGTACCAGCTAATACCATTGTTAATCTTTCTAGGCCAATACCTACACCACCATGAGGAGGAGTACCATATTTAAATGCATCTAAGAAGAAACCAAATTTAGCTACAGCTTGTTCCATAGTTAAGCCAATTGCTTCAAATACTTTTTCTTGTAATTCTTGATCATGAATACGGATAGAACCACTTAATAATTCATAACCATTTAATACTAAGTCATATGCTCTACTTGAAACATGTGCAGGATCAGTAAATAGTTTATCAATATCTTCTTCTTTAGGAGCAGTAAATGGGTGGTGAGCTGCTACATATCTTTGTTCTTCTTCACTATATTCAAACATAGGGAAGTCTGTTACCCATAAGAACTTATAGCATGTTTCATGAGGAATTAAATCTAACTCTCTTGCTAGTCTTACTCTTAATGCACCAAGTCCTGTTTCAACTGTTCTTTCTTTATCTGCAATACATAGAACTAAATCCCCATCTTTTAAATCTAATGCATTTGTAATACTTTCTTTTTCAACGTCACTTAATACTTTAGCAATTGAACCAGAAATAGTTCCATTTTCTTTCTTCAAATATGCTAATGCTTTAGCACCAAAGCCAGATTTAACAAATTCCTGTAATTGATCAAGGTTTTTACGACTGTATTTATCAGCAGCGTTTTCAAACTTAATCATACCAATCATGCCTTCAGCTTCTACGACATTTTTGAATACCTGGAATTCTGTTTCTTTAAATAAGTCAGTTACATCATGAATTTCATTACCAAAACGTAAATCCGGTTTATCACTACCATATTTCTTCATACATGTTTCCCAAGGGATACGTACAAAGTGGTCTTCTAAATCATAATTAACTGTACCTTTGAAGATATCTTTCATTAATTTTTCGACAATACCGAAAATTTCATCTTCATCAACAAAACTCATTTCAATATCAATTTGTGTAAATTCAGGTTGACGGTCAGCACGTAAGTCTTCATCTCTGAAGCAACGGGCAATCTGAAAATAGCGTTCCATCCCACCAATCATTAATAATTGCTTATAACTTTGAGGAGATTGTGGTAAAGCCCAGAATTTACCATTATAAATTCTTGATGGAACTAGATAATCACG
>JABLTN010103619.1_pt1 | contig 22857 bp, 18 predicted proteins | sample 7160141 | NCBI WGS metagenome assembly JABLTN01 (sample SAMN14651226, study PRJNA627086) | human gut metagenome | isolation source: feces | host: Homo sapiens | reverse complement strand
GACTTCAATAGCTTTTTTGGTTAATTCAAGATTAGCAGTCATTACTTTAGCAAACATAAAGTCATCTTGAATTGTTAAGTTTTTAAATTGTTTCACTGGTACAACTACCTCCTCATATTTGTTATTAGATAAAAAGGCACTAGTTCCCCAAAAAAGGTTAAAAAATATTTATAATAATCAATTTAACACAAAAAGACTTTGCCTCTATTCAAAGCAAAGTCTTAATCTTTTAAATGGCGCCTTAAACAGGGCTCGAACCTGTGACCTAGCGGTTAACAGCCGCTCGCTCTGCCGACTGAGCTATTAAGGCGTACTCCAATAATATACCATCGACATATATTTTTGGCAATAGCTTTTTAGATAAATTTTAATAAATTTGCAAAAAAAGTTTAAAAACTGCATTTTTTTGCTGGATATATGCATATTTTCAATGTATATTGAGTTTAGAAGATAACCATAAAGGAGGAAACATAATGGGTTTAATATTATCAACACTTACTGCAGCTGGCAGTACTCTTCGTGACCAATGGAAAGAGTATTTCTATTGTGAAGCTATTCCTAATAATATTTTGGCTGTCAAAGGGCAAAAGAAAGAAAACGGCGTTAACCGCGGAAGTGACAACATCATTTCTGATGGATCTGTTATTGCGGTAGCAGATGGACAAACAATGTTAATTGTTGAACAAGGTAAAGTTGTAGAAATCTGTTCTGAACCAGGTGAATACGTATATGATTCAAAAACAGAACCTTCTGTATTTACTGGTGGTTTATCTGAAAGCGTTAAAAATGCTTTTGCTACATTTGGAAAACGATTCACATTTGGTGGACAAACTGCAAATGATCAACGTGTTTATTACTTCAACACAAAAGAAATCACAGGTATCAAATATGGTACACCAAATCCAATTCCTTTCCGCATCGTAGATAAGAACATCGGCTTAGATATGGACAGCTCAGTTCGTTGCTTTGGTGAATATAGCATCCGTATCATTGACCCAGTTCTATTCTATACAAACGTTTGTGCAAACTTTACAAGTGAATTTACTGTAACTGAAATTGAAGGACAATTAAAGACTGAATTATTAACAGCACTTCAACCAGCATTTGCTAAGATTGGTGATACAGGTGTACGTTTCTCATCATTACCTGCTCATACAACAGAATTAGCTGATATTCTAAACGAAGTACTAAGTGCTAAATGGTTGAATCTAAGAGGTATCAAAATCGTATCATTCGGCATTTCAAGTATCACAGGTAACGAAGAAGACGAAAAGACAATTAAGACATTACAACGTGACAGCACACTAAGAGATCAAAATATGGCTGCTGCTAGACTTGTTGGTGCTCAAGCTCAAGCAATGCAAGATGCTGCTAATAACGCTTCTGGTGCAATGAATGGCTTTATCGGTATGAATATGGCACAAAATGTTGGTGGCACTACTGCTGGGCAATTATATGCTATGGGTGCTCAAAACCAGGCTCCAACTCAACCTCAAGCTGGTAGCAACACTTGGAATTGTCCACAATGTGGAACAGTTAATACTGGTAATTTCTGCAACAACTGCGGAACAAAGAAACCTATTGCAAGCTGGACTTGCCCACAATGTGGAACTGTAAATGAAGGTAACTTCTGCAACAACTGCGGAACTAAACGTCCATAATCAATAATCATTTAGAAGAAGATTTGTGGGCAGTGAAAACTGCCCACATTTTAGATAAAGGAGGTAATTCATGGCTTCAATAGCGAATTATAAATGCCCTGCTTGTGGTGGTCCACTCCATTTTGACAGTGACTTGCAAAAATTAAAATGTGAGTATTGTGATTCCACCTATGAACCTTCAGAAATAGAAGCCCTCTATGAGAAAAAAGAAACTGAAGGATCAAAAGACGTCAGTCACCAGAACTGGTCAGAAGATGAATTAAAAGGCATGCATGCCTACAGTTGTCCAAGTTGTGGTGCAGAAATTATCGTTGATGAAAATACTGCAGCTACAAGCTGCCCATATTGCAATAATCCAACAATTAACGCAACTCAGTTTGAAGGTGCTTTAAGACCAAACTATATTATTCCTTTTCGTTTAAAGAAAGAAAAAGCTATCTCAAACTTAAAAAAATTCTATACAGATAAACCATTCTTACCTAAAACTTTCAGTGATCAAAACCATATCGAAGAAATTAAAGGTTTATATGTACCTTTCTGGTTATATGATAACTTAGCTAATGCAGATGCTGATTATCATACTACAAAAGTATCAAGCTACACAGAAGGTGATTATGAGGTCACTAGAACTAGACACTATGAAGTTCATCGTGAAGGTAAAATTCAATTTGAAAAGGTGCCTGCTGATGCTGCAAGTAAAATGCCTGATGAATTTATGGATGCAGTAGAACCATTCAACTATCAAGAAATGGTTGATTTCCAAAAGAGTTATCTTGCTGGATATTACGCTGATAAATATGACGTAACTGCAAGTGACAACGAAAAGAGAATTAATGTTAGAATGCAAAATTCTGCTGTTCAATATTTAACTGACAGTCTTTCTAATTATGACAGTGTTGTTTTAGAGAAAGAAAATGTTAATTTAGCTGAGAATAATATTTCTTATGCATTTTTACCTGTATGGATTCTTGCGACAAAATGGCAAAATAAGAATTACTTATTTGTTATGAATGGTCAAACAGGAAAGATGATTGGTGACGATTTACCAATTGATAAAACGAAAATGTTACTTACATTCTTCCTTCTTGCGACAGTTATTTCTGTTATTGCTTATTTTGTAATCATTGTAATATTGGGGTGATCATATGAATAAAATAAAAAAATCTTTAATCGCTTTATTATTTATTGTCGCTTCAATTTTCTTTGTTATTCCTGTTTATGCTGATACACCATATGTAGAAGATGACTATGGTGGCCTTACAAGTACTGAAATTGAAGAATTAGATAAACTCGCCAGAACTTATTCAGACGAATATGACTGTGGCATCTACGTACGTTTAAAGGCCGACTACAGCAATGATATTACGAATGTTGAAGATTATTCTGAATATATCTTCAACAGCGAAGAAATGGGTGTAGGAGAAACAAAAGATGGCGTACTGTTACTCATTGTGATGAGTGACAGAAGTTATGATATTGCTGCTCATGGTGATAATGGCAACGCTGCTTTTACTGACTATGGTAAAGAAAAATTGGCCGATCATTTCTTATCCTATTTATCTAATGGTGATTATAACTCTGCTTTTACTACATTTATTAATGACAGTGCTTATTATCTAGATGAATATCAAAATGGTGAACCAGTTGATGTGCCTGAAGGTAATCCTTATATACCTATTGGCGCTGCAGCAGCTATTGGCATTGTTGCTTCGGCTATTATCACAGCTGTTAAAGCTGGTAAACATAAAACAAAAGGTCAAAAATTTGAAGCTACAAATTATATTGTCCCTGAAGGAACAAGTCTTACAAATTCTAGAGATGTCTTCCTGTACAAGACAGAAACAAGAACCAAAATTGCAAAGGATAGTGGTGGATCATCCAGCAGTGGTGGTACTACAGTAAATGATTCTGGTTTCTCTCACAGCAGTGGACACTTCTAAAGCTTTTCACTAATTGCTATGCCATCTCCAATTTCGCGATAAAATACAGTTTTGAATCTAGGTTCATTCTGTATCCATTCGCGAAATTTTTTTATTTTTCCAACTAACTGTTTTGTACTGCGATTATGTGTTAAATCAGGATTATCCACAATACCATGAAAATTCAAATTATCAAAAACAAATTTAGAACCTGTCTTTGTATTATCATAAAAATGTTCTACATAATTTTTATATTGTGACTTTGCTGCATCAACAAATATCAAATCATATATTTTATCTGTATGGTAAAGAGCACCATCACATAAATGTACAGTAATTTGATTTTCCAAATGATTCTCTTTGATATTATTTACAGCCTGTTTATACATTTCTTCATTTACTTCTAAAGTATCAATATGAATAGTCTCTCTTATTTCTGCCATTTTCATACTGGATAAACCTACAGCCGTTCCTATTTCTAATATATTCACAATTTCTCCATGTTCTCTGATATATTGAACTAAAAATTTCATCCCGTCTTCTAACATTACTGGAACATGATTTTCTCTTGCATTTTTTTCTATTACATCTAATTTACTCATACTGTAAAGTATACTTAAAATCTAAAAAAGAATCCATGTTTTAAATGGATTCTAAGGTATTAATCTAGTTTATATAACTTAATAAATTCAGGGTTGAATGGTATTTCTTCTATATCTTTGTCATATACTTTTCTACCTTCAACAAAAGTAGCTTGAACATTGAAATCTTCATCTACTACTACAGCATCAAAGTCTTTGTTCATTGATAAAGTACCTTTGGTATTTAAACCATATTTTCTTGCAGCATTAGCTGAGCTCATCTTTACTACTTCTTCAATATTCATATGAAGTTTCTGTACTAAGTTTTTTACACCAAACATTACTGGTAAGCCAGAACCTGTTAATCTACCTGTTTTACTTAATACATAACCCTCTTCTGTTACATGTAATTCACTTCTATCACTGTCTTCTGTCTCTCCAAATAGCACTCCATTATATTTACCAACTGGTGCACCAGCAAAAGCTACGTTATCGGAAATCATCATAATTTGATTATGATTTTTCATTCTTAAGGCAAGTTCTACCATTGGTAATGATACATGTAAACCATCACAAATTAATTCGCAATATACTTCATCTCTTAAGATAGAAGCTCCTGCAGTACCAACATTTCTATGATGTAAACCTGTCATTACATTGAATAAATGTGTTGCGACAGTTATACCATGATCAATGCCCTTGTTAGCTTCTTCATATGTTGCATTTGTATGGAAGGCACTGACCGTTACGCCATGGTCAACTAAATAATCAATTGCATCTAATGCACGAGGCACTTCTGGTGCTATATCAAATAATTTAAGTTGTCCTTCCCCAAATTCAATATATTTCTTTACTTCTTCTAAATCTACTTCAGGATAGCCTGTATTAACCCCTTTTTCACCAACTCTGCTGCCCCATGGTCCTTCTGAATGAATACCACCAATACGTGCGCCATCATTATCCATTTTTATAAATTTATTAAATAAACAATACTGGTTATAGTTAGTCGTTGTAGGGAATATTGTTGTAACACCTCTTGCAGCCTGAGCCTTTAAACAATGAGCCAGTCCTTCTTCATCTACTGTTTCAAATTCATAACCAGCACAGCCATGATTATGTGTATCGATAATTCCAGGCATAATCATATAATCGCCATAATCTAAATCTACCTGTGTTCCATTATTAGGGATCATTGCCTGTATCTTTCCTTCTTCATTTACATCAATAATCGCATCAATTACCCCTTCAAGTGTTACTACTTTTTTACTATGAATTCTCATAAGCACCTCCAATTATCTTTATTTTATTTCTGCTATCTTCATTATACCTTTTAATTTATTTATTTTAGCTGTTGAAACGAAACATTATATTCCACATCGATAATAAGAGTAACTGTCCACAAAGAAACATATACTTTGTTTGTGAAAAAGCTGTATCATTTAACACATTTATGCTTTATACTGGTGCTAAATAAAAAGGAGAAATGGTTATGATTAAAGAATTAATGGATTATCTTGTACAAGAAGATGCTGAAATTGGTAACGCAATTAAAGAAGAATATAATAGACAAAATCGCAATATCGAACTAATCGCCTCCGAAAATATCGTTTCTCCAGCAGTACTTGCTGCTATGGGATCTATTCTTACAAACAAGTATGCAGAAGGATATCCTGAAAAAAGATATTATGGTGGATGTGAAAATGTCGATGTTGTAGAACACATCGCTATAGAACGTGCAAAAGAGTTATATCATTGCGACTATGCAAACGTTCAACCTCATTCTGGAGCTCAAGCTAATACTGCTGCTTTCTTCGCTATGTTAAATCCTGGTGACACCTTTATGGGTATGAGTTTAGATACGGGAGGACACTTAACACATGGCTCACCTGTAAACTTGTCTGGTAAATACTTTCATGCAGTACCTTATGGTGTTAACGATGAAGGTTATATTGATTATGATGAAGTATTACGTATTGCCTTCGAATGCAAACCAAAGCTAATTGTTGCAGGAGCAAGTGCTTATCCTCGTATTATAGATTTTAAGAAATTCAGAGAAATCGCAGATGAAGTTGGCGCATATCTCATGGTTGATATGGCTCATATTGCAGGACTAGTTGCGGCAGGTCTTCATCCAAGTCCAATTCCTTATGCCGATGTGGTAACAACGACAACACATAAAACGTTAAGAGGTCCTAGAGGCGGTATGATTTTAGCTAATAATGAAGCTAATGATCGTTTCAACTTCAATAAAGCTATTTTCCCAGGCACTCAGGGTGGACCATTAGAACATATTATCGCAGCTAAAGCAGTATGTTTTAAAGAAGCTCTACAACCAGAATTTGTCACATATCAAAAACAGATTATTAAAAATGCTGAAGCTCTAGCTAATGCTTTACAAGAAAAAGGCTTTAAATTAGTGACAAATGGTACAGATAACCACTTAATGCTTGTAAATTTAAAAGACACAGAAATTACAGGTAAAGAATTACAAAACAAATGTGATTCCGTTTATATCACTTTAAATAAGAATACAGTCCCTAACGATCCACGCAGTCCATTTATAACATCTGGCGTTCGTATTGGTACTCCTGCTGTTACAACTCGCGGTATGAAGGAAGAAGACATGAAAGAAATAGCAGATTTAATTTATTTAACTGCTTATGACTACGATGCCTCACAAGATAAAATAAGAGATAGAGTAATTGCCTTATGTAACAAATACCCTATCTACGAAAATTAAATTATTATTTCTAGAAAGTTGTTAATTTATAGTTAACAACTTTTTTATTTTTCCACATAAAAAGCACTGAATCTAAGTGACTCAATGCTTTTTAATTTATTTAGTCTTCGTAACGAGCGTTATCTTCTAATCTATCAGAATCATTATTACCTGATACTTCTTCAGGTAATTTAGCTTTTTCAGCTTCAGCTAATGCTTCAGCTTTTGCACGACGATCAGCTTTTAACTGTTCTGCACGAGCAATGATACGATCAGTTGTTTCTCTATGGTATTCCATTCTACCAGTACCAGCAGGAATTAGCTTACCAATAATAACGTTTTCTTTTAAGCCTTCTAAGTGGTCAACCTTACCCTTAACAGCAGCTTCTGTTAACACACGAGTTGTTTCCTGGAAACTTGCTGCAGATAAGAATGAATCTGTTTCTACGGCTGACTTAGAAATACCTAATAGTAATGGGTTATATTGAGCTGGAGCTTTATCTTCATCAAATAATTGATTGTTTAAAGATTCCATGCTTGAAATACTTAATGTCTGTCCTACAGACAATCCAGAATCACCACTGTCAACTACAATGACTTTTCTTAACATCTGTTTAATCATTACTTCAAGGTGCTTATCAGAAATATCGATTGACTGAGTAGAGTATACCTTCTTAACTTCTTTTAGAATGTATTCTTCAACAGCTCTTACACCAGCTACTTCTAATAATTCTTTTGGAGCAATTTGACCTTCAGATAATGGTTCACCTGCAGTTACAACTGTACCAACTTTGATTTCAGAACGAATTGCTTGTGTTAAGTCACACTTGTGTTCAATTTGTTCTTGTCCGCTTGTAACAGTAACAATCATACCTTGACGGTTGTCTTGTTGACGAATATCTGTTACTTCACCGTCAATCTTAGCAATTACAGCAACTCTCTTAGGTGTACGAGCTTCAAATAATTCTTCTACACGAGGAAGACCCTGTGTAATATCTCCAGAGTTATTCGCAACACCACCAGTATGGAAGTTACGCATTGTTAACTGTGTACCTGGTTCACCAATAGCTTGGGCAGCCATAACACCGATTGCTTCACCTGGTTCAACTGGGTTACCTGTTGCCATGTTACGTCCATAACACTTGCAACAGATACCATTATGGCTCTTACATGTAAATACATTTCTGATATATGCATGTTTTACACCTGCATCAACTACCTTTTGAGCTAGTTCATCAGTTACATATGTATTTTCATCAACTAATACTTCACCAGTATTAGGATCTTCAATAGCTTGTTGTGTATAACGGCCTACGATACGATCATAGAATTTTTCAATAACTGAATTGTTTCTTTGATCAACAATATCTTCAACATAGTATCCACTTTCAGTTCCACAATCTTCTTCAGTAACGATTACTTCATGAGCTACGTCTACTAAACGTCTTGTTAAGTATCCAGATTCGGCTGTCTTTAAGGCAGTATCTGTTAATCCCTTACGTACACCGTGTGTAGAAATAAAGAATTCTGATACGCTCATACCTTCACGGAAACATGAGTAGATAGGAACTTCGATAATAGACGGTTGGTATTCCTTACGAGATTTACTCTGTGTAGGACGAGCCATTAGACCACGCATACCTGCTAACTGAGTAAAGTGGTTCTTGTTACCACGGGCACCAGAAACAGCCATCATGTTAATTGGGTTCATACGAGGTAGTGATTCCATTAATGTATCACCAACAGTGTTCTTAACTTTGTCCCATAATGCTGAGAAAGCACGTTCCCATTCTTGAGGAGTTAATAAACCTCTGTCACGTAATGCATTTAATTGATCTGCCTTTTCTTTACCAGCATTAACGATTTGTTCCTTGTTAGGCGCAATACTAATATCACTTAATGCTACAGTCATACCAGCAGTTGTTGAATATAGGTAACCCATATCTTTCAATGAGTCAAGAATATCACTTGTACCGTTAATCTTATATTTATCGAATACAGCAGCGATTAAGTTACCTAAATCCTTTTTCTTGAATTCAGGAGTAACTTTACGACTTTGAATTTCTTTCTTAACATCTGTACCAAATGGAACGAATTCTGAATCTGGTGTCTTCTTTAATGATTCTGCACTTGCATCATTCAAATAAGGGAAATCTGCAGGGAATACATTATTGAAAATAATCTTACCAACAGATGTTAATAAGTAACTGTTATTTTGTTCTTCTGTAAAGCCTGTCTTATGTAATGCATAACCTGGAATAGCAATACGTGTATGTAAATGTACAACACCTACTTGATAAGCCATTAATACTTCGTTTACATCTTTATAGATATGACCTTCGTTATCACCATATCTTCTCCATTTAGCAGCTTCATTAGGTAGACCTAATTTTTCTAGACGTTCTGCTTTGTTATAGAACTCCTCTGCTGTAGCTTCCATATTTAGATAGAAGTTACCAAGTACTAAGTCTTGTCCTGGAGTAACGATAGGTTTACCATCCTTAGGACCTAAGATATTGTTTGCACCAAGCATCAAAATCTCAGTTTCTGCTCTTGCCATTTCACTTAATGGTAAATGCACTGCCATCTGGTCACCATCGAAGTCTGCGTTAAAGGCAGGACATACTAATGGGTGAAGACGAATTGCATGACCATTAACTAGTTTTGGGAAGAAGGATTGAATACCTAATCTATGTAATGTCGGAGCACGGTTTAAGAATACTGGGTGGTTAGCAATTACTTGTTCAACGATATCCCATACTCTTGCATCTTGCTTGTCAATTAATTTTTCAGCTGTCTTAGGATTGCTTGCAATTTGTTGATTTACAAGTTCACTAATAACAAATGGTTTGTATAACTGTACAGCCATTTCTCTAGGTAATCCACATTGCCACATCTTTAGATCTGGTCCAATTGCAATAACTGAACGACCTGAGAAGTCAACACGCTTACCTAGTAAGTTTTGACGGAAACGACCTTGCTTACCTTTTAAAGAATGTGATAGAGATTTTAATGCACGTCCTCCAGCACCTGTAATAGCTTTTGAACGACGACCATTATCAATTAAAGCATCTACTGCTTCTTGTAGCATTCTCTTTTCGTTTTGAACGATAATAGCAGGTGTTCCAAGTTCGAGTAATTTCTTTAAACGGTTATTACGTGTAATTACACGACGATATAAATCGTTTAAGTCACTTGTAGCAAATCTACCACCGTCAAGTTGTAGCATTGGTCTTAAATCAGGTGGTATAACTGGTAATACATTTAGTACCATCCACTCTGGTTTATTATCACTCTTTCTGAATGCATCAACAGTTTCTAAACGTTTGATTAACTTCTTACGTTTATCACCACTTGCATTTTCAAGTTCAGTAGTGATTTCTTTATATTCTTTTTCTAAATCAATTTGTTCTAGTAATACACGAACTGCTTCAGCACCACTTTGTGCAACGAAACTTCCAGGTCCATAAATTGCTGTATTTTCACGTAATTCACGTTCTGAAAGAATTTGCTTGTAAGCAAGTTTTGTGTCACCTGGATCTACTACAATCCAGCTAACGAAGTAAACTACTTCTTCAAGTTGCTTAGGTGGAACATTTAACAGTAAGCTCATACGGCTTGGAATACCACGCAAATACCAAATATGAGCTACTGGTGCAGCAAGTTCAATATGTCCCATACGTTCACGACGTACAGAACTCTTTGTGATTTCTACACCACATCTATCACAGATAACACCCTGGTAACGAATTTTCTTGTATTTACCACAAGCACATTCCCAGTCCTTTGTAGGACCGAAAATACGCTCGCAGAATAAACCATCACGTTCAGGCTTTTGAGAACGATAATTGATTGTTTCTGGTTTTTTAACTTCGCCATATGACCATTCACGAATTGTCTCAGGGGAAGCTAAGCCAACTTTAATTGCACTAAAGTTATTAATATTCATCGTTCTATGCCCTCCTATTCATTGTCGTCTGTATCATCATAATCATCAAATCCAACAGCTGCTGCTTCTGGAACTACATCAGTATCATCAGAACCTTCTTTGATTCCAAATCCGCCTTGTTCCATAGCATCATTTACATAGTTTTGATGATTCATATCATCTTTTACTGTTTCAGCAATTTCTTCTTTTTCCATCTTCTTCAAGTCAACTTCATCGCCTTCGTCATCATACATGCGAACGTCAACTGCAAGTGCTTGTAATTCACGTACAAGTACTCTGAATGATTCAGGAATACCTGGGTTAGGTAATTCTTTACCCTTGATAATTGCTTCATATGTCTTTGTACGACCCATAACGTCGTCTGATTTAACAGTAAGAATTTCTTGTAGAGTATGAGCAGCACCATATGCTTCTAATGCCCAAACTTCCATTTCACCGAAACGCTGACCACCGTTTTGTGCTTTACCACCAAGAGGTTGTTGAGTAACCATTGAGTAAGGACCAGTAGCACGAGCATGTAACTTATCGTCAACCATGTGTGCAAGTTTAATCATATACATGACACCAACAGCGATACGTTCATCGTATGGTTCACCAGTCTTACCATCTGTTAATAAGTACTTACCATCAGCAGATGTTTTAGCTTCTGCCATAATATCTCTTAAGTCTTCATTTGATACACCATCGAATACTGGAGTAGCAAACTTGCAACCTAAGCTTCTAGCAGCCATACCTAAATGTACTTCAAGTACCTGTCCGATGTTCATACGAGAAGGAACACCGAATGGGTTTAACATAATGTCAATTGGTGTACCATCTTGCATATATGGCATATCTTCTAGTGGCATAATCTTAGAAATGACACCCTTGTTACCGTGACGACCAGCCATCTTGTCACCTTCAGAAATCTTTCTCTTCTGAACGACATATACTTTAACAACTTCATTTACTCCAGGTGGAAGTTCATGGTTGTCTTTACGTGTAAATACACGGATAGAATGGATAATACCAGCACCACCATGTGGAACCTTTAAGGAATTATCACGAACTTCACGTGATTTTTCACCAAAGATAGCTAATAATAATTTTTCTTCAGGTGTTACTTCACTTTGTCCCTTAGGTGTAACTTTACCAACAAGGATATCGCCTTCCTTAACTTCAGCACCTACCATAACAATTCCTCGACTATCAAGGTTGCGGCAAGCACTTTCACTAACATTAGGAATATCTCTTGTAATTTCTTCAGGACCTAATTTTGTTTCACGACATTCTAAGTCGTATTCTTCAATATGTACAGATGTATAAACATCTTCACGAACCATACGTTCAGACATAATAATCGCATCTTCATAGTTGTAACCATGCCATGTCATGAAGGCAATTAATACGTTTTGTCCAAGAGCAAGTTCACCACTTTGCATTGATGGACCATCAGCAAGGATATCTCCTCTTTCTACTCTTTCACCATCCCAAACAATTGGTCTTTGGTTTAAGCAAGTAGAAGCATTTGAGCGACGGAACTTAGTTAATTCATATTCATGTTCCTTACCATTATCTTCTGTAACTACAACTTTAGTTGCATCTACATAAGTAACAGTACCAGGTGCTGTAGCAACACATGCTGCACCAGAGTCACGAGCAACACGGTGTTCCATACCAGTACCAACAAATGGACTATGTGGATTTAATAGTGGAACGGCCTGACGTTGCATGTTGGCACCCATTAGGGCACGTGTACAGTCATCGTTTTCTAGGAATGGAACGCAAGCTGTCGCAACAGATACAATCTGACGAGGAGAAACGTCGGCATAGTCGATTTCATCAATTCCTGCCATAACTGTTTCACCAGCAATACGAGCAACGATTCTATCACCAACTAATTTGCCATCTTCGATCTTGCTTGCTTGCGCAATAACGTGATCGTTTTCTTCATCAGCTGTCATATAAACGATTTCGTCTGTTACTACACCATTATTTACCTTACGGTATGGAGTCATAATGAAACCATATTCATTAATTCTTGCATATGTTGTAAGGTTAGAAATTAGACCGATGTTTGGTCCTTCTGGTGTTTCAATAGGACAAATACGACCATAGTGGCTGTTGTGAATATCACGTACTTCGAAACCAGCTCTTTCTCTTGATAATCCACCAGGACCTAATGCAGAAATACGACGTTTATTTGATAATTCTGCAAGTGGGTTCTGTTGGTCCATAAATTGAGATAATTGTGAACTGGAGAAGAACTCTTTAATAGCAGCTGTTAAAGGACGGATATTTGTTAATTGCTTTGGTGTTAAGTTTGTAGCATCCGCAATAGACATTCTTTCTTTAACAACTCTTTCCATACGGCTTAAACCGATACGGAATTGGTTTTGGATTAATTCACCAACGTTACGGATACGACGGTTTCCTAACATATCGATATCATCAACGGAGCCTACACCATCAAGCATTGTTAATTCATAGTTGAATAGTGCATACATATCTGACATTGTGATTGTATGTTTAGTATTTAGTGGATCGCCACCAATTACTCTTACTTCATGACCATCTTGTGTTAATACAGTAACTTCTTGTACACAAGCACCTACTAGCCAAACAACAACTGGTTCTTTCTTTGTGGCACGAGCAACAATATCTTCTTTAGCACTTGTAGATAATGTTGTTACTGGAAGATCTGGAATATAGCGAGCACATACTAGTTCGCCATTTTCATCAAATAAATCTTCACCATTTTCAGTAATTCTACCGATTGTATATAAACGAGAACCATAATCTAATACGCTGTTAGCGTTATCGTTAGTTAGTTCTACTTTGCTTGCAAAAATACTTGCATAAACTGTAACTTTATCGCAAACGGCAGAAATATTTTTAGCATCTTCTTCAGTAATAACCGTTCCTCTTTCAAGGCTTAGTTTACTTGTTTCGATATCTGTAGCTAAAATTCTACCAATAAGAGCTGTAGTCCAAGAAGCATCCATTGTAGCAGTTACTGGGTGAGAGAAACCATGTTTGAATGGTAATGCTCTACAGTAAATACCTTTATTGAATTCTTCACGAAGCATGTTACGTTCTTCTTTACCTACAAGCTTATTCTTTTTGAATACAACTTTACCTTCAGCACCAACAACATCGTGAGCTAGCATATTGCCTTCCATACGGTCAACAACGCTTAGTTTCTTTAATACCTTGTAACGGCCTGCTTTAGTCAAGTCATAACGACGGTAATCAAAGAACTTAGCATCCATTAATGTTGTCGCACCATCGATTGTTGCGATTTCATCTGCTCTCTGGTTTTCATAAATCGTTAAAAGAGCATCATGAGTTGTCTTTGTTTTATCTGCAGCTAAAGTATTCTTAATTTCTTCATAGTTTCCAAATACACTTGTATATAGAAGCATGTAGTCATTTAAGAATTCTCTTTCTTCTTCAGGAACGATTACATCTGGGTAAATTTCGAAACGTAATGCTTTTAAGAATTTTTGCATTCCTGTTGTATCAAAAGCATCTTCGCCCTTCTTTAAATTTAAAGACATACCGATTGCCTTAAATAAGATAGTGCTAAGAATCTTTCTTCTTCTATCAACAGATACGTTCATAATTCTGCCTAAAGCAGCTTTTTTATCATCAGACATGAATTCAAGCCAAGTACCTCTACTTGGAATTAATTCGCAAGTATAAGTATCTCTACCTGTACGGTCTTCTGAGATAATATCGAAATAAGCACCAGGTGAACGTACAATCTGTGAAACGATAACACGTTCAGCACCGTTAATAATGAATGTTCCAGAAGGTGTCATTAAAGGGAAATCGCCAAGGAAAACATCTTCCCATTTTATCATAACTTCACCTGTTTCGGAATCAACCATTTCAAGTTCCATTTTCGCTTTTAAAGGAGCGCAATAATTTGTTTCACGATATTTGCACTCACTGATAGAATATTTTGGCTCACCAAACTCATAATCTAAGAATTTTAGTTTGATATTGCCTGCATAGTTGTAAATCGGATAAATATCCTCGAATACTTCGCGAATACCGTCTCTTACGAACCATTCAAATGAAGCTGTCTGGATTTCAACTAAGTCTGGTAAATCTAAACCAGCAGAAACCTTTGAATAATCGCGTCTTTCTGACTTCTTTCCGTAATGCACAACGTGGTATGTCTCTTTATTTTCCATGTACGCCATCCTTTCGCATGCATCGCCTGAAACGCCGAAAAGGGTACAATAACCCCTTACTGAATTTTGGCTTTTTTGCAATTTATAATATTAACATTAATTATTAAATCCGTCAATTTTCTACTTGACAGATTTAATAATCCAATATCCTTTATTTTTTTCTATAATTTCAACTTTAGAAAATAATGTTTCTAACTTTTTGATTGCACTTTCAGCACCTTGTTTTTTCTGAATGACAATCACTAATTTTCCCGCATCATTTAAATGACTATATGCTTCTTCAAACATATGGTATATATTCGCTTTGCCCGTACGAATTGGTGGATTTAACATAATCCAGTCAAATGTCTCTTTAATATTGGTAAACCCATCTGACACAATCGCTTTATTATGCATACCATTTTTTTGATAATTGATATTTGCTAACTCAACCGCCCGAGAATTTATATCACTGGAAATTACAACACTGTTTGTAAATTTGTTTTGCAAGATAACGCCTATAGCACCATACCCGCATCCAAAATCTAATACGTTTCCTTCTATATCCTCATTCTCTATTGCTTTAAGTAAGGCATAAGATCCATAATCAACATTGTTTTTACTAAACACACCATCATCTGTTGTAAATGTATACAGATACCCCGAAAACCGGAAAGAAAACTCCCTCCGGTTTGATGTTAGATTGCGGTTATCGGTGAAATAATGTACTTGATCCGTAAAAATCGCATCCTTTCTCTTTAGGGTCTAAAAGCCGAATAAATATTATTCGGCTTTTATTCATTGATTAAAATCTTAAAGACTATTTAAATTCAACAGTTGCGCCTGCATCTGTAAGAGACTTCTTGATCTTTTCAGCTTCATCAGCAGGAACATCTTTTTTGATTTCTGCAGGAAGAGCATCAACAAGCTTCTTAGCATCTACTAGACCTAAGCCAGTGATTTCACGTACAACTTTGATAACAGCTACTTTTGAATCACCGAAGCTAGACATTACTACTGTAACGTTCTTTGGTGCAGCATCTGCTTCTGCAGCTGGAGCAGCAGCTACTGCTACTGGAGCAGCGGCGCTAACGCCATACTTTTCTTCAATTGCTTTAACGAGTTCATTTAACTCGAGGATTGTTGCTTCATCAAGATAAGCAAGAATTTCATCTTGTGTTAACTTTGCCATGGATATATTTTCCTCCCTTTCCTTAGGCTTCTGCTACTGGAGCAGTTTCTTCTTTTGGTGCTTCTTCAGCACTTGTTGGTCTGCTTTCAGCTACGGCATTTACTGCACGAGCGAATTGAGCAACCGGTGCCTGTAATACAGACAATAACATAGATAGCATACCTTCTCTGTTTGGTAAGGAAGACAGTTCGTTTAATGTATTTGTATCGACAACTTTTCCTTCAACAATACCGCCCTTAAGAATTAGTGCTTTATGTTTTTTAGCAAACTGTGCCATTACACGGCTTGCTGCGGTTTCATCTTGACCGAATGCGATTGCATTTGGACCTGTTAGAACATCTTTTAAATCTGCAAAGCCTGCATCTTCAGCAGCTCTAGCAGCTAATGTGTTCTTGTAGACTTTCATGTCAACGCCTTCTGCGCGAAGAGCTCTACGAAGTTCAGTAACTTCTGCAACACTTAAGCCACGGTACTCAGCAACAACAGTAGAAGATGATTTTTTGAACTTGTCACTAATTTCAGTAACTACATTCTTTTTTGATTCTAATACCGCTTGATTCATTGGTTTACCTATTACCCTTCTAGTTATCGATAACCGTTAACATATAAAATGCCCTCACCAAAACAGTAAGGGCATAAAAAGTTCAAATGTGTGAGACTTTTCTACCTCGGTAACATTATTAAGCCTTAAGCCGTTACTGTCTGTGGTATCTGATAACAGAGATATATTAGATTTGTTCTTCCGTTCTGTCAACCTCTTTTTGGCTAAAATACAAATTTTCTGCACATTTTATGATTTTTTCGATATTTTCGATATTTTTCTCAGTATATGGTATGTCTAAGAACCCTTTTGACTGCCCAGTAGATGTACCATAAACTTTCAAATCATTTAAATAACCTTCACCATCAAGATTGTAATAAGCATCTATAAATGCTCTAGTTGTCGAATTAAAGAAACCTATGCGAACTTCTCCAGCTATATAACGATTATTTTTAACAAACTCTCGTAAATCTTCTTTTCTGTCTATCACTCTACCAAATTCAGGTACAGCCTCATTGAATTTATCATTTAACAGATTATTTTTATAGCAATATCCTAAAATAATCGCAATATGTGAATAGGGTGCTAAAGGATCTTGTTTATTATCATTTTGGTACAAATCTGCCGAATCAATAATCATACCGAAATAATAACCTTTTATTGTTTTACCTGTCGCTAGATTTTCTGAGTGGTTTTCAACAAGTTCACAAATATCTTTCTCACTCAAACAAACCGCATAATGATTACTGTCATAATACTCTTTACGAGGAACATATTCATAAAATGTTTCTAAACGAATCGTATTACCACCCGCAAAAAAGATAAACCAATCTTTAAGTTCAATTTTATTCGGTCCATATATAACGGGTTCTACTGGTAAAACAGTAGGCATTTCTTCATCAACGTGGAAAGCCACAATCATTCCACCTGTTCTTTTTTGATAAATAGCCGGCACTGCATAATAAAGTCTTTGATTTTGCAACCTGTTTAATAACTTTGCAAAAGAAGATAAAGACCCTTCTACTTCATCTATTTCTTTTTCACCAAAAGTAATCGGATGAAGAGCACAGAATAAAACAATATTGTTATCTCCTGTTAGATATATCTTCTTCTCTATATTTTCTAATATTTGAATAGAAGATTTTTCATCTTTATCAATACATGTTTGTATTTCATCAAAAGTAAATTTTGTACCTTCACAGAAGAAATAAGCTAAGCCAAGTTCAACCGCAATTTCTTTTGCAATATGATAAAAAAGTTCAATATCATTTTTCGTTGCAGGTAATTGAAGTCTTAGAATTACATTTTTATTTTCTGTATCAATTTCAATACCCCTGCCAATTTCATTGCGATCAAAAACAATTGTATGCTTATCAATTCTATTTTCTCTTAATACATGATATGCATTGTATGAACCATAAAAAAGATTTTCTTTCTTGATAAAAGCAAGTAAATCAAAGTTCTTTTTGAAAATCGTCTTTTGTTTAATTTCTATTGTCACTACCACAATTACTCCAATTCCTTTGCATTATAGCCCTGCATCTGCTTCATATACTGCTTTTCGTAATTTTTTCTTGATTCTTTGTACATGACCATCAAAAGCTTTATAACTTATTCCAAGTTCTTTACTCGCTTCTGAATATCCAAGCCCCAAATCCCATAATGCAAATACTTCTTGTTCAATCGGCTTTAAATCTTTCAAAGCTTTCTTAACATTATCATAACAGTCTTGAACATGTAAATTATATACTGGATTGCATAAGACATTTCTACTTTCTATATAATCGTATAAAGGTGAATCCTGGTATACTTCATCTAATGACAAAGTATCGTGTAGACCTACTGTATGACTACGCAAATATCCTCTTGTCAGTGTTATCATTTTCCTTTGTAATACAATCATTAAAAATGTAGTAAATTTAGCTTCTTGATCTTCTCTATACCGATCAATCGAATAATAAAATGTCACAATTGATTCCTGTATCAAATCTTCATAATACATTCTTAGTTTTAAATTAAGCTCTATTGCCTTATTAACTTCTTTATAAATCACTGGCATACAATAAGATAAAAGAGTCGCTAAAGCATTTTCATCCCCTAAACGACTCATATAGATTAATTCATAAACGTTTAGCATACACGCCCTCCCTATAGGGGAAAACGTTTGCTGTTAATTTCATACATCAATATGCCTGCACTTACAGAAGCATTTAATGATTCAATCTGTCCTTTCATTGGTAAAGATACTACATAATCACATTTTTCTCTTAAAAGTCTGCTGATTCCTTTACCTTCATTTCCAATCACAAGTACTGTATTGAAGTCATATTTAAGACTTCTATAGTCTTGACCATCCATATCTGCTGCTACAAGCCAATATCCTTTTTTCTGTAAATCTTCTGCTGTTCTAACTAGATTTGTAACAGCAGCACATTTCACTGTATCTATTGCCCCTGTTGATACTTTCGCAACAGTTGGTGTCAAACTGACAGAACGATCCTTTTTAAAAATGACACCATCGCAATTCACAGCGTCTGCAGTACGCAGAATTGCGCCCAAGTTATGTGGATCTTCCAGTTCATCAAGCATGATGATAAAACCATACTTATTCTTTTTATCATTAACGATATCTTCTACCGAATAAGTTTTATATTCATCAATACTTGCAACTACACCCTGGTGGTTGTCACTTTTCACCATTTTCGTTAAAGCCTTGCGATCTGTTTTTTTGACACGGATATTGCCTTTACGACATAGAGCTTCAATTTCACTATCGTTACCAGCTAAATATACTTCATGCACTTTTTTTGGGTTTGACAATAATTGTTTTACAACGTTTTTCCCGTAAATTAATTGTGCCACTTTATTCCTCCTTCAGGGTTTTAACCTTATCCCATATAAAATCAATTCGGTCCTGTTTTTTCTCTAAATAAAGATAACCCAGAATTGCTTCAAAACCTGTACTCTTTCGATAAATTTGAACTGGAGTATTATGAGGAACAGTACCCGCATTGGCATTTCTTCCCCGTTTAAAATACTCTTCTTCTTCCTCAGTTAATAAACCTTCGTTATGTAAATAATCATAAAAGAATGCTTGAGCTTTTGCACTGACAAAATCTGTGGATAGTTTCTGCAAATCTTTTCCTTTTTCATAGCCCTTATCAACAAAATATTCTCTTACTTTTAAAGACCAGACAGCATCTCCTAGGAAAGCAAGTGTTCTACCTGTATGCATTTGCATTAAAGAAGTCCTCTAGCAGTTAACTCATTTCTATATTCATCTGCTTTTGCAAAATCTTTTGCACTCTTCGCATCATTCCACTTTGCAAATAATTCTTTATCTTCGTCACTTAATACCACTTTATCCACAACAATTCCTAACACATTTAACATTTTTTCCACAGTATTACGGTATTTGCTAACTGTTTCAAAATCAATTTCTTTAGAACGGAGTGCTGTATTTAGCTGTTTTACTGTATTGAATATAACTTCATAAGCATTTGGTGTATTCATATCATCATCAAGTTGATCCAAGAAATGACGATAGCTTTCTTCATCATATGCGTCACTTAATGTAATACCCGCCAAACCCGCTTTAATATCAGCCTGCTTTAAAGGAAGTAATACTCTACTTAATTCTTTTCTAGCTGTTTCAATTGTTTCGTCAGAGAAATTCAATTCTTTACGATAATGTACACTGCTCATTAACCATCTAGTTAAATTTGTACCCAGCTTTTCAACTACATCTTTTGCCCAGATTACATTACCTAAAGATTTAGACATCTTGTCACCATTAATATTAATCATGGCATTATGAATCCAGTAGTTAGCTAATGCATTACCATGTAGGGCTTCTTGTTGAGCAGCTTCATTTTCGTGGTGTGGGAATCTTAAATCCATTCCACCACCATGAATATCAATCATTTCGCCCAAGTTGTTGTTAATCATAACAACGCATTCAGTATGCCAGCCAGGTCTTCCCTGTCCCCATGGACTGTCCCATTTAATACCTTTATCTGTTTTCTTCCATAAAGCAAAGTCATATGGATTTCTTTTCGCGCTATTTTCTTCAACACGTGCACCAGCTTCTAATTGTTCCAATTTCTGATGGCTAATCTCACCATATGTAGGAACTGATTCAACCGAGAAATAAACATCTCCATCTACGTTATAAGCATGTCCTGATTGAACTAATTCATCAATAAATTTGATAATTGCATCCATTGTTTCTGTAACTCTAGGAGTGATATCAGGTAATTCTGTATTTAATTCTTTACGTACAGCTTGATAGGCATCAATGTATCTATTTGCAATAACTGATTCTGTTGTATTTTCTTCAATTGCTTTATTGATAATTTTATCATCAACATCTGTGAAGTTTGATACATATTTCACTGTATATCCTTCAGCTTCAAATAATCTTTTTAATACATCAAATACAACCATTGGTCTAGCATTACCAATATGTGCATAGTTATATACAGTAGGACCGCATACATACATTGATACGTGACCTGGTTCAATTGGTTTAAACTCTTCAATCTTTAATGTTTTTGTGTTATACAGCTTAATCATTTATCTTACCTCCAAAATAAAAAGCGTCCTATAAAAAGACGCTGGATTGCGTGGTTCCACTTTTCTTACTTCTCAAATGCGTAACGAGCATAACGTCTTTACCTACTATAATTCAATAAAGCCCTCTTAGATGCATTCATATATCTACGAGTAAACGACATTTACACCAGCTAGTCTTCTCTTTTTTTACCTTGATATACTACTATTTCTAATCAACGGTTTCCTTATCTATATTACCATGCATTTCAAGTTCTAAAAGAAATTTCTTTTTATCTACTCCACTTGCGTATCCCGTCAAACTGCCATCAGTTCCTATTACTCTATGACATGGAACAATAATACTGATTGGGTTTTTACTGACAGCTTGACCAACAGCCTGATTAGACATACGCATGATATTTCTTTTTAGTGCTATTTCTTCTGCTATATCTTTATATGTTACTATTTTACCATATGGAATTTTCAAAAGTAACTCCCACACTTCTTTCTGAAACGCGGTACCATCTAAATCAATATCAGGACAAAAATCAGGTATTTGCCGATTGAAATATTGATTTAGCCATAGCATCGTATCACTAAGTACAGTGACTTTCTCGTATCTTGCTTCAGCTTCTTTTTGATGATGATAATATTTAACTTTCATAAAATCACAGCTAATCAATTTATTATCTCTAGCTATTAGCAACATTTCTCCTATTGGCGATGTATAATATTCTTTGTACAACATAAAGTTATCTTAACACATTACATTAAATTTAATATAATGTATCTAATTATCCTAGGAGGGTTTTTATGCCAAAACAATTACCAATTATTCTAATGGTTGTCCTTTTTGTTGCTTCATTAATTTTTGAAGCAGTAATGAAGAAAAAAAGAGATGAATATTCTACATCTATCATTAGATTACTAGCAGAAGGAAAATATTCAGAATTTGAAAAAGAAATCAATTCCGACAAAGCTAAAAGATTAATTCCACCAGCAAATATTGATATTTTAAAATTCAATGTTGCAATTATGCGTGGTCAAAACAAAGAAGTTGAAAAAATATTTGATTCTTTCGCAAATAAAAGATTATCAAATGACGCTAAACTTACAATTTACACACGTGCTTTAGGATATTTCATTACAACTAATGACGTAAATCGTTGTAAAAAATGTTATGAAGTTGTTATGGGATTACCTAAGAATGAACAAGCAAAAAAATCTGTACAACGCGTTTATGACATTATGGTTGAAAAGAAAACGGACAAGCTTGATGAACTACTAAATGAACTAGATAAAGTTCAAAACGAACAAAAATATATTGATGAATTCTTAATCTCAGAAATATATACAAATTTGAAAGATACTGAAAATGCCAATAAATATTCAGAACTTGCTAAAACTCATCTAATGAGTGAACAAGTCCCTGATACACAAAAATAATCTTTCAGCAAAACTATACAAAAGACAGAAACGAGAATTTTTAAAGTGGACCCTGTGTCAAGGACATTAAAAAAAGAGTTATATACTAATTGATTTTTAAATTATATCCTCCTGGTATAGATACATTACTGGGAG
>JABLTN010129461.1_pt1 | contig 22901 bp, 20 predicted proteins | sample 7160141 | NCBI WGS metagenome assembly JABLTN01 (sample SAMN14651226, study PRJNA627086) | human gut metagenome | isolation source: feces | host: Homo sapiens | reverse complement strand
TATGAGGGTATTGGCTGGTATTCAGCAGATCCAAAGGATAGTAATAGTATTCCGTTATTAAGAGAATACAATCCAAATGCTTTTGCGAATAATCACAACTATACAACAAGCAAACCAGAACATAATTGGTTGATTAGTTTGGGCTGGAAAGATGAAGGAAAGGCTTGGTATGCATTGAATAAATAATTATCAGTGATAAAATGTATTAAGCAAATAGAATTGTTTTAGTTCGTCATTAAGACGTAAGACTTTTCCGTTTTGGAAAAGTCTTTTATTGTGAGGGTTAAAGGGTATGTTATTTCCAAGTGAAGTGTTTTTGTTTCTATTTTTACCTTTCGTATTAGCTGTATATTATCTTGTGTTGAGAAAACATACGGTAGGTAAAAATATATTTCTATTTATTATGAGTTTATTATTCTATGCATATGGAGAGCCAAAATATGTGTTCTTGATGCTGTTTATGATTTTGTTGCACTATGGATTAGGATTATTAATTAATAAGTATTCTAATGATAAAAGAATGCAGAGATTGACTCTATTCTTAATGGTAGTAATTGATGTATGTATACTGGGGTATTTTAAATATTTGAATTTTATTGTTTCAATTTTCACGGGTAAAGCAGATACGTTTAAGATAGCACTTCCAATTGGAATTTCTTTCTTTACATTCCAAGCTATTTCTTATGTAGTGGATGTGTATCGTGGTAAGGGGAAGGTGCAAACTCAATTTTTAAATGTTGGTCTGTATATTTCTTTATTTCCACAATTAATTGCAGGTCCTATTGTGCGTTATGAAACTGTCGCAAATGAAATAGAGAATCGTAAAGAGAATTTGAATGATTTTGCGGTGGGTGTAAATCGTTTTATCATTGGTTTAGGAAAAAAAGTATTATTAGCCAATCAATTTGCGGTTATTTCAGATACTGTATTTGGCAATGTAACAAGTACAGGAACAACCAATTCATTCTTACTATTATGGATGGGAGCTATTGCGTATACACTTCAAATCTTCTTTGATTTTGCCGGATATTCGGATATGGCCATAGGTTTGGGTCGTATGTTTGGTTTTCATTTCCTAGAAAACTTTAAGTATCCATATATTTCTAAGAGTATTTCAGAATTCTGGAGAAGGTGGCATATTTCTTTACAAACATGGTTTAAAGATTATATTTATATTCCACTAGGTGGTTCTAGAGTAAATAGTAAGGCTCGTTTAGTATTCAATATCTTTGTCGTATGGTTTTTAACCGGTGTTTGGCATGGTGCAAACTGGACTTTTATTGTATGGGGACTCATGTATTTTGTGTTATTGATTCTCGAAAAGTTCTTTCATATTGATGAGAAAACATGTAAATTCAAACATGTATATACAATGTTCTTTGTCATGATGGGATGGGTGTTATTTAGAAGTGATAGTTTAAGTGCAGCACTCGTATATATTCGTTCTATGTTTGGATTTGGTTGTAAAGGATTTATAGATGCCTATGTGATTCAGTATTTCAAACAATACATTCTATATTTTATAATGGGTATTCTTTGTTGCTTCCCTATTTTTAAAAATATCAATCGTATATTTAAAAAGAATATGGTTTATAACTTTTTGTATGTCGTGTGTATGTGTGGAATCTTGTATTTGAGTATTATCTTTATTTTCTCAAATGCATATAATCCATTTATTTATTTTAATTTCTAGGAGGGCACCATGAAAGAAAAAATAATAATGATCGTATTTTGTTTCGTGATTTTTGGAATATCCATTTCAACATTATTTAATCAAACTGTTTCTTTATTTAAAAAGGATGAAAAGGTGAGTGATGTTGTTAAGGGACATGAACTAGAAACAAAGAAAGATAAATCAGGACTAAAAGGTGCAGTGGATTCTTTTACGTCGAATTTAACGGGTAAAAAAGAAGGGGCAAAAGCAGCTAGTGAAGTTACAAAGAAAACTTCAGGAAATACATATATTGAATCGACTCAGGTATTACTTGGAAAAGAAGATTGGTTATTCTATAAAACGACAGAGGATGGAGATCCAATTTCAGATTATCAGGGTATAAATCATTATGATGAGGCTACTATGCAGGCAGTTGCAGAAAAGTTAATGAGTGAAAGAAATCAATTTACAAACTATGGAATGGATTTTTATATTCTTTCCATTCCAAATAAAGCAAGTGTATATCCTGAATATATGCCGGATACAATTGAAAGAGTAGATAAAACTTCAAAGACAGATTTATTGATGAAGTATTTACAAGAAAATACGGATTTAAATGTAGTGGATGCAAAACCATCACTTGTAAAAACTAAAAAGAAAAAACAAGTTTACTATAAAAGTGATACACACTTTAATCAGATTGGTGCATTTGTGACAGTACAGGCACTAAAGGATAAGATTGATGGTAAAACAGATACTTTGAAGGATGTTAAGTTTGGCAAAATCACAAATCATTATTCTGGAGATTTAGCACGTTTATGTGATATGCAAGATACTTTTAATAATGATATTCAATATCAATTGGATGCGGCTACAGTAAACATAAAGAATAAATCAAACAAAAAGATATTAATAATAGGAGATTCGTATTCAGATGAAATGTTGAGTATTTTAAGTCAATATTTTGCAGAAGCACAAACTGTAAACATTTGGTCTTTTGAGCCGAGCTTATTGGATGAATATAAACCAGATATTGTAGTATGGGAACATGCCGAAAGATATACAGATCGTTTCAATTGGATCTCATTATTTGGTTAGACATGTTAACAAAATATAAAAAGTTATAAATAAACACTTTAATTTAAGAAATGTCATATTATATAGTAGCAAATAATATCATTCTTTGATATAGTGGAAGTAGAGTTTCACCTATAGAAAGGAATATATAATATGAGGAGAATTTTAGGTGTATTTTTGGCGTTGTTTATGTTTTGTGTACCAATTGGTATACAAGCAGAAGAGGAGGTGTTATCTTTTGAATATACAGGTCAAAAGATAGAAATTGAGAATGCGGAAGGTTATTATTCTACTATGGGACCATTAAAAGATGCTCCAATTGATTGTGGAAAGTATTTTGCGCTTACTAGTGATGGATATGTTGCTTTTGAGATCAATCCTAAAAAAGTGCTTGTAAATGTAAGTTACAACAAGGATTGGAGAGAAGGTGATCCTGAAGAAAACAAATATCTGTGTAAATTCGATGGTGATTATGAGTTGAAATTAAGAATTCTACCAAACGGAGACTTTGAATCATTTGATCGTTATGATGGTAACATTTCTTTTGAATTTGGGCCAAAGAATGAAAAAGATATTCCAGTTGGAAAGACAAAGATTACACATTCGGATGTAGAAGTCGTTTACTACGAAGATGGATATAAGATTGATAGTGGTAGAAGTGATATTGAACCAATCTTGTTAAAAGATGTGGGAGAATATATTGTCAGTTTTGATGCGGATTCTAGGTATTATGAATCCATTCCATTTAAAGTAACAATTCTTCCGAAAACAATTGAATTGCAACTACCAAACTATCAAAAACATGTTGGAGAAAAAGATCCAATATTAGAAACAGATGATTATATTTTGATTAGAGAAGTAGGAGAAGAAGTAGGAAATTATAAGTTTACTGCACAGAGCAAGTCAAAAAATTATAGATATGAAATTGTTGCAAATGATACATTCACTATCTTAGATTCAAAGCAACAAAGCATAAGACCAGAAGAAAAGAAAAATCCATTACTATCAATTAGTGCTTCAAAAAAGGATGAGATTAAACAAACAAATGCTTCTGATGAGAATCCAATTATAATCACTGAAACCAAAGTAGATAAAGAATCTACGAAAACAGAAACAAAAGTTGTAACAGGTGTATCAAATTTAACTTCAATGTATTTGTTGGAAATGTTATGTAGTATAATTGTTATTCTTTACGGCTTAAAATTAAATTGTTGATTAACACAATAAAATTGTTAGATATAGTTTTATTATAAATATCTTAGAAATTAACCCATAATCAATTTTTTTGTGTTGTAATGTTATTTTTATATCTTGATGATATATATATATAATTTAAAATGTATTTTTAAATAACCATTTGAATACAGATTGATAAATGTATTTGAATGGTTTTTTTTATAGTCTGTTAGATTCGAATTATGTTTCTGATTTTTAATGGCTAGATTAAATTAGCTAAAAATGGATATATCACTTTACAAAGTAATTAGAAATTTGTTAGCGTATGATACGTTTTGCCTTAAGTTTGTTTATATGATAAAATCATTTAGTAAAAACATACATGTTTTGTGTTGTCGTTAATTTCAGAATTAACAATTTATATTGAAGGCTTATAAGCGATTACGATATAAAGTTAAAATATTAATATTGCACATATATATAAACAATTTGGATATTTTATATTGAGTAATTTATGACAGATTATAGTTGGTTAAATCTGGCACTTCTTTTTTGAAAATATAGGAAGGCATTATATGGGGTATTTGGCGGTATATAATAATTGGGTCAATGATAATTTTTTTGATGAGAATATTAGAGAAGAATTAGGATGTATAACTTCTGAGAAGGAAATAGAAGATCGATTTTATAAAGAATTAGAATTTGGTACTGGTGGACTTCGAGGGATTATGGGTGCTGGTACAAATCGTTTAAATAAATATACAGTTGGCAAAGTGACTTTAGGTTTAGGACATTATTTAATGGATAGCTATGGTAAAGATGAATGTATTGAACGAGGGGTTGTTATTGGTTTTGATACAAGAAATAATAGTAAAGAATATGCTAGAGTGGTAGCTGATGTTTTAACGGGATTAGGGGTAAGAGTATATCTAATGAAGGATGCCAGACCAACTCCACAGTTGAGTTTTTCAGTGCCTTATTATAAAGCTTTAGCCGGAGTTGTATTGACGGCTAGTCATAATCCCAAGGAATATAATGGATATAAGGTTTATGATGAGTATGGATGTCAATTGGTTCCTAGTCAGGCTGATCGAGTAATTCAATATGTGAATGAAGTAAATGATTATCATTCAATAGATTTTTTAGGAAATGATACATTACTTACTTTTATTGATAATACAGAGGAATTTGTTTCAGAAGTATTTAAGCAACAGCGTATTAAAAATGAAATAATAAAGAATAATTTAAATATTGTATATACTCCATTACATGGTTCAGGAAGAGTACCTGTTTCTATGATTTTAAAAAGAGATGGATTTAATTGTGTTGAATTAGTTAAAGAACAAGCAAATGATGATGGTGATTTTTCTACTGTTAAATCACCGAATCCTGAAGATAAGGAAGCTTTAACTTTAGGCATAGAATTAGCTAAAGAGTTAAATGCAGACATTGTATTAGGTACAGATCCTGATTGTGATCGTGTGGGTATTGCGGTTAAAGATGCGAATAATGAATATAAATTATTGACAGGAAATCAAATTGGTTCACTACTAATGGATTTTATTATTCTTCATACAGATTTAAGTGAACTAGAGAAACCTGCCATTGTTAAAACGATCGTGACTTCTGAGCTAGGAGCAAAGATTGCAGAGAAAAATGATATTGAAGTTTTTTCAACATTAACTGGATTTAAGTTTATTGGTGAGAAGATTACTCAGTTTGAAAAAGCAAAAGATCAAGATGATTTATCAAGAAACTTTGATTATTTGTTTGGATATGAAGAATCTTATGGGTATCTTTGTGGGACTCATGCTAGGGATAAAGATGCCGTTGTTTCTAGTATGTTGATTTGTGAGATGGCTGCAGAGGCCAAGAGTCAAAATAAAACATTAATCGATTTATTAAATGATATTTATAATGAATATGGTTATTATAAAGATGTTCTAGAGAGTTTCACATTAAAAGGAAAAGATGGTATTGAAAAAATTACTGAGATGATGAGCATTCTAAGAAAGGAGTGTCCATTTACGGATGTTGAGAAAATATCGGATTTTAATAAAATAACATTTGAAGAACATGGTTTTGGAACATATCCAATTTCAAATGTGCTGAAATATGAATTAAAAGATGGTTCTTGGGTAGCTGTTAGACCTTCGGGAACAGAACCTAAAATTAAAATTTATTATAGTATTAGAGGAAATGATGAATCGGATGCGAATGTTCGATTTGAGATGATTCAGAATTTAATTAAAACAAGAATGGGATTATAGAAAGGGGTATATTATGCATATTATTTTACTTTCAGGAGGTAGTGGCAAACGTTTATGGCCGTTATCTAATGATGTTCGTAGTAAACAATTCATAAAATTATTTAAGAATGAAAATGGAAAGTATGAATCTATGGTACAAAGAGTGTACCGTCAAATTCAAACTGTGAATTCGGATATGGAAGTTACAATTGCGACTAGTAAGTCACAAGTGAGTGCGATTCGTAATCAATTAGGAAACAAGGTTTCTATTTGTTTAGAGCCATGTAGACGAGATACATTTCCAGCAATTGCTTTAGCGGCTGCTTATCTAAAAGATGTACAGGGATTAAGTGAAGAGGATTGTGTTGCCGTTTGTCCTGTGGATCCTTATGTAGATAATACTTATTATCAGACTGTACAGAAATTAGAGAAAATTGTAAATAAAGGAAAATCAAATTTAGTTCTAATGGGTATAGAACCAACTGTTCCTAGTGAAAAGTATGGATATATTATTCCTGTGGATAAGAATGAGATTAGTCGTGTGGCTAAATTTACTGAAAAACCTGATACAGAAACAGCTAAAGAATATATAAAACAAGGTGCATTATGGAATGCAGGTGTATTTGCGTTTAAATTGGGATATTTATTAAATAAAGCACATGAATTAATTGATTTTGTGGATTATGCGGATTTATTTAAGAAATATGACACATTAACAAAAATTAGTTTTGACTACGCAGTTGTTGAAAAAGAACCTAATATTCAAGTGCTAAGATATGCTGGGCAATGGAAAGATGTTGGAACTTGGAATATGATGGCTGAGGTTATGGCTGATAAAACAAAAGGTGACGTAATCTTAGACGATACTTGTAAAGATACAAATGTTGTGAATGAATTGAATATCCCAATTCTTTGCATGGGATGTGAGGACATGGTTGTTGCGGCTAGTGAGGATGGTATCTTAGTTTCTACAAAAGAACGTAGTGGCTATATGAAGCCATATGTAGAAAAAATAGACAATCCGAGTATGTTTGCAGAAAAATCTTGGGGCACTTTTACGGTAATCGATAATCAAGAAACTTCAAAAACAATTAAGATTGAAATGAAGCCAAACACAGAAATGAGTTATCATTCTCATTCCGTAAGAACTGAAATTTGGAATATTATTTCTGGTACTGGTAAGGCGTGTATTAATGGGGAGTACAAGATCGTTAAAGCGGGGGATGTTATTCAAATTCCAATTAATACAAGACATAGCATTAAAGCATATGATAAAATGGAAATCATCGAAATTCAATTAGGGGACGTTATTAAAGTGACTGATAAGTCAAAGTATGAAATGTAGGTGTGACTATGACAAGAATGAGATTAATGAATACAGAGATTGACAATTTAACAATGGATGAAACAATGGATGCGATTGATAGTTTAATTAAAGAAGATAATTGTTCTTATGTTGTAACACCTAATGTGGATCATATCGTACAACTTGAAAAAGATGAAGAATTAAAAAGGGTTTATGAGAATGCATCCTTGATTTTAACGGATGGTAAACCATTAATTTGGATTTCCAACTGGTATAAAACGCCAATTAAAGAGAAAATTTCTGGCTCAGATCTATTTCCTCGTGTGTGTGATTTAGCAGCGAAAAAAGGATATACCATGTATTTACTTGGTGCAGCTGAGGGTGTTGCAGATAAAGCAGCTAAAAATTTGATGAACAAGTATAAAGGGCTGAATATTGTAGGTACTTACTCACCTCCTTTCGGATTTGAAAAGGATAAGTTAGAATTAAAAAAAATTGAAAGGCAGATTCAAGAAGTTCATCCTGATATTTTAATTGTTGGTTTAGGCTGCCCAAAACAAGAAAAGTATATGTATCATCACTGTAAAGAACTAGACGTGCCTATTTCATTTGGTTTAGGGGCGAGTATTGACTTTGAAGCAGGAAATATCAAAAGAGCTCCTAGATGGATGTCAGAACATGGCTTAGAATGGCTTTACCGAATCACTCAAGACCCTAAGAGATTAGCAAAGAGATATTTAGTAGATGACATGAAAATAATTAGAATAGCAAGAAAATATCGGAGAGGTGTATAATGTCTACTATTAATGAGGTTGCTGTTGTAATTCTTAATTATAAATCATGGAGGGATACATTAAATGAAATTGATATGTGTCACAAAGAGATTGGTATAGATTATGAAAATATTATTGTTGTAGATAATGCTTCTCCAAATGAATCAAAAGAAGAACTAGAAAAGAATAGCCAATTAGGATATAGGTTCATTTATTCCACTGAAAATAATGGTTATGCCAGTGGAAATAATATAGGACTAAAATATGCTTTCAATAATGGATATAAATATGCACTTATCCTTAATAATGATATTTTATTCAATGATAAAGAATTTTTAAAGAAACTATTAGAAGTAGTTGATAAGGATAATAAATTAGCTGTTGTTAATCCAGATGTTTATTCACCATCGGGATATTTGTTTAATCGAGATGCTAAACGGCCTAATTTATTCGATTATACGGTAGGAATGTATTTATATAAAAAGAGGGGCAGAAAGATTCAAGATATAGATAAATACGGATATGTATATCGTCCTCAAGGATGTTGTATGTTAGTTGATTTAAATAAGTTAAATCAGGTGGATTATTTGGATGATTCAACCTTTCTTTATTATGAAGAAGTCATTTTAGCGGAACGACTACTTAATAAAGGGTTTAGATGTGCATGTTGCACGGATACTAGTATTATTCATAATCACTCAACAACTGTAAAATCAAGTTTTGAGTTAAATGAAATTATTAAAATTAAGAATAAAAGTTTTTCTTATTATTTAAAAGAATATAGACATTATAGTAATTTGAAAATTAAAATGTGTTGTGCATTTAACTTTTTAAAAGAAAAATGTCTTAATTAATAAGATATACTGTTGTTATTATTGAAAGGTGAGATAGAATTGAAACTGTTTAGTATTGTTATACCAGTGTATAATGTAGAAAATTATTTATCAAAATGTGTAGATTCGATTATAAATCAGATTGTTCAAAATCAGATAGATTGTGAGATTTTACTGATAGATGATGGTTCTACAGATAATAGTGGAGCTATTTGTAATCAGTATTATGAGAAATATGAAGATTATATTAGCGTTTATCATAATGAAAATCAAGGCTTACTATTAACAAGAAGATTTGGCTATAAAAAGGCTAAGGGTGAGTATATCTTGAATTGTGATTCAGATGATTTACTTGATGAGAATATGTTGAATCGATTAAAAAATGTAATCGAAAAATTTTCTTTTCCTGATTTGATATTTTTTAATTATTATTCTTTTGATGGAGAAAATAAAGAAATTGTAACTCATGACATTTTTTCTAATGATAAAGAATGTGTTGTCACTAAAGAAAATGTTTATGATAAATATTTTAAAAGCCAAGATATAGTCAGTATGTGTTGTAAAATATATAAGAAAAAATGTATAGATTTATCAAACGATTATAAAAAATTTGGTAAATTTGGAACTGGAGAAGACACATTACAAACAATTGAATTAATTAATAATTCCAGAACATTTATATACTTAAATGAACCTTTGTATCTTTATCGAATGGGTACTGGGATGACAAGAAGATTTGATGAAAATTATTATTTTTCTTTCAAGAAAGTCTTTGATGAAATTGTTCGTCAAAAGGATGTTTGGAATATTGATAATTTTAATACCTTATTTGCAATAAAAGTATTACAAACTTCTGCACGAACTATAACTCAATCAAGATATAAAAAATGGAATTCTTTTAGTGAGCAAAAAACTTTCTTAAGTAAAATTAATTCAGATTGTTATTTTATAGAAAGTATCAAATATTTGGATGAAATTAAACCATATTTAAAAAAGAATTATATAGTGTTATTAAAGTTATTAAAAGAAAATAAACTTAATAGGATTTGTTTTATGTTAAGAATTAGAAATTTAATAGGTTAATAATTTATGAAAATGAATATAAAATTTGTAAAGAATAATTTAACTGAACTAAATTCTTATGTTGGATTTATAGTCTTACTAATATCAATGTATGTGTTTGAATCAACTACTTGGACTAGTTTTAATGATAGTTTTTTTCATGATGTTATATTGGGGTGCACATTAATGTTCGCTATTTCTTGTATGCTCTTAAAAAAATCTAGTTTAAAAGAAAAGTTTGTTTTTGGAATTTTGATGTGTATTGGTTTATTATGCTATATTTCAACACGATTTACTGGTTTATTATTAACATTCTTGGCTATAACTTTAATTCCTAGAAATAGTATAGATAAAGTTTTTAGAATCATTTTTATTGAAGAATTATTTTTGACCATTTGTATTATTCTTTTATCCTTGATTGGTATTTTACCTAATCAAGTAGTAGAGATAAATAAAAGTCTATATACAGTCAATGCATATACGTTTGGCTTTAATCATCCAAATGTATTAACTGCCCAAACAACTACAATAGTTTTTTTATATTTATGCGTGTATAGGAATAACGTACAAATTAAAACAATATTAATTTCGTTAATATCTACATTGCTAATTTTTTATTTTTCTAGAGGGCGTACAGCTTTTTTACTGAGTTTATTAACAATAATTCTGATTTGTATTGATAAAACTGGAAAATTTAATAGTATTAAATCTTTAATTTTTAAATATTTACCTTACTTGAATATTGTAATAATATTAACAATTATAATAGTTATTATTCTTTTTGCTTTTTTTGGAGGACATTCAAGACTAATTAATTTAATTAATGATTTAATATTTAATGGAAGAATAGGGCTAGCTTGGTTAAACTTTAAAGCTTATCCTATGAGTTTATTCGGTGTAAATTTAGATCCTAGTGTGTGGCCAGAATGGCAATATCATTCTTTAGATAATGGTCATATGATGATTTTTTTACAATATGGTGTTATTGGATTCATAGCATATTTTTACGTTGTGCAAAGAGCGTTAAATAATATTGCTAAGAGAAAAGATATAGTAATGTGTATAATAATTTCAGTATTATTGATTTGGTTGATTTATGAAGGTACTATGTCTTATGTTGGGAAAAACTTTACTTTACTCTTTGCCTTTTATAGAGGTAAAAATGGATTAAAAAAGAAAGGGGTAAAACAAAATGTTACCTAAGAAAATACACTATTGTTGGTTTGGAGGGAATGAATTACCAGATTTAGCTATTAAATGCATTGAATCGTGGAAGAAGTATTGCCCTGATTATGAAATTATTGAATGGAATGAAACTAATTTTGATTTAGAATGTTGTGATTTTGTAAAGGAAGCATATAAGGCAAAGAAATGGGCTTTTGTTTCAGATTATGCACGTCTAAAAGTTGTTTATGATAATGGAGGAATATATTTAGATACAGATGTTGAATTGGTAAAGTCTCTAGATATTCTGCTACAAGAAAAATGTTATTTTGGTGAAGAAACAACTGGATATGTTGCTACAGGTCTTGGCTTTGGAGCAAAAAAGCATAGTCCTATAATTGATTTATTATTAAAAGAATATTATAACAAACATTTCATTAATGATGATGGTTCATATAATATGGATCCATGTCCTAAAATAAATACAAAACCATTACTTCAATTTGGTTATAGTTTTAGTGGAAATAAAATATGGAGATGTGATGATTTCACAGTATATCCACCTGAGTATTTTTGTCCATTAGAGTATAATACCAATAAAATGAATATTACTGCTAATACTTTATCTATTCATTTGTATAATGCATCATGGTTAAGCACATTGGATAAGTTGATTAATAGAATTGAAGGTAGTAATAAGCACGGTATAAGTCTTAAAATCAGACGTTTAGTATCGTTTCCATTTAGAGTAATTAATAAATTTAAAAAAAATGGATTTAGTAATACAATAAAACAAATATTAAATATAATTCAACGTTAGATATGTTTGAATAAAATTGCCATTGAATATTTGCATAGTTGAATTTAAAGTTATATAAAATGTATTAGTTAGGAGAAAATGGTGGAAGAATTGTTAAAAGTTTCGATTATCATACCGGTGCATAATGCTGAGAATACTCTTAATCGTTGTATTGAAAGCGTTGTGTGTCAGAGTTATAAAAATATTGAATGTATTTTAGTAGAGAATGGATCAAGTGATACTTCTCCATTTTTATGTTCAATGTATGCAGAGAAATACAAAAATATCATATCGAAATCTATTGGATCTAAGGGTGTTTCTTATGCAAGAAATTGCGGATTATCACTTGCTACTGGCGATATTATAGGATTTTGTGATGCTGATGATTTTTTGGAAATTAATGCAATAGAATTGGTAGTTGATGAATTCAAAAAAAATGAAAATGTAATTTCTGTTTTTGGTGCATTTAATATAGGAACAATCGATGAAAATGGAATTTTACATAATACATATAAAGGGTTGAGAAATAAAAAAATTTCTATTCCTAAAGCTATGGAATTAGTAATAGTTAACGATTCTGTCATGGGAAGTGTTTGGAATAAATACTATAGGACAGAGGTTCTTAAAAATATGAGTTTTGACTGTTCTTTAAGTTATTGTGAAGATATGCATTTTAATGTAAAAGTTTTAAACTCTATTCGAAGTAAAAAGAAAGTTAAAGTAATTAGTTCGCAACTGTATTGTTATATGGAAAATGTTAATAGTTTAACACACTCCGAAGATATATTATTTGATGATAAAGATGAATTGAAATATATAGTTGCATTAAAGAAAATTGAAAATGAATGTAAATCTAATAAACGAATTAAACGTTTATGTAAAATGAAAATCGCTTGTTTCTCTATAGATAATTTAAAAACTACGAATATTAATAATATTAAAAGACAAAATTTATTCCGTGAATTGAATGAAAACTATTTATATTTGGTGTTAAACTTTTGGAAAAATAATTGGAAATGGAATCTAAAGAGAATTCTTAATGGAATTATTTTTTTGTGTGAGGATAAAAGGAGAAAATCTTAATGAAAAAAAAATCGTTAACTATAAATGCAATTCTTAATGGAATTAAGACAGCAATGTCTATTATTTTTCCTCTAATTTCATTTCCTTATGTTTCAAGGATTTTGCAAGTAGAAAATATTGGGAAATATAATTTTTCAACATCTATTATAAGTTATTTTCAATTAATCGCTGGATTAGGAATAGCTACATATAGTGTGCGAGAAGGAGCACGATATATGGGAAATTCTAAAAAAATGTCAGAGTTTTCATCAGAAATATTTTCGATTAATTTGATTTCAACATGCATAGCATACTTATTTTTGTTTTTATGCATATTTATAATACCAAAATTTCAAGAATATGAAGTTTTAATATTGATACTTAGTATTCAATTGTTTTTTACAACTATAGGTGTTGAATGGTTATATCAAATATATGAAGATTTTTTTTATATCACAGTACGAAGCATTCTTCTTCAAGCAGTCTCACTTGTTTTAATGTTCTTGTTAGTGAAAAATAAAAGTGATTTATATATCTATGCATGTATCACAGTGTTTGCAAATGTGGGCGCAAATATTATAAATTGGATCCAAGCAAAAAAATATTGTAAAATAAGAGTGATTTTCAGTAAAAATGTGATTATTCATATTCGTCCTGTTCTTGTGTTTTTTGCTATGGAAATAGCTAAAATTATTTATATTTCTTCAGATACTACGATTTTAGGCTTTATGGCTTCAGATTATAACGTAGGTTTATATTCTGTAGCTACTAAGATTTATACAATAGTTAAAAGTATGCTAGCATCCATACTAATTGTAGCAATCCCAAGATTATCTAATTATTTAGGTAACAATAAAAAAGAAGAGTATAATGATACGTTAAATAGTATTGTGAATACACTTGTAGCAATAGTTGTGCCAGCTGTAGTAGGTTTAGGATTAATGAGTTCAAATATTATTGGTATGCTTTCTGGTGAACAATATATGGAAGGTGCAAAAGCTCTTCAGATATTAAGCTTAGCACTTTTTGTCAGTGTTTTTGGTTGGCTTTATAATTCATGTGTGTTAGTACCAAATAAGAAAGAGAAAAAGGTTCTTATTGCTATGATTGCTAGTGCACTGCTTAATGTGATTTTAAACTTAATTATGATTCCATTTGGAAAACAGAATGCGGCTGCTTTTACAACATTTCTAGCTGAATTGTGTTCTTTGTTGATTTGTGTGTATTATTCGAAGGATATAGTAAAAATAAAATTAGATAGAAGAAATATTGTGTCAACTACATTTGGGACTTTTGTGATAGTTGTAATATGTAAAAATGTATACATAGAAAACTTTGGTCAGATTGGAAATACAATAGTAATAATTATATTAGCTACAATTGCATACGCTTGTGTATTGCTTATTATGAAAAATCCCATAATTAATTATGGGAAAAGATTAATAAGGAGAGGGTAATCCGCAATTAAATACCAGTGTTGCTTAAAATTGAGTTTAAAAGTTGTATAGTTGAAAATCTATGAGTATTTAAAGATTAACTAGATAGAATATCTATTTTAAATGTATAATAATTTGCCGTGGTGAAGAATAGTTTTCGGTTTCTGTCATATTTACTATTTATTCTGATTGTAGTTTAAAGTGCAGTTAGAATTTTAGAGAATTTGCCGTTCAACGTTAAATGAACCATTTTACCTACTCTAAATTCTGCGTTCCAATCAAGAAGTAGAAAAGCACGAAGTCGTACATCGTTTGTATCAAGCAACAAATGTATCTGTTCATTCGTAAAAACGGTAATTTCAGTAGGATCATACAATAGGAACATATTGAATATTAGGAGACTGTCTTTTGGACAATGGTATTTCCAAAGCAGCGTCAAAGAAGTAACGGATTACGCTAATAATTGCACTTAAAGACGTAGGAACATAGTTCTGGATTGTTATAACATTAGGTTTAGATATATCTTCCAACTGATAATAATCAAACATTCTAGAAAAGTTATCATCTATACATATGAATGGTATTTGATGAAAGATTTCTATATTCCATCAAAAAGTAAATTTGTTTAAAGCTTCGTCTTTATTCATTACATTCTTTCAAAAATACACAAAACTATAGGAAATAAAAAATCCAACATTCCTTAGAGCTTGTTAGTTCAATAATGAAATAGATTTTTAATAAAGAATAATAACATAAATATTTAACATATATACAAATTAACTGGTAACAAGTTAGATTCTTTGATATAGTGGATTTAGAGTGCATATGACGGGAAAATGGTGCGCGTGTAGCGCACCATCGGTGTATCTGTAGCGGTCAACCGGTGCATCGATTTTTTGATTTAATTTCTTAATGATTCACCTTTAAATTCTAATCGATATGCTTTACATAGAACTCGATCTAAACACGCGTCAGCGTATGTACAATCCTTAAATAAATCGTACCATTCTTTTACTGGGATTTGAGAAACCAACACTGTTGATTTTCTTCCTTCCCTTGAGTCAAGAATTTCAAATAGATGTCTACATTTTTCAACATCAAGATTCATAAGTCCAAAATCATCTATAATCAGTAGGTCTACTTGCGCTATATTTTCCATAATACCTAAAAATTTTAGTGAATCATCCACTTGTTCATGAGCACTGAGTTCCAGTAAGAGTTTGGAAGCAGAATAATATCTTACTTCTTTGAATTGTTTTAAAGCTGCAACTGCCAAGGCATTCACGTAATATGTTTTTCCTGTTCCTGTCATTCCTGTAACTACGAGATTTCTTCCTTCATCTATCCATGTACAAGTATTAAGTTTTTCGATTGTTGGTATATCCAGTTGTCTATCCGAAACATAAAGCTTCTCATCAAATGTTGCTCCAGGTATTTTCAGTTTAGCTTTTTTTAAATAACGTTCAAATTTCTTGTTGTATCTTAGATTCCATTCAGCTGTGACCAGTTTTTCAAAGCGATTTTGAAAAGATTCTAAATCACTATTCGGATTTTCCAGTTGAATGCGAAGCTCTTCTGCCATGCCCGAAAACTTCATGGATTTTAATTTCTCATATAGATCCATATAAAGTATTTGTTCTTCTTTTATTTCTGTGTTATTCATAATGTGATTTACCCCTAATATTCTTATGTTCAGGAAGAGTTCCAGAACTGTTTGTTTTCTTTTGATTCATCAAATTGTAAAGCTGCTTTTTAAAATGTGTATAGTTATAGATATGAGATTCCAGACAAGTCTTGGCAGCTGTATCCGAAAATACTTTTGGATTGTTTTTACACAAGTGAAGGATTCCATTGCAGCTTTTATAAGACTGTTCTTCATAGCGGAATGTGCCGATAACCATACAAATTAATTCATAAACATTTGGACCATAACTCTTTGCCCAGCTTTTGTATGATTCTGCATTCATTTTGTTTTCCAGGTAGTAATAACGATGACTCTCAGGCATATGCTCTTCCTTCGTTATATACTTTGGAAATGGTTTATAAGCACGTTTATGCGTACAGATCAGATGGTTCATAGAATCACAGATAATAATATCGAAATATGAAGCTTTTAATGTAACTTCCTGTTTATAATAAGTATGGGGAACAGAATAGTAATGGTTATCATATTCAACATGATAATTATTAGGAACGGTTTTGATTACATATGTATATGGCTTTAAAGATTCATGTGGTAGTGGCTTTAAAGCAGGCTTGTCATATTTATCAAATAATTCTTTTCTGTTTCCTTTTTCTTTAGAAAATTCTCGATTGTTCAACTCATCTGCGATTATAAATATTTCAGTATTCAGTTCTGAGAAGCTAGAAAAACGACGCCCTTTCAATTTTTCCAAAAGATGTGTTTCTATCCATTTGACATTGTTTTCAACCGTAGACTTTGCACGCGGCTTTAACGGAGGAGCTGGAACAATTACAGTATTGTAGTAATCCTGCAAATCTTCATAGACCTTGTTTAAAATCAATACATCTTTTGTGTTTTTAATAGAAGCAGCCTTTGTATTGTCGGGCTTTAGAATTTTAGGAACACCTCCATAAAAGTTTAAAGCTTCTATCGTACCCTGAAGAAAGTTTGGTGTCTGCTCATTTGGAAAAGCCATGATGAAGCAGCAACTGCTCACACCTAAGGTTGTTGTAAAAAAATGAGCAGTCTGAAGTTCACCAGGCACATCAGTATATACAAGATCCAAAGTGTCCCCAGCCCAGTCTATATACATAATTTCACCAGGAACTCTGTTGATTGCCATTCTAAGATTGCTTTCCAAATGATTCTCATCAAGCCATTGTTTAAAGTAATGTTTAAATTGCGTGTATTGATAGCCATCTGGATATAATTTCTTATAATCAATCCAAATAAAATACAAATTTGCCTTGGAATTTTTATCTGTAAGCTTTTTATAGACTTTCTCAAAATCCGGTAACGGAGCTTCCTTTCTAGGATGTGCGTTTGGATAGAACATTTGTTCAACCATTTTTGGTGTCATAGAATGAAGTTGCTTAAGAGTTACATCCATTGTCTTAAACTTTTTCTTGATGTCAGTGATAGTGCTGTTCCCAATCGAATATCTTGTACGAATGTCGTTATAAGAGAAACCATCTTCTAACATTTCAAGAACACCAATAATTGTAGTGCTTTTCTGCATACAAAAAGACCTCCTTTCACTACAGTCAAACTATAGCATTAAGGAGGTCCTATTACACCGGTAGTACGTCATGTTGCACCGCTTCAAGCGTCATTCGAAACCGGTATGACCGCTAGGGGTGCACCGAATTAGCCGTCAATTGCAATTTAGAGGTTCACCTATAGAAAGGAATATATTATAAGAAACGGTTATTAGGTGTTGTATTGGTGTTATTTATGGCATGTATTCCTATGAACATACATGCCAAGGAGGTTGATTTATCTTTTGAGTATAGTGCTCAAAAGATAGAGATTGAGAATGCAGTTATGTATTTTACACAATCATAGGAGATTTTAGATGAAGCTCCAATAAATCATGGTACATATATCGCAGGGACGAGTGATGAAGAAGCGATTCTATTTGAAATTAATCCTAAGAAAGTACCAGTAAAGGTTACTCACAACAAGGATTGGAGAGAGAATGATCTTGAAGAAGAAAAATATTTGTGTGACTATGATGGCGATTATGAGTTTAAGTTGAGAATAGATACAGATGGTAATATTAACTCATTGGACAATTATCAAGGAAATTATGATTTTCAGTTTGAGCCAAAGAATGTTAAGGACATTGAAGTTGCAAAGACTAGAATAACGCATCCTGATGTTGAATATGTTTATTCTGAGGATGGAATCAAGATTTATAGTGATATAGATCAAGTGGAATCAATTCTATTAAAGGATGTTGGTGAATATACAGTAGCATTTGATTTGGATAATCGATATTATGAATCGGTTCCATTTAAAGTTACAATTCTTCCTAAAACTATCGAATTAAAACCAAATAAACAATTTAAATACTTTGGTTAAAAAGATTCAGTCTTAGAAAATGATGATTATATTTTAACATGAGAACCAGGGGAAGATATTGGTGATTATAAACTTACTGTTCAAAGTAAGTCAAAGAATTATAAGTATGAAGTCATTGAGAATAATATATTTACTATCTTAGAAAACAAGTCACAACAAATAAAACCAGAGGTAACTAATCTACCAAGCAATGATGAAAAAAAAGAACCATTACAATCAGTTAATGCTTCGAATAAAGATAAAAACAAATATGCAAGTGCTACAGACATGGAATCAAATAAAGATATAGAAACCAAAGTAGATAAAGAATCTGCGAAAACAGAAACAAAAGTTGTAACAGGTGTATTTAATCTTACACCAATGTATTTGTCTTTTATGACTATAAGTTTAGTTGTAGCTGTGTATATATTGATAAAGAAAAGAAATGTTAAAAGTTAAATAAGAATAAACAGAGCCTTCGCCTATCACAAGAGTGGAGGCTTTTTTTATATTGAAGTCAGCTCAATATGTGTATGCGTTTACATTTAGTTGGTTATAAATTCACTTGAGTGCATTCATGAAATTAATCGATATATAAAGCAAATTTTTTAAAATTTATTTTGTTTCTTAATATTTATTTTAAATAAAGTATATCTTTTACTTTTTGTACTTTTTGTTTCAAATGTCAAGTGTTAAATGGTAATTGACATATTATATATATAGGATAAAATTAGTAAGCAATAGTTTTATCGCGGAATAAGTATGACTGTTGTAAGGTAATAGGAATAAAAATGATACATTTAGATGATGTTAGAAATAGCTGGCTTACCGCATTTTTGATTGATTCGTTCATCTTCTACTGGGTTATGGGTAGGAAGGAGTGTATCTAAAATTTCATATTTCATTGCTTATTAAGACTTGTAAAACTCTAATAAGCTTATTTTATGTTTATAGGAATGGGAGAGTATTATGTATAGGAAGAATGCAAATGGGTGGTTGAAGCATATCGATTTTATCATTCTTGATATGATATGTTTGCAAATTGTATTTGTGCTCACTTATTTTATTAAGAATGGAAATATACATCTATATAACAATTTCTTATATAGGAATATGGCTATCATATTAGAAGTAGCTGATTTAATGGTTTTACTAATTTTTGGTACATTAAAGGGTGTATTAAAACGAGGGCATTATCAAGAGTTTGTAAAAACATTAAAACATGGTTTTATTGTTTGCTTATTGGCTGTTTTATATTTGTTTACGGTTCAAAAAGGAATTTTCTTCTCTAGATTTATTTTATTCTTAACAATTGGTATTTATTTTATATTGACTTATATAGTAAGAGAATTATGGAAGGGTCATATAAAAAAGGGTGTTAATAGTGGTAAGAGAAGAAAATTAGTAATAGTTACATCTAGTACGATTGCAGATAAAGTTATTGATAATGTTGAAAAGAATAATTATTCGCGTTATGACATTGTTGGTGTTGCTTTATTAGATAAGGATTTAATTGGAAATCAAATTAATAATGTTTCTGTTGTAGCAAATAATGAAACAGTAGGAATGTATGCATGTAAAGAATGGGTAGATGAAGTATTGATTGTTTTACCTAAAGAAATAGCCTATCCAAATACATTGATTGAACAGTTAACATTAGCCGGTATTACAGTCCATATGAATTTAGCTAAGGTTGTGAATACACCTGGTAAGAAACAATTTGTTGAAAGAATTGGTGATTATACGGTTCTTACTACAAGTATAAATTATGTTTCTTTGAATGAATTATTCTTAAAAAGGGTATTTGACATTATCTGTGGTTTATTAGGATGTATATTAACACTAGTTATCTGCATCTTTATTGGACCTGCGATATATATTGCTAGTCCAGGACCAATCTTCTTTTCTCAAGAGCGTGTGGGTAAGAATGGTAAGAAATTTAAGATGTATAAATTTCGCAGTATGTATTTAGATGCGGAAAAAAGAAAAGCAGAATTAATGAAAGACAATAAGCTTGGGGATGGAAAGATGTTTAAACTTGATTTTGATCCTCGAGTAATTGGAAATAAAGTCATGTCGGATGGATCTCATAAAACAGGTATTGGTGAATTCATTCGTAAAACAAGTTTAGATGAATTTCCACAATTCTTTAATGTTTTAAAAGGAGATATGTCTATAATAGGAACCAGACCTCCTTTAATATCAGAAACAAATCTGTATGAATATCAACACTTTGCAAGACTAGCTATAAAACCAGGAATAACTGGTATGTGGCAAGTGAGTGGAAGAAGTGAAATTATAGATTTTGATGAAGTAGTAAAATTAGATAAATATTATATAGAGAATTGGAATCTTGGTTTGGATATTAAGATTCTATTAAAAACAGTACTGGTTGTAGTTTGTAAAAAAGGTGCTGTTTAAAGTATCGAGTTAAGGGGGGGATTGATTTGAATATAGTAATGTTTGGACAAAAAAGACTTAGTCGAGAGGGCGGAGTTGAAATTGTTGTTAAAGAACTATCTACTAGAATGGCAAAGTTAAATAGTGTTACTTGTTTAAATCGTTCTGGACATAAGGTGAGTACAAACGAAATTGAGGGTATAATACAAAAGTCAGTTTTTACAATAGATAAAAAAGGACTTGCTGCAGTTAGTTCTTCTTTCTTTGCAAGTTTAATATCCGCTTTTGGAAAATATGATGTAGTTCATATTCATGCAGAGGGTCCTGCCTTTTTTTCATGGTTACCAAAATTTTTTGGTAAAAAAGTTATTGTTACAATTCATGGATTGGATTGGCAAAGAGAAAAATGGAAAACAGGATTTGGATCTAAATTTATTCATCAAGGTGAAAAGAATGCAGTAAAATATGCAGATGAAATTATAGTTTTGAGTAAGGCTGTACAAGATTATTTCAAGAACGAATATAATCGTGATACACATTTTATTCCTAATGGAGTTAATAAACCTGAAGTAGTTGACGCTCTAGAAATAAAAAAATGGGGATTAGAAAAAGATAATTACATTCTTTATTTAGGTAGAATTGTACCTGAAAAGGGAGAGCATTATCTTATTAAGGCTTTTAAACAGATTAAAACAAATAAAAAACTAGTGATTGCGGGTGGTATTTCTGATACTGCTGATTATGGAAAAGAATTAAAAGAATTAGCTGCAGGGGATAATCGAATTGTTTTTATTGGATTTGTACAAGGAATGCCATTAAGTTTATTAGAGGCAATGTCTTATGGAAATTGTTGTTTAGTATCCGACATTCCAGAATGTGCTGAAGTTGTTGAAGATAAAGCTATTACATTTAAAAAGAGTAATGTAGAAGATTTAAAAGATAAACTACAAGATGCTTGTGAACATCCTGAAAAAGTACATGAATTAAAAACACAGGCTTCAGATTTTATTTGTTCTAAATATAATTGGGATGTTATTGTTGATGAAACTATGAAACTATATGGGGAGAAATTAATAAATGAGAGTATTGATTATAAATAATCACCTCTAACCGAACGCAGGTAGTGAGATGTATATAGTGAAAATGCCGGAAAATAGTGCATTTACGGCACTTTTTGAGAGATGGGTAGAGCTGTGAGAGCGGGTTTTTGTCTCGCTACCTAGGTTCGCCAACAGCAGATGATTTTTATCATAAGAACTTTCAGTATCACTACCTGCGTTTGTATGGAACACTTTGGTTATGAACAACACATTGGAAGTGCTGCATCTAAACAGAGGTAGTGAAACTGAGAATAAGAAGCAGTTTCTCATCCTGGAAGGCTTTGCACACGGCTTCTTGGGGTTGAACGATGAGGCAGAGTTCTGCTACAAGGTCAATGACTTCTGGCATCCGAATGATGAAGGCGGCATGGCATGGAACGACCCGGAAATCGGTATTGAGTGGACGGAGCTGAAAGGTGAGTACAAGGGCAGTGCAAGTGCAGAAGGCTATACGCTGGAAGATGGCACTGCACTGAACCTGAGTGATAAGTACCAGAAGTGGATGGGACTGAAAGATACTTTTAAATTTTAAGATTTACATAGTCATTTTTAATATAGCAACTAAAACTGAAATAAAAAGACAGACACAATTTGAAAAAAGTCTATGATAGTGAGGAAAATAATGTTTGAATATCTGATAAAAATTATAAATCGAGTTATCGGAATTTTTAAAATTCTGTGCTGGAAAATTATATATGGGGGTCGCTTTCATTTTGGTAAAATGACTTTCTTTTATCCAGGATGTCATTTGATGATTGAAAAAACAGGAAGCATTAATATTGG
>JABLTN010022572.1_pt1 | contig 23024 bp, 20 predicted proteins | sample 7160141 | NCBI WGS metagenome assembly JABLTN01 (sample SAMN14651226, study PRJNA627086) | human gut metagenome | isolation source: feces | host: Homo sapiens | reverse complement strand
CTCATAACTTGCGCTCCTTTCTTCGGTTTTAGGTTGTGTGTTCTAAGAGACTTCCCAACCGCTTGATTAAGAAGTCTTTTAGAGCATACAACACCTGATACGAATTTGTCGGCGCGTTACCCTCTCAGTCATTTGCTTTGCAAATGCCAGCTCTCCCAAAGGGAGAGCCGAGAAGCCGGTGCGAAACATACAAGGCATCTATTCACTTCCGCATAAATCCATCATCCACCTGCGTTCCCTTGGCGAGAATCGAGCACGGCTTGCCGATGGTAATTGGGCTGCCGTCCACACAGGTAACTGTACCGCCCGCCTCTGTGACAAGCAGGCTGCCTGCGGCGAAATCCCACGGCTGCAAGCGCAGCTCAAAGAACATTTCGGCACGGCCTGCGGCAATCGTGCACAAATCCCATGCGGCGGAACCGCTGCGGCGAATATCCATCGCCTCATCGGCGCACAGACGCAGCAGGCGGAACGATTCGTCAATCAGCTCCCGATAATACGACGCCGAGCCATACAGCACGATGCCCTCATGCAGCACGTGATCCGAAACATGAATGGGAATGCCGTTGCACGATGCGCCCTTGCCCTTTTGCGCCGTATACATCTCATCGAGATAGGGATTGTATATCACGCCCAGCGTGACTTCCCCGTCCATTGTCATCGCAACGGAAATGACACTGCACTTATAATCCTTGACAAAATTTGTTGTTCCGTCAATCGGATCTACGACAAATGCGCGTCCTTTTGCAATGGATTCGTGCACATTCTCTTCTTCACCGAGAAAATGTGCGTCCGGTGCAATGTCCAGCAGCCGCTTTTGCAAAATATCCTGAATCGCTTTGTCATACCGCGTGACAAGATCATTATATTTCCCCTTATTCTCTACGCCGGCATGTGCGTGGTCTGCGCGCAGCATGAGTTGTCCGCATTCGCGGACGACTTCCTGAATTTCACTTAATATCATGATTTTCTCCATCCTTTCAACCCAAAATTCTCTTTGTTCATCATAGCACCATTGTTTCCCTTTCGCAAGAATGTTCTATAAACACACGCAATTTTCTGGTATACTGATACCATCACACAAGGGAGGTGATGCTGTGTCAGCATCTAAGCACTGGGAACGCCGCATCCCAATTTATCTCATCGGCATGTTTCTCATGACCATCGGCGTCAATCTGTCCGTTTTATCCGGTATCGGCGTGTCTCCCATTGATACGCTGCCGTATATTGTCAGTCTGATTGCACAGAAAAGCCTCGGTTTATGTACCACGCTGGTCTTTTCGGTATACATTCTGCTTCAGATTGTGATTTTGCGCCGACGATTTCAGTGGAAAAATCTCCTGCAAATTGTGTTGTCTATCATTTTCGGCTGGTTTGTCAGCCTGTCCGGCGCACTGACGGCGCTGCTGCCGCAGCATCCATCGTATCCCATTCAGTTTATTTATATGCTGTGCAGCATTGTATTTCTCGGCTCCGGTATTTTTCTGTACGTCACGGCGGATATCATGTCAATGCCTGCGGACGGTGTTGCGCTTGCGCTGGCAGAAGTCAGCGGAAAGCCCATGTCCAGCTGTAAAATCGTCTTTGACTGCACAGTCGTTGTGCTGACCGTGATTCTATCTGTCACTCAGCTTCACAACATCAGCGGCGTGCGGGAAGGCACACTCATCGCCGCCTTTGGCGTCGGCATGTGCATTCGATTCTGGGAAAAACGCATGACGCAGCCGCTCAAAGCCTTTTTATTTGGAAAATAGCACAAAAATGCTCCTCTCCATGTTTTACCATGGGAGGAGCATCATTTTTTACTTGTTTGCTTCGTAAGCGGCGTAAGATTTCATCATTGTCGCAGCTTCAGCACGCGTTGCGCCCTTCTGCGGATTCAATCTCAACGTACCGTTGTCCTTGGAGCCGTTGATAATCTTGTTTTGTGTTGCCCACAGCATAGCGGTCTGTGCCCAATCAGAAACAGACGATGCATCAGCAAAGCTGTCCAGAGAGCCTTCTGTCACTTCCGGCGCACCGGATGCAGCATACAGCATCTTTGCCATCTGCTCACGGGTTACCAGCTCGTTCGGCGCATAGGTCGTAGGAGAAGTACCCGAAACAATCTTGTTTTCATATGCCCAGCAAACGGCGTTATAGAACCAATCGCCCTGTGCTACATCGGTAAACGGTGTGGTAGCTGTAACAGCCGGCTGACCGTTCTTCGCATACAAAATCTGCGCGATCTGTGCGCGGGTCAGCGTGCCATTCGGCTCAAAACGTGCCGGAGCCGTACCCTTCATCAAACCATTGTCATATACATACTGAACGGACGGTGCGAACCAGTCGCTTGCGCTGACATCACAGAACATCTCGTCATAGGTTAGCGTATACGGTGTGTTTTCGCTCAGCTTCTTGTACTGATACAGCGTATATGTACCGTCGCCCTGTGCATTCTGCAGATGGTCATAGCAATCCTCGTTGCCTTCGTTGCTATAGCTGAAGCGATACTCCACAAAATTCAGTGCAGCACCTTCTGCATCGCCGTTATCCTGATACCGCGCCTCGGTCACACGACCCTGTTCGTCATAGGAATAGGTCTGCCAGAACATCAGGTGATCCTTGCCGTCTATTACGGCGTATGCATTCTTTTTGGTCACCTGTCCGGCGTTGTTGTACTCGTAGCTGAACTTCTCCACATACGTTGCCTTCTGTCCATGCTCGGTGAAGTTCAGTTTCTTTGTCGTCATGTTATTGTGTGAATCATACGCATAAATAAACTCATACACGGCATTGCCGCCGGACTCGTTTACCGTTGCGACCTCTCGGGTAAGATTACCGCCCTGATCATACTGATACACATTGGTCTGCTTCAGGCTGCTGCCGTCGTATCCGCTGATCTGTGCCAGCTGATTGCTGTTGTTGTAGGCATAGGCTTCCCATCCGGTCTGCTCGCCGTTGCCGTCATAATCAACCGCCTTGACGATATTGCCCTTTGCATCGTTCCAATACTTTGTGTATTCCTCCTTGGTACCTTGTTTCATATCATAGGTTGCCGATTCGGTCAACACATAATCCGCGCTATGGCTTGGTCTGTGCGTCGCGTCATACCCGCCTACACCGGCATCCTCTGCCAGCGCACCGGTGGTGAGTGCAGCTGTGCACAGCACACACGCCAGCACCGCACTTGTCAATCGTTTTGTCCATGTCATACGTTTCATTACCTCCTGTCACTTTTTGTATATATTTTATTATACTACAAAACGCGGCATTTTTCAATGAAACACGGATATTTCTCTATTGCTTAACACAAAATAAGCAAAATCGTCAATTTTCCCGAACTTTTTCCTCGTTTTTTTTATTTCTTGTCATTTTTCTCATGATTTTTCTCATAAGAATACAAAGAGCCTTCTGTCATATGCGACAGCGCAGCAACGCGTTCGTTGACCATATCCCACATGCACATCGGCAAATGGTCGCGATGGCCGCGGTGAACCGTCACACATTCAAAGCAGTTTCCGTGATGCGGACAGGCCTCCTGACACGGGCAGTGATCCCCGCTCTCACGCACCTGACGAAGAAACTCCATCTTCATCTCATACGCTTCTTTTTTATGTCCCTGCTGATCCAGCTCGTTCTGCTTGATTGCCAGTTCATTTCCGTCAATTTTCATTTTGGTTCTCTCCCTTGCATGTTCTTTCTATGAACTATCTTATCATTTCAGCAATTCGCCGTCAATAGAAAGAACCTGTATGCGGAGCGGAATATTTTTTCCGCTGGCGGCGACTGCTTTTTCGACCATGGCAGTCAGACCGCCGCAGCACGGCACCTCCATGCGCACAACCGTTATCGAGCGAATGTCGTTGTGCTGCAAAATCGCCGCGAGCTTGACGCTGTAGTCTATATTGTCCAGCTTCGGGCAGCCTATCACCGTCACACGATTTTGAATAAACCGCTCATGAAATCCGGCGCAGGCATACGCTGTGCAGTCTGCGGCAATGAGCAGGTCACAGCCCTGAAAATACGGCGCGTTGGGTGCGGCGAGCTTGATTTGCACCGGCCAGTTTTGCAGCCGGCTGCGCACCGATACAGCCGGTGCATCCGTCTGCTCCGGCTGCACGCTTCGCGCGCGGGCGCCCGGACAGCCGCCGTTGTTGTGCCGTTTTTCCATGTGCCGTTTGACCGCTTCCGCATCATACGGCACGGTTTCCTTCTCAACAAACGAAATGGCACCGGTCGGGCAGTTTGGCAGACAATCTCCCAGACCATCGCAGTAGTCATCACGCATCAGCTTCGCCACGCCGTCCACCAATGCAATCGCGCCCTCATGGCACGCCTCGACACACAGACCGCACCCGTTGCACTTCTCCTGATGAATTTCAATGATTCGTCTTTTCATACGCTCCTCCTTGTATTTGTTGTTGAATCGTATTATACTGCAACTACAACGGATTTTCCGTTGGATTTCCAACGAAGAAAGGAGATTTTATGCACACGCTCCCTACCATCTTATCAGACTGCTGGCTGTTTCGCGGTCTGGACACACAGGAAATTTCTGCTGTGCTCGGCTGCATTGCCGCGCAGCAGCACACCTATCCCAAGCACAGCTTTATCTTTCATGCAGGCGACTGCGTTACGCGCGCCGGCATTGTTGTGCGCGGCGAGCTGCACATTGTCCGAGAAGATATTTGGGGCAACCGAGCCATTCAGGCGGTCTGCCGTCCGGCAGATTTGTTCGGAGAAGTGTTTGCCTGTCTCCCCGACCACACGGCGGATGTCTCTGTCGTTGCCACGCAGGATACAGATATTTTATTTCTCGACATGCAGCATCTGCTGACCTCCTGTTCCAACGGCTGCCGCTTTCACAATCAGCTCATTCATAACTATATCACCGTTCTTGCACAAAAAAATCGCATGTTGAGCAGCAAAATCCGCCACTGCACCCAGCGCACCACACGCGACAAAGTGTTATCCTATCTGTCCGAACAGGCCATGGCAGCCGGTTCCACGACCTTTTACATCCCACTCAATCGGCAGCAGCTCGCAGACTATCTCTCGGTAGACCGCAGCGCTCTATCCGCCGAACTCAGCCGCCTGCAGGCGGAAGGCAAATTGCGCTTTCATCGCAGCCAGTTTACCTTGCTCGCCTCCGCAGAAGGATAGGGAGAATGAAGCCTTCCTCTCTGAGGAAGGCGGCGCAAGCAGCGACGGAAGGAGCAGCACGCGGGCAAGTCTGCATAAGCGTCCACTTGGTTCGTCAGGCGTGCGGTTCGCTCCGGCTTCTCGGCTCTCCCTTTGGGAGAGCTGGCATTTGCAAAGCAAATGACTGAGAGGGCAAACATGCGAGCAGGTTCGTGTCAGGGCAAATCTCATGCGTATTTTGTCAATTTGTAAAACTCCCTCAGTCTTTGCCTGCGGCAAATCCAGTTCCCTCACGAGGGAGCCTTCTTGGCTCTCCCTCCGGGAGAGCTGGCATTTGCGGAGCAAATGACTGAGAGGGCTGAGAAATTTACCCATTTCGCATCGAGTAAATCTGAGAGAATATGTAGCCCTCTCTGTCGCTCGATAAAATTTCTCTATGAGTAAAATCAATTACACCAACGCAGAACAAACTTTTGATACACTGTTTGTGAAAGCGGGTGATAAAAATGATAAACTTGAGTCATAGGCTCAGAAATTTACGTCTAGAGCATCATCTGAGCCAGAAACAACTTGCCAAACAAATGAATGTTTCCGTTAGTACTATCTCAGCATATGAAACAGGAAGATGCAATCCATCCTGCGCGGTATTGATTCGTTTTATTCGTATTTTTCATGTTTCGGCCGATTTTTTATTGGGATTATCTGAGCGAGATACAAGAATCTTTTCTCTAGACAAAGATGAACAAAACATATTGAATAAATTGGTATCTACTTTGCCCACAAAGTGAGATGCCGTGCGAGTTTTCTAAACGAGCCAAAAGCCCTCTCTGTCGCTGCGCGACATCTCTCCCAGAGGGAGACAAGTTTGGTCTGTGCATAAGAGCAAAACAAAAGCACTAGTTCCGGAAAAATTTCCGGTTCTAGTGCTTTTTCTCTGTTTATCTGCGAGTTATTCGCCTTCGTCCTCCGGCTCAGAAGATTGCTCTTCGTCCTTCTTATCGTCTACAAACAGCTTTTTTGCAGCTTCTTCCAAAGAAACCGTTGCATCCGCAGCCTGCGGAGCATCTGTGCCGTTTTCTTCGTCCTGCTTTGCAGTCTTTGCCATGCCCGACTCAATGTGGAACACCTGTGCACCGGTCTCATGATCCGGCACCTCTTCTCCATTGAACATCTTTTCGAACGCATCGCCGTCCATCGTCTCATTGCGAATCAGGTACTCTCCCACAGCGGACAACTGATCCATATGTTCCTTGAGGATATCCTCACACTTGGCGTATGCCTCCAGAATAATACGGCGAATTTCTTCGTCAATCTTCGCTGCAACGTCTTCCGAAATTGCATCGGTCTCTACCATATCACGGCCGAGGAAAATTTCCTGCTGACCGCTGCTGTAGTTAATCGGTCCGATCAGATCGCTCATGCCGTACTTGGTGACCATGCTCTTTGCCACAGATGTTGCGCGTTCGATATCATTGGAAGCGCCGGTGGAAATATCATCCATCGTCAGCTTCTCTGCGACACGGCCGCCGAGCAGAACAATCAAATCGTCCAGCATTTCATTCTTGGACGCATAGAACTTTTCTTCCTGCGGCAGACTCATCGTAAAGCCGCCCGCACGGCCGCGCGGGATAATCGAAATGGTATGCACCGGATCCTGTGTCGGCAGGCAGCGCGTTGCAATCGCATGACCTGCTTCGTGATAAGCGGTCAGGCGCTTCTCGCGGTCTGTCATGACGCGGGACTTCTTTTCCGTGCCCATGATAACCTTCAGGAAGGAATCCTCAATATCCTCCATGCTAATCAGGCGCTTGTTGCGGCGTGCCACCAGCAGAGCTGCCTCATTGAGCAGATTTTCCAAATCCGCGCCGGTGAAACCAGCGGTAGACTTTGCAATCGAGTCAAAGCGAACATCCGGATCAAACTGCTTGCCGCGCGCATGTACCTTCAAAATGTCCTCGCGGCCCTTCATATCCGGTGCGCCGACATAAACCTGACGGTCAAAACGTCCCGGACGCAGCAGCGCCGGATCCAGAATATCCTGACGGTTGGTCGCTGCGATGACGATAACGCCCTCGTTTGCACCGAAACCGTCCATCTCAACCAGCAGCTGGTTCAGCGTCTGCTCGCGCTCGTCGTGTCCGCCGCCAAGGCCTGCGCCTCTGTGACGGCCAACCGCATCAATCTCATCAATAAAGACAATTGCCGGAGACTTTTTCTTCGCCTCGCCAAACAGGTCGCGCACACGCGATGCGCCGACACCGACGTACAGCTCTACGAAGTCGGAACCGGAGATGGACAGGAACGGAACGCCTGCTTCACCGGCAACCGCACGCGCCAGCAAGGTTTTACCGGTTCCCGGAGGGCCCACCAGCAAAACGCCCTTTGGAATGCGCGCGCCGATCTGCGTAAATTTCTGCGGATTTTTCAAAAATTCTACGATTTCTTCCAGCTCCGCCTTTTCCTCATCCGCACCTGCGACATCCTGGAATGTCACATGGCGTTTGTCGTCCTCCGCGTTCTTGATGCGCGCCTTGCCAAACTGCATGGCACCGCGTCCGCCGCCATCTCCGCGGCTGAACATCATATACCAGAACAGACCGAAAATCACGAGCATGATTACATACGGAATTGCACTTGCCCACCAAGGCACCTCGGTCTTGGTCCAGTTGTAGTCCTTGATGACGCCATCCTTCTTTTCCTGACGAATGGTGTCTCCCAGATCATTGAAGAACAGTTCCACGCTCGGCAGCTCATAGGACATTTTCTTTCCGTCTTTCAGGGTTGCTTCCAGAGAGCTGTCTTTGATGACAAATTCCGTGACCTGTTTGTTTTCAAACGCGTCCACAACCTGTGCATATGTCACCGTCGTGGTGTCGTTCTGCTGAAGCAGGACCGAAACCGTAATCACGAGAAGGACGACGATAATGGCATAAAATCCGTACCCTCTCATCTTGTTGTTATTGCTTTTGTTATCCAAGCGTATATGTCACTCCTTTCCGTAAAACGGAAATGTTATTTGCCTTCATATACCGACGACTTGAGAACGCCGACATACGGCAGGTTGCGGTATTTCTGGTCGTAATCCAGACCATAGCCCACAATAAATGCATCCGGAACCGTGAAGCCCTTGTAGGCAACTTCAACCGGCACCACGCGGCGTTCCGGTTTATCTAAAAACGTGCACAGTGCGATGGAAGCCGCGCCGCGCGCCTTTAGTGTCTTCATCAAATAGCTCAGGGTGCGTCCGCTGTCGAGAATGTCCTCGACAATAATCAGATGACGGCCCTCGATGCTGACGTCAAAGTCCTTGGTAATCTTTACTTCACCGGAAGAGGTCGTGCCGCCGCCATAGCTGGAAACCGACATAAAATCGACGGTGCACGGCACATCAATGGCGCGAACCAGATCTGCCATAAATACAAACGAACCGCGCAGCACGCTGACGATCAGCGGATTCTTGTCCGCGTAATCCTTCGCAATCTGTGCGCCCAGCTCTTTTACCTTTGCTGCAATCGTTTCCTCCGAAAGAAGAACCTTTTCGATGTCCTGTTTCATACTCGTTATCTCCTTTTTGTTTTGCTGCTTTTTATCTTCTACAAACGGCAAAAAATCCGCTCTGACCGCAGAACCGGACATCTGTTCCGATTCCTGCCGCCGCGACAATGCTGTCGCCGCTGCACAAAACCGGCAGACTGTCTCGTTCATCCGGCGCAATGCCGCGTTCCGCATACAGGCGCTTGAGGGAGCGCGCCCCGCGCGTCCCCGGCAGCTGCATCCGGTCAGATGACTGCCATGTTCGTACCGTCAGGTTGGACATATTGATTGTATCATATGCAATCGGATAATACTTGAACGAACTGTGAATATCCGATATTTTTCTCACGATGGACACGGTATATGCGCCAAATGCCATCGCTTGATTTGGTTTTATGTGTACCGGCGCTGTTTTGGGTGTCTCCGGCACCACAGACAGCGTACCCTGTCTGTTTACCGCCCGAAATTGCCCCGGCAGGCTGACCGTGCCGCTCCGCTTATCCGCCAGCGTGCACACCGCCCGAATATGCCTGCGTGTAATTTCCCCCATGGGAACGCCTGCCTGTTCCAGCATGCTGCGCACGCGCCGCGCCTTGAGTGCCTCCGGCATTCGTGCGAGCGGCAGCGTTTCTTCCCGCGCCTGCGCGTCCAGATAGGCATTGTCCTGCCGCACAAGCTGTGCCGCCTCCAATGCGTGTCGCGCCGCACACGGCTCAATGTCGCGCAGCGCCGGAATGACATGATGCCGGATTTTGTTTCGCGTGCAGCTGTCATCCAAATTGGTGGCATCCGTGCACCAATTCTGCCCGCGTTCGATTAAAAACCGTTCAATTTGCCGCCGTTCCACGGCAATCAGCGGGCGGACGATGCTGCCGCGCACAGGCGGGATGCCCGCCAGACCGGCGCTTCCCGTGCCGCGGATCAAATGAAACAGCATGGTTTCCAAATTATCATCCGCCGTGTGTGCAGTTGCAAGATACGGCACCTGCATCCGTTCGGCGCACCGAGCAAAAAAATCATACCGCATTTCCCGCGCCGCGGTCTCCGCGGACAGCTTGCGTTTTTCCGCTTCTGCGAACACATCGCACCGTTCGGACACAAACGGAATGTTGTGTTTTTCGCAAAAATCGCGACAAAACGCCTCATCTGCATCCGCCTGTGCTCCGCGCATGCCGTGGTTGAGATGGCAGGCACAAACCTGATACCCCAATTCCTGCAGGCACAGCACCAGACTGACAGAATCCGCACCGCCGGAAAGTCCGCACAGCACGCGCGCACCGTCCGGCAGCATATGATATTGTCTGATCGTATGACGTACCAGTTGTTTCATTCGTGCCTTCGATCCTGATTATAGAATGTGGTGTACTGACCGATCCACTGCAAAAATACAGAGCCGGTCGCGCCGTGTCGGTTTTTGGCAATGATGACTTCGGCGTTGTTTTTTTCCTCGCTCTCGTCATCATAGTAATCATCGCGGTAGATAAACAGAACAATGTCTGCATCCTGCTCAATCGCGCCGGATTCTCGCAGGTCGGACAGCATCGGCCGCTTGTCCTCACGCTTTTCCACCGCACGCGACAGCTGCGACAGACAGATGACCGGAACATTGAGCTCCTTTGCCATAATCTTCATCGCACGCGAGATTTCGCCAATCTCATTGACGCGGCTCTCATTGCGTTTGCCCGACTGCATCAGCTGCAAATAGTCAATACAGATCAGACCCAAATTGTCACCCAGACGGCGGCACTTTGCCTTGATTTCCGCGACGGTAATTGCCGGATTGTCATCGACATAAATGTGCGTTTTTGCCAGCACATTGGCCGCACGCGCCATTTTTGTCCAATCCTCCGGCTCCAAATCACCGGTTTTGAGCTTTTGCGAGTCGATAACGGCCTCCTGCGACAGCAGACGGGACGCCAGCTGATCTTTGCTCATTTCGAGCTGGAACAGCACGACGTCTTTATTCGTATGCTTTGCCGCATACAGCGCGACATTGAGGGCGAACGCCGTCTTGCCCATACCCGGACGAGCCGCAATCAAAATCAGATCGGATTTGTTCAAACCCGTCAGCCGTCTGTCCAGATCATGGAAGCCGGTCGGCAGACCGGGCAGACCGCTCTCGCTCTGCGACAGCTCATCCAGCCGATTATACACATCCATGATGATGCTTTTAATCGGAGACAAGCCCTGTACCTCTCGGCTATGCCGCACGGCATAGATTTTTTGCTCGGCAACTTCCGCGATGTCACTCGCTTCTCCGGCGCCCTCATAGGCGATAGCCTGAATATCTGCGCCTGCCGCTGCAATTTCACGCAGCATGCTCTTGTCTCGAATGATGTGCGCGTATTCGCGCACACCGGCAGCTGTCGGCGTGACATCCATCAGCTGTGCCAGATACGCTCTGCCGCCCGCATCATCATACAGACCGTTCATCTTGAGCTCATTGAGCACAGTCACGGCATCAATGCGGACGGAGTCCGTGAACATGGAGAAAATCGTCTCAAAAATGCGGCGGTTTTCCTCCGCATAAAAGTCCTCCGGCCGCAGCAACTCAATAACCTCTGGAATACACGATGGGTCGATCAGCATAGATCCAATGACCGCTTGTTCCGCTTCTACCGCCTGCGGCAGCTGCCGCGACAGCAGTTCATCCATCGCCATGCTTCTTCGCTCCTTTCGTGAAAGATGAAAAATCCACCTCCCCAGTCGGGGAGGTTGGATACGTTACTCTACTTCGGTTACCTGAACCTTCAGCTTGCCGACAACTTCCGGATACAGCTTGACCTTCAGCTCATATGTGCCAAAGCTCTTAATCGCCTCGTCCATGACAATCTTGTTCTTGCTGATTTCAATGCCATGCTCCTTCTTGAGCTGGCTTGCAATTTCCTTGCTGGTGACGGAGCCAAAGATACGGCCGCTGGTGCCGCCCTTTGCAGTCAGATGCACCATGATAGACTCGAACTTCTTTGCGTTCTCCTCTGCCTCTGCGCGCTCAACGGCCTGACGATGCTTTTTGGATTCCTCCGCCTGCTTCATCTGGTTTACGTTGTCTGCGGTAGCCGGAACAGCCAGCTTGCGCGGCAGAAGGAAGTTTCTGCCATATCCCTCAGAGACCTCTACGAGCTGTCCCTTTTTACCCTGACCCTTTACGTCCTGCTGTAAAATAACTTTCATATCAAAAACCTCCAATTGTTGGTATTGTTATTCGTCTTCCTGTGCGTTTTGATCCAAGTACGCTTCAATCGCCTTCATGATCTGTTCTTTTGCCTTGAGCCAGTCGGTATTCTGCAGCTGTGCACCGGCTGCCGTCAGGCTGCCGCCGCCGCCAAGCATCTCTGTGAGCACCTGAACATTGACCGCGCCCATCGAGCGCGCAGACACGACAATGTCCTCTCCAAGAGGAAATGCCACAATGCTGGCGCGCACGCCAATGATGTTGAGCAGCTCATCCGCCGCCTGTGCTGCCGTCGGTCGGGTGACCGGAAAGTCTGCCACAGCAACGACGATGCCGCCCGGCGCATTTTCCGCACAGGAAATCACGCGCTCGCGCTGCATATAATCCTGAAACGAATTTTGGAACAGGCGCTTCACTGCGATCATATCCGCACCGGCGCGGCGCAGATATGCCGCCGCCTCAAAGGTGCGCACGCCCGCCTTGATGGAAAAGCCCTTGGTGTCCAGATAAATACCCGCCAGCAGGCTTTCCGCCTCTATGCGGCTGATTGTCTGATTGGGTACCATATATTGCAGCAGCTCACTGACCAGCTCACTGGCAGAGGACGCCGACGGTTCATGCATATTGACGGCGCAGTTTTCAATATAATCTGCGGCACGTCTGTGGTGGTCGATGACAGCGACCTTACGGAATCGGGACAGCAGCTCCGGCGCATCGACAAAGTCCGGCCGGTTGGTGTCTACGACAACCATCAGGCTGTTGCCGTCAATCAGCTCCGCAGCCTGTTCCGGCTCGATAAACACGCCGTCATAGTCGCCGCTCGCCTCTACGCGCTCCAGCAGCGGCTGGGCAAGCGTCTGCGCGCGGTGCAGAACCACGTGCACCTGCTTTCCTCTGCTGCGCGCCGCGCAAACGACACCGACAGCGGCGCCCAGCGCGTCAATATCCGTGTGATGATGTCCCATGACGAACACCTGCGAGGAATCGCGCATGAGCTGACCCAGCGCATTTGCCATGACACGGGATTTCACCTTCGTGCGCTTTTCGACCTCCTTGGCGCAGCCGCCAAAGAACTCAAAGGCATAGCGGTTTTTGATGACCGTCTGGTCACCGCCGCGGCTCAGCGCCATATCCAGTGCGAGCTGTGCAAACTCGTACTTTTCCTGCAGCGTCTTGCCGTCCCGCCCGATGCCAATCGACAGCGTTGCATTAATGCCTTCGCGCGACACAATCGAGCGTACGGTATCCAAAACAGAAAACTTATCCTGCGTGATTTGCGCCAAATTTCGTTCTTCCATCACGAAAATATATTTATCGCGGTCATATTTTCGCAAAACACCCTGAATGTCCTTTGCCCACTCGCCGATGCGGTTGTCCACAGAGGCGAGCATGGTTGCCTTTTCCGAGTCGTTTGCGTTTTTGACCAGTTCCTCGTAATTGTCAATGGACACAATGGCGACGACCGGACGGGATTCGTCATACTCCTGCCGCAGCGAAACCAGCTCGGTGCAGTCCAGCCAGTACAGCGTCATCAGCACGCTGGTGCTGCCGTCCATCGGACGCACGCGCGAACCAATCACCATGTAATACTTATCGCCGATTTTGACCTCGGACGGATACACGGATTTATCATCCACCAGCCACGACGTATCAAATCCCGGAATAATATCCTCCAGCGTCTGTTCAAACATGCTGTCGTGCATGTCATACACCGAATGAAATTGCTCATTACACCAGATAATTTGTCCGTTTCCGATCATACAAACCGTAATCGGCAGCGGGATGTCAATAAAGTTCTGTCTCGTCTCATTGTCGGTTCCGCCGGACAGAGCCTCCAAATACTGCAGCACCTCCTGATTGCGGCGCCGCATGGTTACAACATAATAGATATACAAAGCGGCACAGACTGCCATCTCAAACAAGGCCAGAAACAGAGAAAAAAAAGCGCTCACACAGGCGAACACCAAGAACACGATAAAATACATACCGAATCCCGGCTCCAGAATTCTGGCCAATCGCTTATCCAAAACGTACAGCCTCCTTTCCGGTTTCTCGTCAATCGAAAAACCATGATGACACACTGCCACCAATACATACTGCATTATAGCAAAACGCGCCCCATATTGCAATCATCCTGTGTAAATTTAACGATAAGAAAAGTGCAGGAAAGCCATCAGTTTTCCTGCACCGTCTTGGTTTCTTCGGTTTTTTCCTGTTTTTTTGCCGCGTGAAACAGCCACAGCTTCATCTGTTCGATAAACGCATCATACGTGCGCACAACCGGCGGCGCACTGAGCAGCCACGAAATGACAAACGAATACAACACGAGCACTATCAGCTGCGGCACGCCGCCCACAAGCTTTCCGGGATATTTGATGTGCGCGAATGCCGGAACAAACCAGTTGATAATCTTACAGACAAAGCCCCAATGACCGACCATCCACAGCATCGGAAACGCGTGCAGCATATACACGGTCATGCTGCCCTTTCCGATACTCGTGAGCAAGCCGCGCCGCGCATGCACGATGCGCAGCAGAAAAATGCCGAGCAGCGGCGCCGCGATATACATCGCAAGCCGAAATTCCATGCCCGCCCACGGCGTAAGCCCCTGTCTGGCATACGAATTGACGAGCTGGAAGGGATGGCTGGAGCCTTTTCGCACCGGCAGCACATCCGTCATCCACAGCGCCAGAAACGCACCGGCAGCCGCACCGATCCACGCAACCGGCAGCGGAAGCTTGCGTATGCGCCGCATGTGCGCGGGCGTGCAAAAATAGCCGAGCAGATAAAACGGCAAAAAACAAACGGTTCGCGACAGCGACAAATCGCGCCCGATGAACGGATCTCCGCCCGCCAGCAAAGCGACAGCCAGCGAGATGGGCAGCAGCCAGCGAATACGCAGCAGTTCCGGCATGAGCACGCGGATGATGAGCAGCGTCAGCAAAAACCAATACATATTGAGCGGCCGAAGCAGCACATACTGCATCCCCGGCTCCTGTTCCGCGCGCACGAGATAATACAGCGTATTAAACAGCAAAAACGGAAGGAGATATTCTGCCCACGCGGCATCCCGCCGCTTTTCCGCATGTTTGCCAAAATATCCGCACAGGAACAAAAACAGCGGCATCTGCACGGCGAGCACGATTGTCCGGATCGTGAACAGCAGCGGTGTTTTCTGTCCCAGCATATCATATAGATGTACATATACCACACTGATGATGAGTAATCCCTTTAAATTGTCCAGTGCGGCATCTCTTCCCCTTGTCAAACCGATTCCTCCTACTCGTCCTGTGTCTCGTCTCCTGTGTCATCGGACGCGGATTCGTCTGATTTCTCGGATTTCTCAGAGGATTTCTGTTTGTTTTTCTCCGTGCGCACAGGCAAACGAACCGGATTGCCCTGTTCATCAATGGACGCCAGCCATGCATAATCGGTTGCCTGTACCGGCAGATTTTTCTGCCGCAGGCTGCGCGTGATGATATCGCTCAAAATGTGCTTGATGACGGCAAACAGCGGCACGCCGAGCAGCATGCCGACAAAGCCGAACAGGCCGCCGAACAGCAGGATGGAAAACAGCACCCAGAAGCTGGACAGACCGGTGGAGTTGCCTAAAATCTTCGGACCAAGAATATTGCCGTCAAACTGCTGCAGCAGCAGGACAAAGACCAAAAAGTACAGCGACTGCAGCGGAGACACGATAAAGATGATGATAAACGACGGAATCGCACCAATAAACGGACCAAAGAACGGGATGACATTGGTTACACCGATAATGACGCTGACCAGCATCGCAAACGGCATATCCATCACGTTGAGAATAACTACGGAAATCAGAAAGATAATAAACGAGTCGAGCAGCTTGCCTGTGATAAATCCGGTAAATGCCTGATTGGCAAATCTGCCGTACTCCACAATGACATTGCCCCATTTCTTGCCCAGCACCGCATAAATGCAGCGAATAATCTGTCGGATAAAATTCTCTTTGCCCGCCAGCAGATAAATCGCAACGATGATGCCGATAAAAATATTCTTGAACACAGTTACCGTATTCATGACGCCGGCGGAAACATAGCCCAGCGTGTCTACCGACGGTGTGAACGAATTCTGAACGAATTCTTCGATGTAGCTGACCGCCTGCGCATAGGCGTTCATGACGGTTTCCTCGCCGCTCGGATAATACTGTACGACGAGATCCTGCACCGTGCGCGACAGGTGCATCATATTGCTCGGCAGCGTTGCCGCCAGACCCGCCACGCTGGAAATCAGCTGCGGAACAATCAGCGCCAGCAGACCGCCGATAATCGCCGCCGCGCCGAGAAATGTCGTGAGCATCGCAAAGATGCCCGCGCAGCGCACCGCCTTTCGGCTGCGCCAATGAAACGTGTGTGCGAGCAGGCGTATATATTTGTGCCGCAGCCAGTCATACGGCGCGGACAGCACGTAGGCGATGCCGATACCGATAATAATAGGCATCAGAATATTAACCAGCTTGCTGATGCCGGCCGCCAGTCCGTTGAACTTAAAAATACAGAAGAAAATAGCAATCGTCACGGCGCCGGTTATAATAATCGTCGCGCCCCAGCCGATGTATTTTTGCATTGCCTTTTTCACGGGAAAACTCCTTTCGGTTCCGGTTTTTCAACCATTCTTATATTGTAGCAAATTTTCCATGAAGTCAACGGACAATGAAGATATTTTAACAAAAAATTTCCACGTGCACGGGCACTGCGTGCTTTCGTATAATCCGCAAAATAATTTTTTTGTGATTTTGTGCACAATTTCTATTGCTTTTGAATTGACGTCCGCCTATACTAAAAGAGTCAATGAAATATCCTGATCGAAAGACAGCGATGGAGACAGTACGTCTGTATGGAACTTCACAGCGAATCGGGGACAGTGCAAGCCCGACACCAGTACATGCAGTCCGAATATCACTCCGGAGTCGCAGACCGAACCAATGATGCAGTTCCAGTAGGTTTATGCCGGTTTTCCCCGTTATCGGAAGCGCATATGTCAGTATGCAGTAACAGGTGGTATAACGAAGCAAATATGCTCTCGTCCTTTTACGGATGAGAGCTTTTTTTATTTCTTAATTGGAAATCAATTTACGAAATTCTTTCGCTGAACACGATGGATGGAGGAGTTACACATGAAAGATATTGTCGAGATCCGCTGGCACGGCCGCGGCGGACAGGGCGCAAAAACCGCCTGTCTCCTGCTCGCAGATGCCGCATTCAGCTCTGGCAAATATGTACAGGGTTTTCCGGAGTACGGTCCGGAGCGCATGGGCGCACCGATCACTGCGTACAACCGCATCAGCGACACCCGCTGCACCGTACATTCCAATATTTATGATCCGGACTATGTCGTTGTCGTAGACGAGAGCCTGATTGAAACCGTTGACGTGCTCAAGGGTCTCAACCCGAAGGGTGCAATTATCGTCAACACCCCCAAGACACCGGCTGAAATCCGCAAGGAGCTGGGTCACTACGAGGGCCGCGTCTGCACCATCGACGCACGCCGCATCTCAGAAGAAGTTTTGGGCAAAAACTTCCCGAACACCCCGATGCTGGCTGCCACCGTCAAGGTTTCCGGTGTTGTCGATCCGGAACAGTTTGTTACCAACATGGAAGCATCGTTTAAACACAAGTTTGCGACCAAGCCGCAGGTCATCGCAGGCAACATGACCGTGCTTACCCAGTCTATGGAAGAGGTGCAAGAAGGATGATTCACGCGAAAGATATTAACGAACAGTCCAAGTGGCAGGAGCTGACCCCTGGCTGTGAAATTTACGAGCCGGCAACGGCGTCTATGACCATCACCGGCGAATGGCGCACGATGGTGCCGAAGTGGGATGCCACCAAGTGCAAGCAGTGTCTGCTGTGCGCACCGTACTGTCCGGATTCCTCGATTCCGGTTGTCGGCGGCAAGCGTCAGGACTTTGATTTTGACCACTGTAAGGGATGCGGCATCTGCTATAAAGTATGTCCGTTCCAGGCGATTTCTTTTGGAAAGGAGGAGAAGTAATCCATGTCGATTCGTGAAAGACTGTCTGGCAACGAAGCCGTTGCCTACGCAATGAAGCAGATCAATCCGGATGTTATGGGTGCTTTCCCAATCACCCCGTCCACCGAAATTCCGCAGTATTTTGCACAGTACGTTGCAAACGGCGAAGTTGACACCGAGTATGTAACGGTTGAGTCGGAGCACTCCTCCATGTCCACCTGTATCGGTGCCGCTGCTGCCGGCGCACGTGCGATTACCGCAACATCTTCCTGCGGTCTGGCTCTGATGTGGGAGCTGCTGTACGTCGCTTCCTCCTCTCGTCTGCCGATTACGCTGGCTCTGGTAACCCGTGCACTGACCGGCCCGATCAACATCAACAATGACCATTCCGATGCCATGGGCGCACGCGATGCCGGTTGGATTCAGCTGTTCGCAGAAAACAACCAGGAAGCATACGACAACTATATTCAGTGTATGCCGATCAGTGAGAATCCGGATGTCCGCCTGCCGATTATGGCATGTCAGGACGGCTTTATCACCTCTCACGCAGTAGAAAACATTGAACTGGAAACCGACGAGATGGTTCAGAACTTTGTCGGCACGTACAATCCGGAAAATTACCTGCTCAAGCATGAGAATCCGCTGGCTGTCGGCCCGTATGGCATTTCTCCGTACTACATGGAGGCAAAGGTCGCACAGGCAAACGCCATGAAAAACGCCAAGAAGGTCATTCTGGAAGTCGGCAAGAAGTTCGGCGACATCACCGGCCGTTACTACGGCTTCTTTGAAGCATACAAGATGGAAGACGCAGAGACCGCTGTTGTTCTGATCGGTTCTTCCGCAGGCACTGCCCGCGAGACCGTAGACGAGCTGCGCGCACAGGGCCGCAAGGTCGGTATGATTAAGGTTCGTGTATTCCGTCCGTTCCCGTTTGAAGAAATCGCGCAGGCACTGTCCGGCTGTAAGGCGGTTGCTGTTCTGGACAAGGATGAGAGCTTCTCCACTGCAGGCGGTCCGCTGTTTGCAGAGACCCGCAGCGCGATGTATGATCTGGACAACCGTCCGAAGGCAATCAACTATGTATACGGTCTGGGCGGCAGAGACTTCCGCGTAGAAGACTGCACATACATTTTTGATGAGCTGGACAAGATCGTAGAGACCGGCAAGACCGGCGAGGTTTACCGCCACATCGGACAGAGGGAGTAATAGACCATGGCATATAGTTTGAAAGAACAGTTATCGAAAGAAGAGCGCTTTGTCGGCGGTCATCGTCTGTGTGCCGGCTGCGGCGCAGGCATCACCGTCCGCGCTGTCCTGCGTGCACTGGAGCCGGAGGACAAGGCAGTTATCACCAATGCAACCGGCTGTCTGGAGGTTTCCTCCTTCCTGTATCCGTACACCGCATACACGGACAGCTACATTCACTGCGCATTTGAAAACGCAGCTGCTACCTGCGGCGGCGTAGAAGCAGCATACAACGTCCTCAAGCGCAAGGGCAAGATTCAGGACAACTTCAAGTTCATCACCTTCGGCGGCGACGGCGGCACCTATGACATCGGCTTCCAGTCCCTGTCCGGCGCGATGGAGCGCGGTCATGACATGGTTTATGTCTGCTACGACAACGAAGCATACATGAACACGGGTATCCAGCGTTCTTCTTCTACTCCGCGTTTTACCGATGCGACTACCACGCCGGTCGGCAAGGTATCCTACGGCAAGAAGCAGAACAAGAAGGATCTGACCGAGATCATCGCAGCACACAACGTTCCGTATGCTGCACAGACCACGTTTCTGGGCAACTTCCGCGATTTGCACGAGAAGGCACACAAGGCCATTTACACCGAGGGTGCCTGCTTCCTCAACGTCATGAGCCCGTGTCCGCGCGGCTGGCGTTTCCAGGCGCAGGACATGGCAGAAATCTGCAAGCTCGCTGTTGAGACCTGTGCATGGCCGCTGTACGAAGTTGTCGAGGGCGAGTGGCATCTGACATACATGCCGAAGAAGAAGCTTCCGATCGAGGAATACATGTCCAAGCAGGGCCGTTTCAAGCACTGCTTCAAGCCGGGCAACGAGTGGATGATCGAAGAAGCACAGAAGTATGTAGACGAAAAATGGGAGAAGCTGCTCGCAAAGTGCAAGTAAGCCCCATTCTCATAAAACAGAGGCAGATGCGCGAGCATCTGCTTTTGTTTTTCCCATCCAAATCAATTGCAAATCATCCAAAAATACGCTATGATAAATAAGAACACGTAATTTTTCCGACTAAAAGTAAGGTGATAGATATTATGGCAAACAAACCGATTAAAATTGCGCTGCTCGGTCTCGGAACCGTCGGCACCGGCGTTTACAAGCTGCTGTCTATGCGTGCAGACGACATGCCGCAGATTGCAGGCGCACCGATTGAAATCTCTCACATTCTCGTCCGCAATGCATCCAAACCGCGTTCCGGTGTGGAGACCGCGCTGCTGACCGATAACTGGAATGATATTATCTCCGATCCGGAGGTTTCGATTGTCGTTGAGCTGATGGGCGGCATCGAACCAGCCCACACCTATATCAAAGAAGCATTACAGGCAAACAAAAATGTCGTGACGGCAAACAAAGACCTGATTGCGGTGCACGGCGGCGAGCTGCTCGACCTTGCCGAGGAACACCACTGCGATTTGCAGTTTGAGGCATCTGTTGCCGGTGCGATTCCCATTATCCATCCGCTCAAGCAGAGCTTGGCTGGCAACCGCATCACAGAAATCATGGGCATCGTCAACGGCACAACCAATTATATCCTCACGCGCATGACAGAGGACGGCATGGAGTTTTCCGAGGCGCTGGCAAAGGCTACCGAACTCGGCTACGCGGAGGCTGACCCGACTGCTGACATCGAAGGCTATGACGCAGGACGCAAGGTTGCGATTATGGCTTCTATCGCCTTTCATTCCCGCGTGACTTTTGACGATGTATTTACCGAGGGCATCACGAATATTCAGGCGCGCGACATCCGCTACGCAAAGGAAATGGGCAAAGCCGTCAAGCTGCTCGGCGTTGCCTGCAACACCGATGAGGGCATTGAAGTCCGCGTGCATCCGATGCTGATTCCGTCATCTCACCCGCTGGCTACCGTCAACAATGCGTTTAACGCGGTGTTTGTGCACGGCGATGCGCTGGATGACGCCATGTTTATGGGCCGCGGCGCCGGTGAGCTGCCGACTGCTTCCGCGGTCACCGGTGATATTATCGACACCGCCCGCAACATCCTCATGCACTGCACCGGCCGCATTGGCTGCACATGCTACAAAAAGCTGCCGATTAAAAAGATGGAGGACATCAAGAGCAAATATTACCTGCGTCTTGAAGTGGAAAACCGCATGGGTGTGCTCGCAGGTGTCACCGGCGTACTCGGCAACAACGGCGTGAGCATCTCGCAGGTATTGCAGAAGGCATCCGACACCGATTCCGCCGAGCTGGTTGTCATCACGGATACCGTGAGAGAGCGCCACATACGCGACGCCCTAACCATCCTCAGCAACATGAGCATGGTGCATAAAATCGCTTCGGTGATTCGCGTGTATTAAGGTTTTGGCGGCTTGACGGCTTTATATCTGCGTGATATACTACAGATAGGCAAAGCTGGAGAAAGTATTGCCATGTGGAAACACAAAAAACGAACCCCTAGCAGGGGCAACTGCTAGGGGTTCTTCTACTTTTACGGAGTAGTCAACCGGGGCTGGTTACCGAATTCTTATCTTCTACCGTTCAGCCACTGAAAGATGTAGGAGGCAACTACACCTGCCACAACGGAAAGAAAAAAACTGGAGATAGTTTCCATGCGGAAGCACCCCCTTCCCGTCACAAGTATGTACCAAGAAAAGGCGGTAACGACATCATTATACCAGATTTTACAAAAAGTACAATCATCTAATAAATTGGGAGTTCTTGACGTTTTCAAGAAAGCATAGTTTACGTACAGATAAGCAAATGTGGAAATAATATTAAAGTAATCTCTAGCTGCATAAAAAACGAAACGGCCGAAGCCGTTTCAAAAAAGTCTAATCTTTTAAGGCATTTCATTACATGATTTTAATAATAATAAAAATTTATCACGCAGACCAAACCTATTGCAATTGCTAAGGCTGCATAAATCCAGCCCCTTCTTTCCTCTAGCATATCTATTATTACATCTAATATTCTAACGACAGAGCGTCCTGTTATTGCGCTAAAACAACATAAACTAAAGATAAATACTGGTATGCTAATTTCGCTCTGCACAGAGTTAATCGTAAGATCCGAAACATTAGTAATAAGTGTTATATATGTACCAATCAGTGCAAAAACTCCAAGCAACCCATTTGCAAAGTCAAATATTTCATCAATAATCTTCATTGTGGTTGAATTTTTACCTAATATATACTGTAAACGGTTATATACAACTCCTAATACAAGTCCACCCCAAAAAATTGAACAACCAATTGCGCTTACAATAGAATTGATTGTATCTGGTGTGGCATTTATCAAATCTTCTATAACCGTTTTTCCATCTCCCTGTACCGTATATGTAGTACGGCATACATTATCTAGGCTAGTATTGATTTGGTCGATGCATAGATTATAAATGAAAAATTCAATTGTTATCATAATAGCAATTTCAGCAAGTGAAAGCCAAAACTCTGAAATAGAAATATCATATCGTTTTTTCATAACGTCCTCCTAATAATTAATATTATTTTTTATTATAAATTTTTCCAACAAATATATCAAGACTCTAGTGTCGTTGGTAAGTCCATAAAGCCCTCTCTGTCGCTGCGCGACATCTCTCCCAAAGGGAGAGACAAGTTAGATTGTGCGAGACAAAAGCCTTCCTCTCTGAGGAAGGTGGCACGGCGCAAGCCTGTATCAAACTCCCCCTGATTCGTCAGGAGTGCAACTCGCACCAGCTTCTCGGCTCTCCCTCTGGGAGAGCTGTCATTTGCATAGCAAATGACTGAGAGGGCAAAACTTTTACAAATTCGTATCCGGGTAAAAAAAGAAAACCATCAAACCGTGAGGTCTGATGGTTTTGCTTTGGCGGAGAAGGAGGGATTTGAACCCTCGCGACACTTTCGCGCCCTACTCCCTTAGCAGGGGAGCCCCTTCACCACTTGGGTACTTCTCCAAAGGCTGTTGTCTCTACAAGAAAATGTGGCGGAGAGGG
>JABLTN010056624.1_pt1 | contig 23079 bp, 16 predicted proteins | sample 7160141 | NCBI WGS metagenome assembly JABLTN01 (sample SAMN14651226, study PRJNA627086) | human gut metagenome | isolation source: feces | host: Homo sapiens | reverse complement strand
TGTTGGATATACCGTAGTGCTGCCCCCTCAGCCCTCCGGGCAGCTCCCCCGATGGGGAGCCAAGAATGTTCTGCCGCTTAACTTAATAGCATTGCTCTAATGAGGGATCAGAAATCGTGGTGCGCTGCGAGTATCTATGGGATACCCGCAGATGTCATAGTCGTGCCTCTGGCCTCTTGGACCAATATAAAACGGTTACACCGCTAATTGCGATGTAACCGTTTCATGACTATGTTCAATTCCCGATCTTCTTTGCCATCCACTCCATGGCTTCGCCAAGGATGTAGAGGGAGCCGCAGATGATGACGACATCGCCATCTTTGGCTTCTTTCTGTGCCGCATCCAGTGCTTTCGTGACAGACGGCTCTGCCGTATGCACGGCTGCGATCTTCTGCTCATCGATCATGGCAGCGATCTCTTCCGGCTTTCTGGTGCGCGGTGTCGGTGCTTCCGTCAGGAATACACGGTCACCCTTGCGGATGAGGAGCTGGATGACGGTCTCCGTATCCTTGTCCTGAAGAGAAGTGAAGACGAGGACGCGGCGCTTGTCCGGGTACTGTTCCTCGATCGCTTCCTTCAGTGCTTCAGCGCCCGCCGGATTGTGTGCGCCGTCCATGACGAACGGGATACCGCCCAGATCATGGATCTCAAAGCGGCCCTTCCACTGGGCACGTGCAAGACCTTCACGCAGGTCATTCTCATTGACTCTCTCATCCTGCTTCATGATGAGCGTGAGCGCCATGGTCGCGACAGCCGCATTGACTGCCTGATGCGCGCCGACGAAGGGCACGAAGAGGAGACAGTTTTCGAGTTCCTTGGGCATGTCCTTGCGCTTGACGACGACGACCTGTCCATGACCATACTTACTGCGGGTATCGATCTCAAAGTCTCTTCCATAGAAATAAAGGCGCGCTTTCTTATCATGCGCTTCTTTTTTCAGCTGCTTCAGCGGTACATGCTGGGCTGCGGTGACGACAGGAATGCCCTCTTTGATGATACCGGCCTTCTGATGTGCGATCTCCTCCAGATTCTTGCCGAGGTATTTCTCGTGGTCCATCGCTACATTCGTGATGACGGAAACGACCGGGATGATGACATTCGTAGAGTCGTAGAGCCCGCCCATACCGACCTCCATGACAGCGTAGTCGACCTTCTGTTCTTTGAAATACCAGAACGCCATAGCCGTCAGGAGTTCAAATTCAGTCGGAGCTTCGACGCCGTCAGCGATGGCTTTTTCTGCGGCTTCGCGGACGACGGTCGCAGCCTTCGCGAAGTCTTCCTTCGGAATATCATGGCCTGCGATGTGGATGCGCTCGGTGTAATCGATGAGATGCGGGGAAATGTAGCGACCGACTTTGAGTGTCGCATTTTCCAGCACACTGGTGATCATAGCCACCACGCTGCCCTTGCCGTTCGTACCGGTGACATGGATGACCTTGTAGGCCTTTTCCGGATGATCCAGACGTTCAAGGATGGCTTCGATGCGTTCGAGGCCCGGCTTGATCCCGAAGGATGCCGCCGCTTCCAGATAGGCGATAGATTCTTCGTAATTCATGATTTCTCCTTACTATAGTTAGCTGCTCGCTGCAAGCAGCAGGCAGGTAGCGGATGCCCTCTGCCTGCTGCACGCAGCCAACGGTCTTTTAGCCAAGCTTTTCCAGGAACTGCAGACGTTCGTCCAAAGACTTCATCTTTTCCTCAAAGGTCGCCAGCTTTTCCTTTTCCTTCGCTACGACAGCTTCCGGTGCCTTGGCGAGGAAGCCCTGATTGGAAAGTTTGCCGGATGTGCGAGCGATATCTTTGGCCAGAGCATCTTTCGCCTTCTGGATCTTTTCCTTTTCCTTCGCCGTGTCGATGAGGCCTTTGAGCTCGAGGTAGACTTCAAGACCTGTGACAACAGCCGCATTTGCATTTTCCGGCTTTGCCGCATCTGCTGAAAGGAGCTTCATGCCTTCGACATGGCCGAGTTTTTCGAAGTATTCCTTATTGTTTTCAAGGCAGGCTTTGAGGTCATCACGAAGGACAGCGATCTGGATATGGCAGGCTTTATTCGGGGTGACACCCGCTTCGGCACGCATGTTACGGACAGCCTTGATGCAGTCCATGATGCGGTCGAACTGTTCTGCTTCGGTCGGGAAACGGAGTGCCTCGTCCGCCTTCGGCCACGGAGCTCTTGCCAGCGTTTCGCCTTCATGCGGCAGATGCTGCCAGAGGTGTTCCGTGATGAATGGCATGAACGGATGGAGCAGTGCCAGCATGCGGGTCAGGGTGTACACGAGGACATACTGGGTGACTTTTCTATCCGTATTGTGCTGGCCATAGAGACGACCCTTCGCCGTTTCGATGTACCAGTCACAGAAATAGTTCCATGCGAAGTTGTAGATGCTGTCTGCCGCTTCACCGAGTTCATACTTGTCAAGGTTCGTGCCTACATAGTCTTCAGTGTAGGCGAGACGGTCGAGGATCCACTTGTCTGCCAGCGTCAGCTGTTCCTTGGTCGGGACGAAATCCTTGTCATAGTCATCCAGGTTCATCAGGGTGAACTTGGTCGCATTCCAGAGCTTGTTGGCGAAGTTTCTATTTCCTTCGACACGTTCATAGTAGAAACGCATATCATTGCCCGGGGTGTTGCCGGTCACCAGGGTGAAGCGGAGCGCATCTGCGCCGTACTTTTCGATGACTTCAAGAGGATCGATGCCGTTGCCGAGGGATTTGGACATCTTGCGGCCCTGAGAGTCGCGGACAAGGCCGTGGATAAAGACGTATTTGAATGGGATTTCCTTCATGAATTCCATGGACATGAACATCATGCGGGCTACCCAGAAGAAGATGATGTCGTAGCCGGTGACCATGGTGGAGGTCGGATACCACTGCTTCAGCGTCGGTGTCTGATCCGGCCAGCCCATCGTGGAGAATGGCCAAAGCGCAGAGGAGAACCAGGTATCGAGTACGTCCGGATCCTGATGGATATGCTGGCTGTGACACTTCGGGCACTCCGTGAGGTCGGTGCGGGATGCAGAGACAGCGCCGCAGTCATCGCAGTACCAGACCGGGATACGATGCCCCCACCAAAGCTGGCGGGAAATGCACCAGTCATGGATGTTCGACAGCCACTGGATATATGTTTTCGAGAAACGTTCCGGGACGAACTTGGTCTTACCGGAGGTAACAGCTTCCATAGCAGGACCGGCAAGCGGTTTCATCTTGACGAACCACTGCTTGGTGGTCATCGGTTCGACGACGGTCTTGCAGCGGGAGCAGTGACCGACCGCATGCTTTGTTTCTTCGATCTTGACGAGAAGACCGGCTTCCTTGAGATCAGCAATGATGGCTTTTCTCGCTTCATAGCGATCCATGCCGACATACTTTCCTGCCTTTTCATTCATCGTGCCATCTTTGTTCATGATGACGATGGTCTCGAGCTGATGTCTCTGTCCGACCTCAAAGTCATTCGGGTCATGCGCCGGTGTGATCTTTACGCAGCCGGTACCATAAGCCATGTCAACGTATTCATCGGCAATGATCGGGATCTCGCGGCCGGTGCCGGGCAGTGCGACCTTCTTGCCGACGAGATCCTTGTAGCGTTCATCTTCCGGATTCACAGCGACAGCGGTATCGCCCGGGATGGTTTCCGGACGGGTGGTCGCGATCTGGATGTATTTTCCCTCTTCGCCAGCGATCGGGTAATTGAAGTACCAGAGATGTCCGACTTCATCTTCATGTTCGACTTCGATGTCGGAGAGTGCCGTCTGGCAGCGCGGACACCAGTTCGTGATGCGGAAGCCCTGATAGATCAGGCCTTTTTCATAGAGGGAAACGAAAACCTCACGAACGGCACGCGCACAGATATCATCCATGGTGAAGCGTTCACGGGACCAGTCGCAGGAAGAGCCGAGGCGGCGGATCTGCAGACCGATGCGGTTGCCGAATTTTTCCTTCCACTGCCATACACGTTCCAGGAATTTTTCACGGCCGAGGTCATATTTATTGAGACCTTCTTCAGCGATCTGCTTTTCGACCTTGACCTGCGTTGCGATGCCGGCATGATCTTTGCCCGGCAGCCACAGGACATTGTAGCCCTGCATTCTCTTGTAACGGATCAGAATATCCTGCAGGGTATTGTCGAGCGCATGCCCCATGTGCAGCTGGCCGGTGACATTTGGCGGCGGCAGCACGATGCTGTACGGTTCTTTTTCAGGATCTGGTTCATCATGGAATACACCATGATCTTCCCAGAAGTTATACCATTTCTGTTCGATCTGACTGGGATCGTATTTTCCCAAATCTTTCATGTCTTCTGCCATATCGTTCACTCCTACAATAAAAAAATCTCCTTCATCCACATAGGACGAAAGAGTGCTTCCGCGGTACCACCTAAATAATCAGTAACTGATCGCTCATTCGCGCGTAACGTGCGCCGCGGACAGATCTCGCTGTCAGCTCCGGGGTGACCCGCTGTTTCCTTCCTGCCGCCTTTCCAGCCCCGGCGGCTCTCTGTGAGAAATTTCCCAGCTTCTTCCCATCTTTGCTTGTACATATACGTTAGTATGATAGCAGGATTTAAAGCAAAATGCAAGAGGAAAATGGGAAAGGTTGGCGGGTTCATGGTTAGCCTCTGGGACGTACTGCCCTTTGATTCCGTTTGAAATCTTCGCTTGAATGAGAAATTAGAAATGAGAAATCCGAAATGGTGGTGCGGCGCATAAAATAATGAAGCGCCGCGGAATTTTGATAGTGCTTCGCGCTGTCGTCATCCCGAGCGTAGCCGAGGGATCTTTCTTGCACTGCGGTCAGTATCACATAAGCACCGGTACGGAAACGACACCTTGGCGCTGCGTATTTCTACTTTCACACATCCTTCGTTTAGCGGTCTGCAAGAAAGATTTCTCGCTTCGCTCGAAATGACGATACGAGAGTCTCATGTCTCCTAGTCACTAGTCACTCCTAATCCCAAATCCCTAGCCACTCATCCCTGCTTTCAAACTTCAGGGTCAGGGTTAGCCCACGGGCGTGTCGCTCTTTGATTCCGTTGGAAAGCTTCACTTGAACGAGAAATGAGAAATGGTGGTGGCGGCTCCGCCGCAAATATATATTTTGCAGCGAAGCTGCCACCACAACCTTGAACCCATCAACCTGAACCCTGAACCCATTATATGATTTTCCTCTTCCTATAGATCACGCATGCAGCGAGGAAAAAGCAGAAGGCTGTCGACCAGAAGACCATACCATAGCCCCACTGCATTGCGATGGCGCCCGACGCCATGGGGCCTGCGACATTGCCCATAAGAGCGAAACTGGTCGAGAAGCCCACCACCATCGTACGCTTTTCCGCTGGCACCGCCGTGGCAAGGATGGTATTGGCCAGCGGCATGATCATCCCGAGGGAGAAGCCGGTGAGCCCGCGCATGAAGCCCAGCGTCCAGACCTCCGGCATCAGGTACTGGAGAATGAAGTTCACGCCTGTCACAAGAGACGCAATGATGAGGATCCTCGGCATAGAGATCCGCTTAGCAAGGCGCGAGACATTCAGAGAAGAGGTGACGCTCGTAGCGCCTGCGATGAAGATGATGATCCCGACGATCGTCGCGACCGCCAAGGCATCTCCACCCATCATTTCCTTGATATAGAGCGGGAGGATCGGACCGATCCCTGTCATACCGCAATTGCAGAGAAACTGCAGCATGACCATCAGCCGGACGACGGGATTCTTCATAAAGTAGGAAAGCTGCTTCACGAAAGATTCCCGCTCCCTCGCCGGTTCCTGTCCGATCTGCTTGGGCACCATCAGACGCACCGCAGCGAGGCAGAAAAATGACAGAGCGCAAAAGATGACAAAGGGCATGCGATAGCCCAGGGTATCGGCGATCATGCCGCCTACGAGCGGGCCGAACATGATTCCCATGACCATGGATGCCTGAAAGACACCCATCGCCCACGTCAACTGCTTCTTTGGCGTCACATTCATGACAAGAGACATGCCGACGGCGACAAAGCCGCCGGACATGCCCTGGATCATGCGAAGGATCAGAAGCTCTACGGGCGATCGCGTGAGATACATCAAAGCAATGACCACGCCCAAGATGAAGAGGATCATGGACAGCGCAAAACGCGGCCCTCGGCGATCTGCCTGCATGGACCAGAAAGGCGCCGCGATCGCGACAAAGAAGGGCGTCACACCCGAAATCAGCCCCGCCCAAAACGCCGCTTCTCCCGGATCCGTGACGCCCAGCTCAGATGTCAGAAAGAGCGGAATAAAGGCAACGACGCCAATGATCGAGATCCCTGTCCCGATCTGTATCGCTGCCATGGTATACACGATTCGTTTCCAGTTTTGCATAGTATCAATGCCTCTTGAAAAAGTGACTAGTGACTAGGGATTAGGGATTAGGGATTAGGGATTAAACATCTAATAATGACTCACGTCCGATGTCTAGTGCCCAATGTCTAATGTCTGACGTCTGATATCTAGTCACTAGTCACCAGTCACTAGCTACCAGCCCCCATCACGTCCTGATTCTCTCAATCAATTTCGTCGTCGAGTATCCATCGACGAAGGAAAGGATCTCCACGCGCCCGGCGTACTCTCTTCCGGCGACTTCCTCCACCTTGTAGTCCCCGCCTTTGACAAGGATATCCGGCTTCAGATGAGACAGGAGCTCGGTCGGGGTGTCCTCCCCAAAGATCACGACGCCGTCCACGCTGCGAAGGGCAGAGAGCATGAGCGCACGATCGTTTTCTCCATTCACTGGGCGCGACTCTCCCTTGAGCCGCTTCACCGACGCATCCGAATTCAGCCCCACGATCAGGTGGTCGCCCAGCGATGCCGCCTGCGCGAGGTAGGTGATGTGACCGCGGTGGAGCATGTCAAAGCATCCATTCGTAAATACGACGATCTCGCCCCGCGCTTTCCATGCTGCGATCTGCGCTTCCGCGTCTTCCCATGTAAAGACGCGCTGCTTCATAAGTTCCCTTTTTCGTTCTTCTCTATCATTCATCCTGTCTTTTCCTTTCTACCTCTCTTTGATCCTCCAAGCTACCTCTGCCATATCTGCGAAGCGCTCATACCCCTTCTCATTCGGATGGAGACCATCATAGTACCATGCATCCTCCAAAGGGAACGCATGGGAAAAATCGATCAGGCACACGTTGCTCTCCTTTGCAAGCTCTCGTAAGAAATCCCCATATGCTGCAAGATCCAACTGATTTCTTTCATAGACAGCTTCGCTCTGCCATCCGCTCCAGATGCTCTCCTTCGTCGCAAGCGGCGGGATGCCGATCGTGAGAGGGACTTTTTCTGAAAGACGTGCCAACCGCTCTTTCACTTGCGCTTCCACCACGGCGAGGCGGAAACCGCAGAGGATGTCATTCGTTCCGCCCATGAAGGAGAAGCCTTCCCCCGTCCCAGCAAGAGCGGCTGCTCCTTCGAGTGCATCCAAAATGTCCTCGGTGAGCGCGCCGCACTGGCCATGGTTGTACCACTCCACCTTCGGATGCCGCTTTGTGAGCACTTCCACCCAGCCCTCGCCGGGAAGCGCCCCGTAGCCCGCCGTCAAGCTGTCACCGAAGCAGTGGATGGTGTGGATCGATTTTCTATCCCAAAGCATGAGAGCACCGCCTTTCGTGTCTATTCATTCTTAGTATAGCACAAGGGGAACGCTTCGTGAAAATGCGCAACATATTCAAAAGGTGCAACGGATTCAGCAGGTTCAACAGGTTCAGAGGGTTCTGAAGGGAAGGTGCGGCGCATAAGAATATAGAAGCGCCGCAGAGAATAGATAGTAGCGATGCCATAAGCTGACATTTCAGTCACTAGCCACTAGTCCCTCCAGAAGAAAAGAGCCACGAGCACAAGGCTCGAGGCTCTTTTTTTACTTACGATCATCAGTCTTCAGTGACGACTTTCTTCGATCTCTTGAATCCATGGATGTGTTCAATGACGACGAAGAGCATCGGAACGATGAAGATCTGGAAAATGGTAGCGGAAAGCACACCGAATACAACGGCAATCCCCATTTCAGAGCGGGAATTTGCACCCGCACCGGTCGAAAGAGCCAGTGGGATGTTACCAACGATGAAAGCAAAAGATGTCATCAGGATCGGACGGAGACGGATCTTCGATGCTTCGACAGCCGCCTGAAGCGCTTCCATACCGTGATCCGTACGGACTTTCGCGTACTCGACGATCAGGATGGCGTTCTTCGCAGCCAGCCCGATGATGGTCAAGAGACCGATCTGGAAGTAAATGTCGTTATATACATGGAATGCCATGGCTGCCAGGCTCGCACCAAAGAAACCGGTCGGTATCCCGAAGATGACAGTGAATGGAACCTTCCAGCTTTCATAGAGAGCTGCCAAAGACAGGAATACGAAGAGCATGCCGAGCGAGAGGGCATATACCGTCTTACCGCTCGCTTCACGTTCCTGGGCAGAGGATTCGACGAATTCAAAACCATAGCCATTCGGAAGGACCTGATTGGCGGTCTCTTCGAGCGCATCAAGTGCCTGCCCGGAGGAGTATCCATCCTTCTGCTGCCCGCCGACCTTGACGGCCGGGAAGTTATCGTAACGAGTGATGACAGAAACGGCATTGGATTTCTTCGGAGTGATGAAGGTGGAGATCGGAACCATATTGCCCTTATTATCGCGCACCGTCAGGAACTTGTTGTCCCCCGGGTTCGTGCGGTACTGGGTATCCGCCTGCGCGACGACTTTGAAATTACGGCCATAAATGGTGAAATCATTGATCTGGACAGAGCCATAGTAGGCCTGAAGGGCGGTGAAGATATCCCCGACAGCCACACCATTTCGCTGTGCTTTTTCTCGATCAATATCATAATTGTAGGATGGTGTATCGCTTCGGAAGGTGGTGTAGGCCATCTGGATTTCCGGACGCTGGTTGGCTGCGCCGAGGAATTCTCCGACGACACGCTGGAATTCTTCATCCGATGCGCCGCTCTTGTTCATGATATAAAGGCTGAAGCCGCCGGAGGCGCCAAGGCCTGGAATCGGAGGCGGATTCAGCGCCATCAGAGATACCTCCGGATGGGTCGCCCCATATGCCATGGCTTTGCCCATAATGGCATTGATCTGTTCGTTTGGCGCTTTGCGTTCATCCCACGGTTTCAGTTTGATGAAGGAAAGACCCGCATTTGGTTTCTGCCCGCCGGACAAAATATCAAAGCCGGTGACGCCCTGCGACTGTTCGATCGCCGGATCTTTTCCCATATAATCAAGGTAATCGTTGATCGCTGCATTCGTTCTGACATTGACAGAGCCTTCCGGCAGAGAGAACGCCGTGATGAAGAAGCCATTATCTTCCTGCGGAAGGAATGCGGTCGGAAGCTTGAAGAAAATACCGAAAGCTGCGACCGTGATGACGACAAGGACAAGGATCGGAGCAGCGATCGCATGTCCCATCTTCTGCAGGATCGCCCCATAGATCTCTACCATACGATCGAAACCGTCATTGAAGGTATCCCAGAATCGATCGAGGAAGTTTTTCCTATTCTGCTTCTTCGGCGGCTTCAAGAGGCCGGCACAGAGAGCCGGAGTCAGAGACAGCGCGACGAAAGCGGAAATCAGGACGGAGACAGCGATGGTGAGAGCAAACTGTTTGTAAAGGATACCCATGATCCCGCCAAGGAAAGCAACCGGTACGAAAACCGCAGCCAGAACGACCGCGACGCCGATAACCGGGCTCTGTACCTTCTGCATCGCAGCGACAGTCGCTTCTTTCGGACCCATGTTGTTATAGCGCATTTCATACTCGACGGCTTCGATGACGACGATCGCATCATCGACGACCAGGCCGATAGCCAAAACCATTGCGAAAAGCGTCAGGGTATTGATGGTGAATCCGAGAAGCAGGAAGGAGGCAAAGGTACCGAAGAGCGATACCGGGACCGCGATCATCGGGATGAGCGTGGATCTCCAGTTCTGCAGGAAAATGTACACGATCAGTGCTACGATGAGGAGCGCTTCGACGAAGGTATGCATGACCTCTTTGATGGAGGCATAGATGAAGTCCGTGTTATCCGCGCAGATGACATAGGTCATATCATCCGGGAAGCTCTTCGCATCTTCTTTCAGCTTCTCCTTGATCGCCCCCAGAGTTTCGAGCGCATTCGCATCATCGGTCAGAGAGAAGGCGAGGATCGCCGACTCATGTCCCGCCGCACGGGAAATGAAGCTGTAGTCCTTTGCACCAAGCTCGATACGGGCCACATCCTTCAGGCGGAGCATGGAGCCGTCATCATTGGTACGAAGTACGATATCACCGAATTCCTTCTCCGTCACAAGACGGCCCTTCGCCGTGATGATGTACTGGAAGGAGGCATTCGGTTCGACCGGGGCACTGGAAATGTTGCCGGCCGCGATCTGCTTATTCTGCGCAGAAACGGCAGAAATGACCTCGCTCGCGGTGATCTTGTTCTGCGACATCTTCGTCGGATCCATCCAGATGCGCATCGCAAAGTCAGAACCAAATTCCTGTACGTTGCCGACGCCCTTGATGGACTTCAGCTCATCCAGGTAGTTCATGGAGAAATAGTTCTTCAGGAATACGTCATCATAAGTGCCATTCGGTGAGAGCAGGCCGACGACGAGTGCCATATCCCCCGAAGATTTCTTCGTGGTGACACCGATGGAACGGACTGTATCAGGAAGCCCTGCATCGGCAGCCGTGACGCCATTCTGTACACGGATGGTCGCCATATCCGAGTCCGTCCCCGTCAGGAACTGGACCGAGAGCGAATAGGAGCCATTCGAGTTCGATGTCGAAGACATATTATCAAAGCCTTCGGCACCGACGACATTCTTTTCTATGACCTCAGCCACCGTCTGCGCTACGACTTCAGAGTCAGCACCCGGATAGGTCGCATGGACAGAGACCTGAGGCGGCGTGATCTTCGGATAGCGGTCAATCGGCAGTGAGAAAATACAGAGTGCCCCAGCGATCGTGATGACAAGAGCCACGACGATAGCAAAGATAGGGCGCTTAATAAAGAAATTTGCCATAGCTCCTCCCCTTATTTCTTAGCATCTGTCGTGCCATGCTGCGCAGAAACGGCCTTGATCGCCGCCTGTTCCAAGGCCTCGCGTGTGGTTTCTTCCGGAGCGACTGCCTGTCCGACACGGACTTTATTCTGGCCTTCGACGATGATCTCATCATTTTCATCGATGCCGCTTTCAATGATGGTATAGATGCCATAGGTCGCACCGAGCTTGACCGCCTTCTGTTGGACCTTGCCATCGACGACGACATCAAGCATATCTCGGTTCAGAAGCTGTATCAGTGCCTTGGTCGGTACCAGGATACTGCCCTTGGCGATTTCTGCATCAGAAACGACCGTCGCATACATGCCCGGTACGAGCAGGTTATCCGGATTTGCATAGGCTGCCTTCATGGTCAGCTGCCCGCCAGTCAGCCCCGGATTGATCTGGACGATCTTGCCGGTCTCCTGATAGATGGAGCCATCAGCAAGGCGAAGCTTCAGGGTATCCCCGAGCGTCTCCGTGCCACTCTTATTCTTGGTGAGCGAAAGGTATTCGCTCTCCGACATATCAAACTGAACATACAGCGGATCAGCCGAGGAAATCGTGACGAGCGGCGTCTGCCCTGCCGAAGCGAAGGTGCCGATATTCACATCATCCATGGAGAGCGTCCCTGTGAAGGGAGCTGTCACGATGGTATCGGAGAGATTATCCGATGCGATCGCTGCCTGCGACTGGGCTGCTTCGACGACGGCCTGATAGGACTCTGTCGCTGCCTTCTGTGCATCATAAGCCTGCCTGGAAATCGCTCCCGTCGCGATCAGCTGCTCATAGCGGGCGAGATCACGCTTCGCATTTTCATAGGTAGCCGAAGCCTGCGCGACCTGCGCCTCTGCGGCTGCCAGAGAGGACGAATAAGTGCGCGTATCAAGGCGGAAGAGCGGCTGCCCTTCTGTGACATGGTCGCCACCTTTGACGTATTTTTCCATGACTGTACCGGATACTTTCGAGCGGACCGGCACCTCCTGCAATGCCATAATGGAACCGGCATACTCTCTCTGGATCGGCGTGTCCGACTTGAACGGTTTGAAAGTCGTGACCTTCATCGCCTGCTGCTGCCCCTGCTGCTGTTTGGCCGACCCGCATCCGCCGGTCATCATGCCGGCGGAAAGCAAAAAGCCTGCCGCCATGGCAGCTGCCAAAAATTTTTTATACTTCATACTCTGCCCCCTTACACATACCACCTTCATCGTGCGGTACTGTAGAAATCGCTAGTAATCGAATATAGTCTATAATAGCAAAGAGTTGACTGTAAGTCAAGAAGAGGTTCATTCCGTTTTCGTAATCACCCGCCACCTCTGATCCCTGACTTTTATTTCACACTCACCCATTCCACCGGCACCTTCACGACAGCTTTGCGAAGCTGCCGACTGCCGCTTTCTCCCTGACAGAGCGGCCGATGGAGGTCTTCGGGGAAGAAGACGGCGAAACGGCCTGTCTCAAAGTACACCTTCGACTCCCCTTTGGGCGAAGACTTATAGAAATAGAGGTCACGCTCCGGATGGCTCTCGATGCACTCTCCCGCTTCGAAGATCGTCTCCACGCCGAGCCATTCTTCTTCACCTTCCACTTCGTACTGGATGTCGATCATTTTCTTATGACCTTCGAGCTTTCTATCCGCCGCCGGCTCTGTCACAGGCGACTCCACGCCCATATCGCAACCATTGATTTTGTACTTTCCGTCAGGCACCGCAGTGAAATCAAATGCCGCGACTTCTTTCAGGCACTCGTAGATGAATGTCGGCAGCTGTTTTTTGTAGTCTTCTAAATGTTTGATATCTCCGGTAATCATAGTGTTTCTCCTTCAACTAACAACTATCAATCTCTCAGCGCCGTCAATGGAACGACGAAGACGCCGTCAGGACGCTGGTAGGCAGCATTCGAAAGGCCGCAGAGGACGCAGAGCACCTTCGGCAGCCTGCCCCTCGGATCTGCCTCAAATTCCGCCTTGAGTCTCAAGAGCCCTTCGGCGGCTGCATCGATCTGGTTCGCACCGAGCTTGATTTCAAAAGCGCACCACTCGCCATCCGGGCACTCTACCACCGCATCGATCTCACGGTTCTTGTAGTCCTGATAATGATACAGCGATCCACCGAAAGCGTCAGCATAAATCTGCAAGTCACGCTCACACAGCGCCTCGAAGAGGAGACCCAGTGTCTCTAGATCGTTCAAAAGAGAGGAAGACGTGACACCAAGGAGCGCCGCCGAGATAGACGGGTCGACGAAGTGACGCTTCACTGCCTGCTTGATGCGGACAGATGAACGCACAGACGCGGCAAATGGCTTCTGGTTATTGATGAGAAAAAGCCGCTCAAAAATATTCAGGTACTCATTGATGGTATTCGCATCGATGTCTTCATCATCGATTTCCTTCACATCATTTTTAAGCATGCGATTCGTCACCGTCGTGCTTTCGTTACGCGCCAGCGATCGCAGCAAGAGGCGCATCTTATTCGTATCCCTTTTGATGCCATCCATACGGTACACATCATCTTCGACGATAGCTTTCACGTACTCTTTGGGAAGCAGGGAGGCTTCCGCAAGCGGCAGGTCAATACTCCCAGGCCAGCCCCCGCGCAGAATGTACTCGATGAGTCGTGGAAGTCCCACCTCGCCAGTGAGCTCGGGCGTAAGCTGTCCTTCGCAGAGTTTTTCCAGCGAGACATCGCCAGAAGAAAAGCCCGCTTCGTAGAGTGACATCGGACGCATACGGAGGCGTGCGATACGCCCTGCACCGCTGTGCATGATGCCTTTGTGGTTCGGCGTGGCCGAACCCGTCATGATGAACTGCCCTTTTCTCCCCGTCTCATCGACCGCATAGCGCACCGCATCCCAAAGCGGCGGTACCTCCTGCCATTCATCGATCAGGCGCGGATGCTCTCCAGAAAGGACAAGCGAAGGCGACATCTCAGCAAGCCGCCTGTTCTGGAAATTGCCTTCCGGGTTTCCGAGCAGAATCTCACTTTTGCAGTGGTAGGCGGATGTCCACGTCTTCCCACACCCCTTCGGCCCCTCAATGCAAAGTGCGCCGAAGGTTTTGAGATACGTCTCGACCTTCTTGTCTATCAGCCGCGGCATGTATTTCTGTTTGTCCATAGCGATCCTCCTATGGTCGTATTATATGCCATTCAGTAAGATTCTGCAATTCCATTCAGTGAGATTTTGAATTTCCATTCTATAAGATTTCCGGTTTCCATTCATATAGATTTCATATTTTCATTCAGAGAGATTTGGAAACACGTTTCACAAAATAGATCCTTCGACTCCCGCTTTACCGTGCGGAACCTCCTTCTCATGTATCTACCTATCCCCGCTAGGTAATGCAATTAAGTTAAGCGGCAGAACATTCTTGGCTCCCCATCGGGGGAGCTGCCCGGAGGGCTGAGGGGGCTACGTAGCGGTATTGCATGAAAGTGTTGGATATCGATAGCATCGGACTATTCAACATAGCACGCTATACCGCTAGCATGCCCCTATTGCCTTCGGCACTTCCCCCGAAGGGGGAAGCAAGAGGATGCGTAGCTAACGATTTCCTTAACTTAATAGCATTACGCCCACGGGCTCACCCTGAACCCCGATTTACCAAAGGAGCATTCCATGGACAAAGATACATTTCGCTTCGTCATCATCACCGGCATGAGCGGCGCCGGAAAGACCAATTTCATGCAGAAGCTTGAAGATATGGGCTATTACTGCGTGGACAATCTGCCGCCCGTCCTGATCGTCCGTTTTGCGGATCTCTGCTGGAAGAGCACGTCTTCCACGCGGCATGTGGCGGTCGTGACGGATATCCGCGGAGGCTCCTTCTTTGACGCCCTGCCGCAGGCCTTAGATGAGCTGGAAAAGCGCGGCATTCCGCATGAGGTGGTCTTTCTGGAAGCCTCCGATGAGGCGCTGGTGCGCCGCTACATGGAGACGCGCCGCCAGCATCCGCTCGCGAAGAACATGCGTATCCAGGAAGGCATCGAGCAGGAGAGAAAGATCCTTGCCGGCGTGCGCGCACAGGCGGATATGATCATTGATACGACATCGATGCAGGCCTCCGACCTCAAGGAGTACATGCAGAGCCGGTTCAGCGCGGACAGCACGGATCAGGAGATGCAGATCACGGTCTTTTCCTTCGGCTTCAAGTATGGCATCCCCATCGATGCCGATATGGTGATCGATGTCCGTTTCCTGCCGAATCCTTTTTACATCGCGAAATACAAGCATTCGAGCGGGCGCGTGAAGGAAGTCGCGCAGTACATCGCATCGGCGCCGGTGACGCGGGATTTCCTGACAAAGCTGTATGACTTCATGGATTTTCTCGTGCATCAGTTCGAGGCGGCGGGCAAGACGCAGTTCACCATCGCCATCGGCTGCACGGGCGGCATGCATCGCTCGGTCTTCGTGACGGAGAAGCTGGGGCAGTACCTGAAAAGGAAGCATGCGCGCGTCAGCATAGAGCATCGGGATCTCCATAGAAATCCGGTCGAGCACGATGCGAATGATATCATGGAGGGCAAGGTATGAGACATCTTCTCCAGTGGCTCTATCCGGGGCTGGCGGTGAAGCGGTGGATGCTGCTTTTCTCTCTGGGCATCCTGCTTCTCGTCTTCGGTGCGACACTCATTTTGAATTACCAGATCTTCGGTATCCTGGAAGAGGAAATGCTGCGCTTCGCCTTTCAGATGACGGGCAGCTACAGCTATACCTTCCTTGCGGTCTGCGGCACGCTCATGATCATCCTCGCGCTGTGGATCATGACACATGCGGTCCGGCGGCTCGTGAAGCGTTTCTTCGAGCTTATGGCTCCGGGACAGACCGAGGTGTCGAAGAGCATCCTGTCCCGTATGGAGCTTTCCCGCGGGATGAAGATCGTTTCCATTGGCGGCGGCCATGGGCTCTCCATGCTCCTTCGCGGCCTCAAGACGAAGACGTCGAACATCACCGCCATCGTGACGGTGGCCGATGACGGCGGTTCCTCGGGTCGTCTCCGGGAAGAAATGGGGATCATCGCGCCGGGCGACCTTCGAAACTGCCTCGTTGCGCTGGCAGATAAGGAGACCGTGCTGGAGCAGCTCTTCCAGTATCGCTTCGCAGGCAATGGCGAGCTATCGGGGCACAGCCTCGGAAATCTCTTCCTCGCGGCGCTCATCAAGGAATTTGGCAATCCGCAGAACGCACTCGAGGCAGCGAGCAAGGTCCTCAATATCCGCGGCAAGGTCGTCCCGGCCACCTCGGAGAAGGTGCGTCTCAAAGCGAAAATGTCCGATGGAGAGATCATAGAGGGCGAGTCTGAGATCTCTGCCTATCCGGAGAGATCCGGCAAGGAGGTACGCATCCTTCATATGTCGACCATCCCGAAGGCACCGATCGCCGTCGGTGATGCGCTCGAAGCCATCAAACAGGCAGACCTCATTACCTTAGGACCGGGCAGCCTTTATACGAGCGTCCTGCCGAACCTTCTCGTCCCGGAGATCCTGCAGGCCATCCGGCAAAGCAGCGCGCCCGTACTCTATATATGTAATGTCATGACCCAGCCGGGAGAGACCGGCGGCTATACCGTGAGCGACCACCTGAAAGCCCTGATCGACCATGTGGGCGGCGGTGTCATTGACTTCGTCCTCGCCAACAACGCCGTTCCGAAAGACGACGTGCTGAAGAAATATGAAAAAGTCCATGCCGCGCCCGTCAAGATCGATCGGGAAAAGGTCAAGAGGATGGGCGTGCAGCTCATCGAGGCAGACCTTTTGGGGCCCCTTCGCGGCGCGACACAGGATACGAAAGTCCTGACAGAGGAGCTTGCACAGATCCACAGCCTGCTGAAGGTGAATATCCCGCCCGAAGCACTGGAAGAATATTTGAAAAGGAGGAGATATTAAGTAACTGATTTTATGGATAAATATGTATATTGGCGATACAATGTGTCTATGGAGGTTAAAGCCATGAACACATCAAATATTACTAATTACAAGCCTAAAGAATTTGCAGAGCTTCTCAATGTCACAGTCAAGACACTTCAACACTGGGACAGGGAGAAAATACTTGTAGCAAACAGAACCCCACAAATAGAAGATATTACACCTACGACCAGTATCCACAGTTCAAAGGCATTGGCAAAGATGCTGATTCTCGAAAGGTAGTCATTTACACACGGGTGTCAACTAGAAATCAGACAGATGACCTTGAGAATCAAGTGGATTTTCTTCAACAGTATGTCAACGCCAAAGGCCTTATAGCTGATGATATTATCAGAGAATATGGAAGTGGTTTGAACTACAACCGAAAGAAATGGAATCAGCTTCTAAGCGAAGTGATGGAAAACAAAATCAAGATGATTCTCGTATCTCGCAAGGATAGATTTGTCCGCTTCGGCTTTGACTGGTTTGAGAGATTCTGCAACACGTTCAATGTAGAGATAGTAGTCGTCAAAAATGAGAAACTGTCTCCGCACGAAGAACTTGTGCAGGATATAGTTAGTATTCTTCATGTATTTTCATGTAGGTTGTATGGCTTACGAAAATACAAAAAACAGATTGAGGGGGATGAGACTATTGCTAAAGGCGTTCAAAACGGAGATAGCCCCCACTGAAGGACAGAAAACCAAAATCATTCGTTCTATCGGTGTGGCTAGATTTCTGTATAACCAATATATCGCCTGCAATCGCCGTCTGTATAAGATGTATCAGCGTGGCATGCTTGACGAAAAACAGAAACGTTTTGTTACTGCTAACGATTTTGACAAGTATGTTAATCATAAGCTGAAAAAGGAACTGCCATGGATTGACCAGTGCGGATCTAAGGCACGTAAGAAAGCCTTAGTAAACGCTGAACAGGCATTTCGGCGGTTCTTCTCTGGTACGTCTGGGTTTCCGAACTTCAAAAAGAAAGCGAATCAGGACGTAAAGCTGTATTTTCCCAAGAATAATAACGGCGACTGGACGATATGGCGACATAAACTAATGATACCTACGCTAAAACAAGTCAGACTTAAAGAGTTTGGCTATTTGCCCGTGGGTGCTAAAGTCACCAATGGTACAGTATCTTATGTGGCTGGACGGTTTTATGTCTCCGTTGTGGTGGATATTGACGAAAAATCCAAGTATAACAAGGATTTGGAAGCATCGTATCATACGGTGACGGATGGTGTGGGCATAGATTTAGGCGTGAAAGACCTTGCTATTGTCAGTGATGGCAAAGTTTTCAAGAATATCAATAAGAGTTCAAAGGTCAAACGACTGGAGAGACGGCTTCGGAGAGAGCAGAGGTGCCTTAGCCGTAAATATGAGTTTATAAAAAAGAAAGGTGGTAAGACTGCTACTGCCTCTGCAAACATAGAAAAACAAAAGTTAAAGGTACAGATGCTTCATCAGCGTATAACAAAAATCCGAGAGGATTATGAAAACAAAACGGTTCACGAAATAGTGAAGCAAAAACCACGCTTCATTACGGTGGAAGATTTGAATGTTAAAGGTATGATGAAGAATCGGCATTTAGCAAAAGCTATAGCGGCACAGAGATTCAATCATCTGTTAGCCAAGCTAAAACGCAAAGCAGAAATAATAGGGATTGAACTTCGGGAAGTTGATAGATTCTATCCCAGCTCCAAGTCCTGCCATTCTTGTGGACATATACATAAAGGTTTGAAACTCAAAGACAGAGTGTATGTTTGTCCAAAATGTGGTTATACAGCGGATAGAGACTACAATGCTTCGCTTAATTTGCGGGATGCTAAAGAATATCGGGTAGCTTAATAACAAAAGTTCCGATATATGTACCGATGGCTAGTCGGGAATTTACGCCTTTGGAGTGCTGCACAAACGCTAGTAGCTTGCCCCTTTGGGACGGCGAGAGCGAGCACGATGAACAAGGAATTTTTCTAAGACATATACAATTTTGTCTATGTTTTTAGTAGCAGCCACTGATGTCCTTCACAGAACAGGTAAAAAATGAACTGGCACGGATCCCCAGAGAAGATGCGGGAAGCCGTGCAGCGGAGCTTCTTGCACTGCTCCGCATGAGCGGTTCCTTCATCACCGGCGCGCATGCCAGCTGGGGACTGGAATTTTCCACCGGCAACAGCGCTGTCGCCCGTCGCGTCCTGGTGTACCTCAAGAAAGACTTCGGCTTCATGCCCTCCACCATGGTACGGCAGGGACGCCGTCTCAGGAAAAAGAACGTCTACACACTCCTCGTACAGCCGTCGAAGGAAGGCCTCCATTTCTTAGATACCATGGGCCTCTCCCCGCTGTCCGGCGCAGAGGATATGGAGAAGCTCGTGACCGCCGAAGAACGCCGCGCCTACCTGGCCGGTGCCTTCTTGGGCGGCGGCTCCGTCAGCCGTCCCCAAAGCGACTACCACCTCGAGATGGTGACGCAGTCCGCCCGCTTCGCCGAAGAGATCGTGAAAGCCATGAAGAGCTTCAGACTGAATGCCCGCCTGACCGACCGCAAGAATGACTACATCGTCTATATCAAAGACGGGGATGAAGTCTCCGAATTTCTCCAGATCGTAGGGGCTGCCCAAAGCTACATGGACTTCGAGAGCGTCCGCGTCGTGAAGGATATGCGGAACCGCGTGAACCGGCAGGTGAACTGCGAGACGGCGAATCTCCAGAAAACTGTCGATGCCGCCGTCCGCCAGACCCACCTTGTGCAAAAGCTTCTTGCCAAAGAGAGCCGTTCCTCGCTCTCCCCCAAGATTCGCGAAGCCTGCGACCTCCGCCTTGCCCACCCCAATGCCAGCCTCTCCGAGCTTGCGGAGATCTGCGGTATCACAAAATCCGGTCTCGCCCATCGCTTCAAAAAGATCGAAGCGATGGTGGGGACTGCCGACTAGGGGGATATTCACGGCAGGGCTCTCGCCTCCTTTGGCGTAGCACCTTCCGCGAGGCCCATAGCCCTATATTTTTCATCAAAGAAGATGTCATCATGAACAACTATCAAACGTTTTTATCCACCATGGTCGCGGCAGCGACCATTTGTATTTCTACTTCTGCGTTCGCTGATTCGCTGGCTTATGAGGACTATACACAGATCCCTCTTTCCCTGAAGAAGGAGGAAGGGACGCTCATCTTTTCCGACTGCCCCGAGTACGCAGATACGCCGGGGATCCTCTATGAAGGCACTGTTGAAAAGGGAGAGGGACGCCTCTACTACTACCACGTGAATGAGACCGGCGCGCCTGCGCGGCTCGTCGTCTATGCCAAAGCGGACAAGAAACAGCCCCTCACGATGAAGCGTGCCATCCGCGGGGATGCATCGAGCAGCTACATCCCGACAGGAAGCACGCTCTCTTTCCGGGAAGCCATCGATGCGAAGCAGGAAGAAAAGACCTTCTGGCTTGCGCCCGGCGAGCGTACCATCCTCTTTGAAGACGATCCGAAAGGGATCTCCGAAGAAGACCTCGTGAGCGGCATCGTAGAGATCAAAACGAAGCACCCGGTGAAGCTCGGGGCTGCCATTTTGCCGATGGGTGATGACAAATCGCTCCAAGCGGCTCTCGATACTGCCGCGGCGCTTCCTCCAGATTCCCATGAAATGCGCGGCACTTTCGCCGCAGATATTTATCTTTCCGGCGAGCCATGGGACTTTTCAAAAGGAAATGCGGAGATCACCATCGGTTCGTCCTACCCCTTTCAGCAGGGGAAGGACGAGGTGAGCGGTGTCAGCCGTGAGAATACAGGCGACTACGGCATCCGCTACCATATCACCGTAAAGACCAAAGGGAGCGGGAACTACAAGCTCTATATCAATCCCATGGGCGGCGTCTACATGGGGACCTTCGAGATCGGACAGAATGAAAAGCTCCTCCGCACCTATCGCACAGACGGGACAGTGGGAAAGGCATGGTTCGGTGATGGTACGATGGAGAGCTGCCTTCCGGCGGGCACATGGCATGCTGGAAAGGATCTCTACATCCGTTTCATACCTGCCGGCGCCGCATACCTGCCGCTCCGCTTTCTGCTGGTGGCTGGGGATTAGTGACTAGTGGCTGGTGACTAGGGACTGGAGTACTACCTTCGGGCATTGCCACTATCTATACTTCTCGGCGCTTCTATACTTTTTATGCGCCGCACCACCATTCCTCATTTCTCATTCATGCGACGCTTTCAACCGTAATCAAGGAGGTCCCGCTCCACGGGCTAACCCTGAACCCTGAACCCTGAACCTTGAACCTGATTCACTTTCCGTATATAATAGATAAAAACCATAGACAAGGAGACTCACTATGAAATTCATCCAGTTCCGCATCGGCGACATCGTACAGATGAAAAAGAAACATCCCTGCGGCAGCCAGGAGTGGGAAGTCCTGCAGCTGGGCAGCGACATGCGCATCAAGTGCTGCGGCTGCGGACATATCGTTTTGATCCCTCGCCCCAAATTTTTGAAGGGGGCGAAAAAAGTCATGAATCGTGACATCACACAGGATACCCCGCTGGCTGCCCGCACTTCGGAGTTTGAAGGCGAGTAGGAGAGGACGGGAGAGCGGTCTCCAAGGGGGAAGAGCCTTCCCCCAAGCGATCGGCAGGACGACCGGGGAGCGGATCCTGCGCCCTGTGATCTCCTTGCAAAACTTTTTCAAAAAAGTACTAGACAGATACGCGCGTCCATGCTATAATCTATAACCGTGATGAGGACACTCCTACGAAACTTCAAAACGAGCCGCGAGGTTCGAAAAAAGTTTGAAAAAAGTCCTTGACAAAAACCTAAATCGATGATATGATAATCAAGTCGCTTACGTGCTGGCGTAGCTCAGTTGGTAGAGCAACTGATTTGTAATCAGTAGGTCGTAGGTTCAAGTCCTATTGCCAGCTCCATATGGGCGGATTCCCGAGTGGTTAAAGGGAGCAGACTGTAAATCTGCCGGCTTTGCCTTCATAGGTTCGAATCCTATTCCGCCCACCATCACTATCGCGGGGTGGAGCAGTTGGTAGCTCGTCGGGCTCATAACCCGAAGGCCGCAGGTTCAAGTCCTGCCCCCGCAACCATGTTTATTATTTCCCATATATCGTTATATATGCTGATATAGCTCAGTCGGTAGAGCGTATCCTTGGTAAGGATAAGGTCACCAGTTCAATCCTGGTTATCAGCTCCATATGGCGGCTTAGCTCAGTTGGCTAGAGCAAGCGGTTCATACCCGCTGTGTCCGGAGTTCAAATCTCTGAGCCGCCACCAAACCACGAAAATAAGAGTTCTCGAAAGAGAGCTCTTTTTTCATGTGTAGATGGGGATTAGTGACTGGTGGCTTGTAGCTAGGGATTTGGAGTCTCAAGTGACTGGTGACTCGTGACTAGTGACTGGCATGCCAGCTCATGGCATCGCCAGTATTTATACTTCGCGGCGCTTCTATAGTTTTATGCGCTGCACCACCATTTCGCATTTCGCATTTCTAATTTCTCATTCAAGCGAGGTTTTTAAGTGTAATCAAGGGTCACGCTGCCCCAAGGGCTAACCCTGTACCCTGCCCCCTATTTTCCCCTGACCAAGCCATCCTTTCCCCCTACATTTTCCTTGTATCTCATTGACTTTGCATGTATAATAAATAAAGCGCAAAAATATTTTGCATATTCTTTTTTGTAAAAGGAGAAGAAAAGAAATGGCAAAAGCACATTACGAAAGAACTAAACCGCATGTTAACATTGGCACCATCGGCCATGTCGATCATGGTAAAACGACCCTGACCGCTGCTATCACCAAAGTTCTGGCTGAACAGGGCGGCGCTAACTTCCTCGACTATGCTTCCATCGATAAAGCACCGGAAGAAAGAGCACGTGGTATTACCATCAACACCTCCACTGTAGAATATGAAACCGCTACCCGTCACTACGCACACGTAGACTGCCCAGGGCATGCTGACTATGTCAAGAACATGATCACCGGCGCAGCACAGATGGACGGCGCTATTCTCGTAGTATCCGCAGCTGACGGCCCAATGCCGCAGACCCGTGAACACATCCTTCTGGCTAAACAGGTCGGCGTACCGGCTATCGTTGTATTCCTGAACAAAGCTGACCAGGTCGACGATCCGGAACTGATCGATCT
>JABLTN010022755.1_pt1 | contig 23261 bp, 18 predicted proteins | sample 7160141 | NCBI WGS metagenome assembly JABLTN01 (sample SAMN14651226, study PRJNA627086) | human gut metagenome | isolation source: feces | host: Homo sapiens | reverse complement strand
GTACATGTTAAAATTCCTCCTCTGTATTTTATAATTCTTCTTGAGGTCTACACTCTCCAAGATTACCTACGAATATATTTATACTTGTTTTTCCTTTATTTGTCAAGGAAAATACGGTAAATTAAGGCATACAATTTGGTCTATAACATTTTATTGATTTTGTCCAAAACTGCTTTTCCAAGGACTTCATATTTCTGCTCTGCTTCTTCCATAGATGAACCCTTCACACCAATGTAGAATTTTACTTTCGGCTCGGTACCGGATGGTCTTACACAGAACCACGCAGCATCGTTTAATTCATAGTAAAGTACATTAGAGCTTGGAAGTCCTGTTGCTGTTACTGCTCCGGTTGCAAGGTCTGTAATGGTATCCTTCTTGTAATCACGTACTTTTTCAACTTTATAGCCACCGATTTCAGTTAAAGTTTCGCTGCGCAGTGTATCCATGATTTCCTGAATCTTAGCCAGACCCTCGATTCCCTTTAATGTAATAGACTCAACATGGTCTTTATAGTATCCATATTTTTCATACATGGCAAGCATTGCATCCCAAAGAGTCATATTCTTGGTCTTGTAATATGCAGCAGCCTCACATAACGCCATAGATGCTACCACTGCATCCTTATCTCTTGCATAGGTTCCGGTCAGGCAGCCGTAGCTTTCTTCCATACCAAAGAGGTAGGTTCCTTTTCCGGTCTTTTCGAACTCTAAGATTTTGCCACCGATAAACTTGAATCCGGTTAATACTTCGATTAACTGAATGCCATAGTATTCTGCAATGGCATCTGCCATATTGGTAGATACGATGGATTTGATAAATGCACCATCTGCCGGCAGGGAGCCGTTGATTGCTTTCTTCTGTCCGATGATATAATCACCAATCAGGCAGCCGGACATATTTCCGGTTAAGGAATGATATTCTCCCGTCTTAGAATCCTTTACATATACACCAAGACGGTCTGCATCCGGGTCAGTTGCAAGGATTAAGTCTGCATCTACTTTCCTGCCCAGTGCAAGTCCCAATGCAAATGCTTCCTCTGCCTCCGGGTTCGGATAACTTACGGTTGGGAAATCTCCATCTGGAAGCTCCTGTTCCGGAACAACATATACATTTTCAAAGCCAAGCTCTTTTAACACACGGCGGACCGGGATATTTCCTGTTCCATGTAATGGTGTGTATACAATCTTAAGGTCTTTGCCTACTGCATCAATGGCATCCTGATGTACCACAAGCTTCTTAAGCTCTGCAATATAAGCATCATCGATTGCCGCGCCGATAGTCTCATAAAGGCCTGCTGCCCTGGCATCCTCTAAGGACATGGTCTTAACGGTACTGTAATCAGTTACTTTCTTTACTTCATCCATAATTCCGGTATCATGAGGTGGTGTAATCTGTGCACCGTCCTCCCAGTATACCTTGTATCCATTGTATTCTGGTGGGTTGTGGCTTGCTGTAATATTAATTCCGGCAGTGCATCCTAATTTACGGACTGCATAAGATAATTCCGGTGTTGGTCTTAATGACTCAAATACATATGCTTTGATTCCGTTTGCTGCAAGGCAAAGTGCAGATTCATCTGCAAATTCCGGTGACATATGTCTGGAATCGAAGGCAATTGCCACACCCTTATCCTGTGCATTTACTTTTAAAATATAATTTGCAAGACCCTGTGTTGCTTTGCGGACAGTATAGATGTTCATACGGTTGGTACCGGCACCGATCACCCCACGTAATCCTGCTGTACCAAACTCAAGATCTTTATAGAAACGATCCTCAATTTCCTTGTCATTGTCTTTGATTGCCTGAAGTTCAGCCTTGGTTGCCTCATCAAAATACGCTCCCTCAAGCCATGCTTCGTAAGTTTCCTTGTAACCCATTCCTGATTTCCTCCTGCTTTTCATTTATGTTGTTTACCAAAAGAACCTGCCAGTGGCAGCCTCCTTCGGATGTCTCGCCCTTTCATTTCTCCCACTAATTCGTAAGACTGTTAACTACCTGATTTAATGTACTTGTCGAAGAATTATTGTTACTGGTTAATGTATCAATAATTTCACTCAATGCCTTCCTATATGCATCAGAGTCACTGGATGAACTTCCACTGGAGCTGTTAGTTCCACTGGAATTCGATGTACTGTCGGAATGCTTATGCTCCACGGTTGTGTTCTCTTCATTTCCGGCAGTTTCCGTCGATTCTGTCTCTGTACTGCCCGTATCATCACCTGACAACGCAATCTCTATCTGCGCTTCCGGCGAATTTACATATAGCCGCTTCGACCAGGTGTCATATCCATCTGCAGTAATCTGTATGGAATGGATGCCATACTGCAGCTGTAATGGCTGTGTATAATCAACCTGACTACCATCAATATACATCAAAGCGCCTGCAACATCAACCGCAAAGGTTAAAGTACAATATTTCGGATCCTCACCCTTTATGGAATCTACATCCACGGAAATCTGCTCATTTCTTGTTACAGCTACCTCTGTGGAACCGCCGTAGCCATTGCCGGCAACGGTTAATTCATAGGTTCCTTCCGGCACCTCTAACTGCATATTCTCCGTGATCTTATAATAATTCTTATGATTCAGGCTTAACCAGCCGCCCTCTAATGCCTGTGTATTTACAAGCTGGATGACTCCATGTCCTGTTGTAACGGACACTGACAGCACTTTCCGGTCAATTCCCTGTATTCTTAAGGTGTCCTGTCCGGTAACTGCGGACAATTCTATGGCTGCATCTCCGGAAAACACTTGTAATTCTTCATCATAAGAATACTTTGTGTCTCCTATGGTAAATATCTTATCTTCTTCATTATAGGAAAATTTTCCGATATCGTCCATCTCCCATGCATCTGCCGACTGCTCCACCTTTTCTAATATCAGGTCTTTGTCCCGTAGTGTTAAAGTAACCACTTTTCCCGGTACCATGGATGCTGCCGAAATCAGACTGCCATGTCTGTCTTTAAAAATTGTCCCGTCTGTATAAGAATACTGTTCATAACGTCCCGTGTCAATATTCAGAAATGTCATTGTTGAAAGTGTTGTATCAACACCACTTACCGTATACAGGCTGCTTTCCTCTGCCTGTGTCTCTTCCTCCGTTGCTGCCTCAACACCTGATGCATAGCCTTTCATGCTGACAGGCCCATCGTCTTTCTTTCCACAGCCGCTCAAGGCCACAAATACTGTGAAAATAACCAAAGCCAACAGCCAGTGCTTCCCTGATTGCTTCATTTCGCACCTCTTTTTCTCCTGTATGCTCTTTTCCTCCGGCAATTGCCTGTACATGATTATACATGATTATTCCACAAAATAAAATAACATTCTTAAAAACTGCTGGCGGATTTCTTCCTGTTCGATAACCCGGTTCAACTTCTCAATGTCTCTGCCGGACACCCACGCCTTATTGGCATTAAAGTAGTGATTTGCCACTTTCCAGAACTTCTGTGGGTATGCCATCCTTACATAAAGCTGCTCCCATTCCTCTGGTAATAATTTTCGTCTTTTTTCGTAAGCTGCCAGCATATCCGTTGCCAGCCCGATATTAAAATTATGTTTTTCCATCAGTTTCCGTAAGAAATGCGCCAGATCCCCTACCAGCACATCATAATGTGCCTGTTCAAAATTTGTAATTATAATTTTACCATGGGTAAATAATACATTATGTTGGTTAAAGTCTCCATGGCAGATTCCATACATTGCTGCTTCCCGGCTCTGCTTTCCGCTCTGCCCCTGCGTTTCACCCGGATTTGGTTTCATCAGCCGATGTTCCACGTCCAGTGCCTGTTTTAAGAAAATTAAGAAGATACGGCTCTACCTGTCCGCCAATTTTTAAATTTTCATCCTCCACCTTCTGCAGGACAAGATGCAGCTTTGCCAGTTCTTCTACCGCAGCAAGTACATCATCACGGCTCCTGGTCTCACACTCTCTGCCCTCCATATATTTTCTGGCATAGTACCATGTTTCATCCACCTCCTGGGCTAAAATTTCTCCTTCCCTGGTATGTATGATTTCATCTGCTTCTATTCCATTTTCTTTCAGACGGAGCAAAACATGTTCTAAAGCTTCCGCTCTGCCTTTTGACCCGCGAAAAGATCCTATTATTATTTTTCCGCCCTCCGATGTCGTGCAGATATAGGTTCCCCTTCCTTTCTGGATGGCGGTTACCTCAAACGGATACTGTTCTAACAACTGGCTCGATAAATTATACACAAAAACCCCTCCATACGACGAATTCGCACAAATCTTTATGCGTCTTTCTATCATATGAAGAGGTTCTTTAAAGTATAACCTGTCAGATATTCTTTTGTATTCTTTTCCGGTTCTTCAATTACCACGTCTAAAAGCTTTGCCAAAATGTTCCCTATCTGCGGACCGGGCTTCACACCAAGTTCTATTAAGTCCCGTCCGTTAAGTGCAAGGTCTTTTAGTGTCAGACAGTCTGCATCTTCGATTATTTTATCATAAATCTTATGATATCCGTCCAATGCTTCCAGCTTTTCTTTCCTCTGATAATCACTCTGGGCTAAAATATCTGCTTTCTTCAGTTCAAATATAACCGGATAGCACTCTAATCCCGCCTTCTGTATTGCCTTTCGTACGGACTTCGGTGTCAGTGCCGGGTTAATATCGTGAATTGCCACCAGCCGGCAGACCATATCAATGGTTGCATTGTCGAATTTTAATCTGCGTAAAATTGTCTTCGTCTTCTTTGCTCCCACCTGCGGATGCTCGTAGAAATGGTCAATTCCATCTTCATCTGTACTGCGGCAGTCGGGCTTTGCCACATCATGAAATAATGCTGCAAGCCGTAGCACCTTGTCTGCTTCCACACCTTTTAACACTTCAATGGTATGCTCTCCCACTGTATAACAGTGATGGGGATTATTCTGTGGTGTACGCATCATCACCGAAAATTCCGGCAGTACCACATCCGCAATTCCTGTGGCATATACGGTATGCATCTCCTCCGGATGGACTGAGGTAAGAAGCTTAACCAGTTCTACCTGAATACGCTCTGCACTGACCTTTTTTAACATCGGTGCAAGCTCCTGAATCGCTTCTGCTGTCTCTTCTTCTATATCAAAGCCCAGCTGTGCCGCAAAACGCACTGCCCGAAGCATCCTTAAAGCATCTTCCCCAAATCTCTCCTTTGGTTCTCCTACACAGCGGATGATGCCACGCTTTAAATCTCCTGCTCCGTCAAAAGCATCCACCAGTCCCCGCTGTTCATTATATGCCATGGCATTAATGGTAAAATCCCTGCGTTTTAAATCCTCTAAAAGATTATCTGTATAGGTTACTTTCTTCGGATGTCTGGCATCCTCATATTCGCCATCAATCCGGTAAGTTGTCACCTCATACCCTTTTTTATCCAGCATTACCGTTACCGTTCCATGCTCAATTCCGGTATCGATGGTGCGTCCAAAAATTTCTTTTACGTCTTCCGGATAAGCAGAAGTGGTGATATCCCAGTCCTGAGGCACACGTTGAAGGAGGGTGTCTCTGACACACCCTCCTACTGCATATCCTTCAAAGCCTGCTTCCTGCAGCTTCTCAATTATAAACTTAACATGCTCTGGAAGCTTCATTACCATACGTTTTCCCGTTTCCTTTGCCTTACTTCTGTTCCTGTTCTTCAAAGAACTTATACGTTCCTTTGGATTCTGCTTTTACTGCATACAGAAGATCATCTGCCACTTTAATCATTTCATCAATGTCTTCTGCCTTCTTTACCTGATTGGAAGAAATAATACCAATAGAGCAGGAAAGTAATTTCTTATCATCAATCTCAACCGGCTGTCCGATTTCTTTTGCAATCAGTTCCCTGAACCCATCCTGTTTCTTAATCTCTTTATAGATAGCCTTTGCGGTATCCTCTAAGGTCTTTTTTTCTCCGGTGTAGAGGAAAATAATAAATTCATCACCACCGAAACGTGTCACAAAGCCCTTGTCCCTGCAGACCCTGCTGAAGATATTTGCCATGGACTTAAGCAGCAAATCTCCCACATCATGTCCAAAGGTATCATTATATCCTTTGAAATTATCCAGATCGATAAACATAATACCAAACTCATGCTTCATGCGGCCCTTTTTAATCTTCTGGATAATTTCCCCGATGTTCTGATAGAATCCCTTCCTGTTGAGAATTCCTGTCAGCTGATCGGTTACTGCAGATTTATACAATGCAGCATTCATTTCATAGAGCTTCTCATATGCATAGAGACGATTCAGTGCATACTGTACCTCCCGGAACAAAAGCTCATAAATCCGCATATCACTCTCATCTAACATATACCGGCTGACAGAGGAATGCCAGTTATCCTTCATCAGAATATATGCTATCATAATGCTTGTTACTTTTCCATTGTCAAAGAATGGAATGGCAACAAGGGAGCATACATTATCTTCATCAAACAGTTTGACCACATTCAGATGTTCCGAATAGTTACTGCTGATTTTCGATACAACAAACCCTCTCTGTGTCTTTTCGAACACTTCCTTTAAATACTTCTGCTCCTTCATAGAAAGGCTGGCTTCTGTATTATCATAAAGTACCTTTGGTTTTCTTCCATGATACTGTATATATAATGCCCGGTCCAAATTAAAGTGATACAGGAATGTCCGCATCACATTCTCTACCATTACTTCTGCCGAAACATCCGTCACATCAATGGTCTTCTGCCATGTCGACAGAAAATCCATCTGACGTCGTTCCTGCTTGTAAGCACGGTTAATGCTTTCCTGCTTCAGCTGCATTTCCATCTCCAGGGTAGATATCACATGAAGAGGTTCTTCTAATAAATACTGTTCCAATGGCTCTAATACCTTAATTTCTTCATCTGTAAGAGAATGGGTATTATCCTCAAGATATTGTTTTAAGATTGCCTCTTCATTGCTCTTAAGTTCCATTCTTCCTGTCTGCCCATAAAAGCGGATCCTGTCCTTACGGAACAGCTGATAACAGAAGAACTGGTTCCCCTCAGTCCGCACCAGATGTGTCTCTGCACAATTAAAATCTTCAAATGCAGACGAATCATTACCGGAATCCACTTCAAGTAATGCCCGTGTGAAATGATAAAGGAACATATCATCATCACAACGTGCATAATCGTGGATGATTCCCAGATCATTCTGAAGCTTTTCTTTTTCAATTATGTAATTTAAGAACTGTTTGCAGTTATTGAGGTACTGTTCACAGTTGAAACGGTTGCCAATCTTCTGATTGCACAATGCTAAGAGTCCATACAATTTGCTTAAATTGCAGACCCTCAGACTATTCAAATGCAGACGTTCAATGATCTTCATGCAGCGCATCAGATATTCGTTGGCTTCCTTGAATTCTTCTGCTGCAATACAGTTAATTGCCATATTGTAATATACTTCCGCAATATCCTCCGGCAATTCCAGATTATATAAAATTTCTACTGCTTTCTGAAAATAACGCTTTGCAAGATCATTCTGTCTTAATGCCGTTAAGGTATAACCGATTCCCGAGAAAATACGTCCACTTTCCACAGAACGTTTGTTGTCCAGTGCTTCGAAAGTTCTTACCGAATACAGCAATGAAATCGGATACATACCGTTGGTAGACGCCAGCATAATATTCTTCTGGTATGCATTGTAAATAAGCTGTGTATTGCCAATTTCTGTTGCCAGTCTGATTCCCTTACTGAAATAAATAAGCTGGGATTCGGAATAATATGCCTTTGCTACAATCTCCGGCTTATTGTCATAGGCATATACATAAATGTACGCCAGATGATTCCGGTAGTTATATTTCATTAATTTTTCAATCATGGCATCGCTGACTTCCACGTTCTGTGCACAGAAGAAAATATTATTCCAGCCTGCCATCTTCGCCTGTATTTCTACCAGCTCTGCTTCAAACTGACCGCGCTCCATGCCACCTTCTATTGCAATACTTTTTGCAACACCTGCACATTCAGTGGCTTCCTGCAATTTTGACTGATACATGTAAATTACAGAGCGGATATAATATGCATGAAAGCGCATCCTGCGGTTCTTTTTCTTCTCTGCAAGCTGTAAGATACCCTCACTTATTTCCAGCGCTTTTGGCAAATCCCTCATATATACCGATACATATGCATAGAACTGCCAGAGTTCGTATTTCACTTCATCCGATACGGTAAAATTTTCAAATCTGATTCTGCGGTCTACTTTCTCCAGATAAAACAATGCCTGTTCAAAATCCATGAAAAAAACAAGATTCTGTAATGTTCTGATATCTTCTTCAATACTTTCTGCTGTAATAATCTCATCTCTTTGTTCCTGGGATTCTCCAGCATTTCCAATGCGGAATATTGCAACATTATTGTCCAATTCCTCCGTTACGCTTTCCCAGCCCGGCAGCATATATTCCGGCAGCCGCTGCTGCTCATTCATGCCGAGAACGATTCCGATATTCTCTGTATGCTCTGCCTTTAACAGTTCATAGACTATTTCTATGGTTCCCATTCCGGCAAACTGCATACGGTTAATCCAAAGCATAAACGGCTGTATCTTAGAAACTTCAACAAGCATTGCCACAATAGCATCATGCATCCGCTCCCGCTCATAGTCAACTTCTGTATACAATAAACTCTCTTTCCGGATACATTTTCCGGTCTCCCAGTATGCTGCAATAATCGGACGCTGCAGGGAATAGACATTACACTTGTCCAGAAATTCATCAAATGTCATCTCCTTCTGCTGGTCGAAAAGTTCAAAAATCAAATCCAGAAACGGCTCATATGCTCCCGATAATTTCTCTGCCCGGAATTCGTGGGCTGCAAAATGAACCTTTTTATTATTTGTTATCTGCTCTGATATTTCCAGCTGCTTTAATGAAAAATCATTACTGTATTTTGCCAGAACAATGTTGTGTTCTTTCTTTCCAATCTGTGCAAAAACCTGTTCCAGAATACTGTTATAATATTTTTGAATCATCTGTTTCCCCCTCAGAAATATTCAAAAAGGCTCTGAAAATATATGATAATTTCCTGTTATCATATACCTCCCTTTCTCTTTCTGTAATAACCTGTCTGGTATTTATAATTTATATATTAGTATAGTCCTCAAACCCACGGATTGTCAATGTTTGTTGCGACTTTTTGAAGGGAGTTTGAATGAAGTCCTGAAGCAGGTTTTAATAGAAATCCAGTCCTTTTCCGGTATCATTTATTTTCATAAAAATACAGCTGCTTTATAATGTATGTATTGGTAATTGCAGAAATTTTAATGCAGCTCTTGCTGCAATCTCCGTCGGGTCAACTATATTTTCTCTGATTCCTGCCAAGGAAAAAGCAATTGGTAATTCAGTACATCCCAGAATCACACTTTGCGCACCCTGTTTAATCAAGGATTTTAAAATATCGTCAAGTCCGTACTTTTCTACATCCTTTTTTCCAGCTTTAATACACTGATAGATTACTGCCATAATTTTCTGTTGCTGCTCTGCATCCGGATAAATCGTTTTGATTCCCTGTGCCCGAAGCTCTTTCTCATAAACCCCACTCTTTATCACGCCATCCGTAGCCAATACGGCTGCACATGATATATTCTGCTCTTTTAAAGCTTTTACTGTCTCGCGGGGCATATGCAATATCGGGATATCAGTAAATATTTTTAACCGGTCATAAAAAAAATGTGCTGTGTTACAAGGTATCATCAATAAATCTGCTCCCATATTTTGCAGACTTACTGCACTTTTTACCATCTCTGGTATAGGATCCTCTCCATTTTCAAGAATAGCTTTCGTTCTATCCGGAATATTCGTGTTACAATCAACACAAACATGCACATAGTTCTGATCGCAGTCTGCATCTGACACTTCAAAAATCTTTTTCATTAAATCGCAGGTAGCCATCGGTCCCATGCCACCAATAATACCTATTGTTTTTTTCAATTCCGTTCCTTCTTCCTCAGGTCATGTGTCAAAGCTCAGAAAGCCCGGAAATCATTATCATTTCCAGGCTTTCCTTGTAATGTACTTCAAATTTTCCATCAAAATCTGACATGCTGTATGTTTACATCATTTTTTAAGTTTTTTAATACTCTACCTTCCACATATAGCGTCGTGTTGTCAGTGGATGCTGTCTCTCCTCAGCCAAAGCCTTATTATAAACCGGATATACATTTGTGAATAAGGAATGGTTAAAATAGTCTACGACTGATGCATCAATTGTAGACAGCCCTAAATCCTTTGCATCAATTACTTCAATCCGTTTTGCATAAGTCTTCAAAAACTTCAATGCACGTTCATCCAACGGTCGATTGGTTCCCTCAGAAACCTGAAGCACAAATGGTACTTCTTTATCTGTAATTTCGAAAGGTCCATGGAAAAATTCCCCACTGTGAATACTGGAAGAATGAATCCACTGCATTTCCATAAAAATACATATACTTTGCATATATGCTGCACCATAACCCGCTCCGCTTGCCATAGTATAAATAATTTTATCATCTTTATATTCCTTGGCAAACAGTTCAGCCCGTTTTTCCACATGCTTACATGCATGTTTCACAATACCATCAATACGTCCAACACCATCCATAAATTCTTCATAATGCTCATACCCTTCTGTCTGATTCAACAGTTCCACTGCCACCAGAAGTGCACAGATAATTTTTTCACCAGCAATATCCTTATTATCCCCAAAAGTATAATTGATAATATAATCACCAAATGGGGTAATCTCTGATTCCTCTTTCCATGTCAGAATAATTACAGCTGCACCTTTTTCCTTTGCCAGCTTCGCTGCATTAATTGTTTCCGGTGTATTTCCCTTATGGCACGATAAACACACGATTACATTTTTTCCCAAATCCTTCGGAGTACTATATACAAATTCATTACTATTAATTAGTGCTGACTTAATATTTGCACATTCTCTTTCCATAAATGTTTTCGCTGGATAAAGTGCTCCATTAGAGCCACCACATCCCACAAAATATAATGCTTTAATACCGCCTTCTTCTTTTCTGCTTTCTAAAATTTCTGTAATTACATTCTTGATTTCTGTTGGCTTCATTGATAATCCTCCCATAAATATTTTTAATACATTGTTGTTATATTATTCTGCAAGCATCGGTCTCGCTAATTTCTGAATATATGAAATTTCTTCCTGGCTCAGTTTACAATACTCACTATTATCCATACTACATCCGGCATCCTGCACATACATCATTTTGGTATCCTTTTCTACAATAGTAAAAAACCAACGCTCTTTCGGTACATTGTATAAAGTTCCTTTCTCCACCGGAGTTAATTCAATATTAAACTTTCCATCTATTCTGTCCGCTGTAATAATAATACATTTTCCAGAAATCAAAATGAATTGTTCATCTGTCGTATGATGTATCTCTAAATGCTCTAACCCATCAATGTCATTATTCGGTTTCCAATTTTTAATACAAACAACCCATTTTTCATTCCGATATGCACATTCTATTCCTTCTCCATCATATCTGTAACTTGTCGGCTTTATATCCATATACTGTTCCTCCTTAAACCCTTTTAATTATTTCTATTATCAATTATTCTTCCTGCAATTGGCGTTCCATACCCAAACGCTCCTTCGACACCGCAAATCTTTGAAGCGAATTCTGCTCCAGCCTGCATGGCTTTCTTTAAAAGTTCTTTAACATTCCCATCATCTTTACTTTCTTCTTTAAAAAATTCCGGTTCTTTATGCCGTAAAATATATGTCAAAAATGTCGCGAAATAAGAGTCTCCTGCACCCATAGTATCCATAATGCTTTCTGCCTTTACAGCTTTTTCATACATCATTTCACCATGGTATAAAATGTATGAGCCAGCTTCTCCTATTGTTCCCAGAACAAATGGGACTCCAAGCTCTTTTACTTTATTCATTTCCCTTTCGCGTTCTTTATCACTTAAATGTGCACAGGAAAGCATCGCCACTTTAATATGCGGACAAATTTTTTTCAGATATTCGTCTGTCCATCGATTTGAAAAATCAAATGCAACCGGAAGACCCAAAGAAGCAATTTCTTCTATGTCATCATCTATATAGGCATTCAGATTTGTATAAATCAGATCAAACTTTCTTATATATGAAAAATCTTCCTGCGTAAAATCATAAGGATACTCTTTTGCCACACCTCCATGATTGGATCCGATAAATACGCGATCTCCCTGATTCAGTGTCACACATGCAAATCCATTTTCACCTTCATAATTCCTGCTATGTGAAAAGTCTACATTCATATTTTTCAGTGCTGCCTGAATGCATTCTGCTACTTCATCATTTCCAAATTTACCTAAAAATGCACTTTCTGCATTATTCATATGCGCATATGCACATGTGTTAACACACTGACCTCCTGGATACATTTTCCCCCTGGAAAGATATTTGTCACAAACTGCATCTCCAATTGCAATTATTCTAGGCTGTCTCATTTTTATTTCTTTCTCCTTTCTTTCAATTTTTCTTTCACCCAGACTCCCTCACCTCTTCTTTTTGCAACAAGCAATTATTTTTCCAGATTCGCTCTTTCATTTTTTCAGATAGCCATTATTAATATTTATGTATATCTGGCAATCCATCATGAGGTGGCAGTTCCCACAGCCTGTCAGAATAACACAGGCTGTGTGCTGTTACTGTTTTCTTTATTTTGCCACCACCGGTTTTTATCAGAAAACAAAATATCCGATTCCTGTTGCTACTAATACCGATACAATTGTACATACAAGTCCCGGCCGCATATAGCTGTGATTAAATATGAATTTTCCAATCTTCGTAGTACCTGCCGTGTCAAAAGCAAGACCTGCTATACACTGGCTGGAATCCGGGATAAAGTAGTTGGATGAGCATGCCATCCATCCACCTACGATAATATAAGCCGGCAGTTTCAATGCAATTGCAATCGGAATCATAATCATTGTCGTAGACGCTTGTGAACTCGTCAGTGCACCTACCAGAAATACTGCAATAATATAAATCCAAGGATATTTATTTGTTAATGCTGACAAATTTTCTGTAATGAAGTCTGTCTGTGCTCCAACAAAGGTATTTACCAGCCAGCAAAGTCCCGATGCAAGAATAACAGCAAAGAATCCAGTCTTTAACAACGGTACTTCTAAAATATCGTTACTATCAATTTTACTTACAATAACAATAATTGCGGCAGCTACATACATAATAATCTGGATTAAAGATGTCATTGCTAACTGTGTACCATCGCTAAATGTTGGACGGAGTGCCGGGAAAATACCGCATATTGCAATTACTACCATAGAAACCAGGAAGATAGCAACAGAAATCTTTGCTTTTTTGGTTACCTGTTTTTCTCCTTCTACTTTCTTTTTAAAATCTTTTACCAGTCCATCTGCAACTCTCTGCTGATATTCAGGATCATCCTCTAACTCCAGGCCTTTCTTGTATACAGACAATGCTGCAACCAATACTCCTATCAGTGCTGCCGGAATTGCTACCAGCATAATTGTTGCCAGATTTACTTTTTCAAAAATAGTCATATAACCCACAATAGCTACTGTTGCAGCTGTTATTGGTGATCCGGTATTTGCCTGCTGGGATGAAATAATACTAACAGAAATCGGGCGCTCAGGCCGAATTCCATTTTCCAATGCTATTTCATTAATAACCGGAAGTAACGAATATACAATATGTCCGGTTCCACAACAGAATGTAAATAAATACGCTACAAAAGGTGCTACCAAAGTAATGTTTTTCGGATTTTTCCGTAATATTTTTTCTGCAAGCTGTACCATAAAATTCAATCCGCCAGTCGCCTGCATCGTACAGGCTGCGGTAATTACTGCCAACATAATCAGTATAACAGTAATCGGTGGATCTGATGGAGTCACTCTAAAGATATATACGAAAATCAACATTCCGATGCCGCCAGCCATTGCCAGGAAACTTCCACCTTTTCTGGTTCCCCACACAATAATCAGCATTAAAACAATAAATTCAATCCAAAACATGGACATCTACCTCCTCTTTTTTATTTATTCCAAAGCATGTGCACTACTTTAAAACCAAAATGTATTAATTTGTTTTTATTTGTATTGTTTTATTTTGTATCTATTTGTATTATATAGATTCCATACATTTGTGTCAATAAAGAAATACATTTTCGACATTATGCACAATTTTTTGTTTCACTTTTTGTACATCAATATCAATTTAATTGTGCATAACAAAACCCGCCAGGAGCACTGGCGGGCATACAATTAAATACTTTTTATTCTTTTGTTTTCTCTTTCTTTCACTCAAGCAGTTAAATGTATGAAGAAATAACATAATCCGCCTGACTTACATCCTGATTCTCACCAGCTCCTGTATACGCAACTACCTCTATATTTGCAGCCTTTGCTGCCTGTATACCAATAAACGAGTCTTCTATTGCAATACATTCTTCCGGCTTTGCTTCTAAATATTGCATTGCCTTTCTATAACATTCCGGATCCGGTTTTCTATTCCGGCACATGTCTCCGCATACCACCACATCGAACAAACCCAGCATTTTCATCCGGTTCAATGCTACTACAATCAGCCGTGTAGAGGTCGAAGAAACCACTGCCAGCTTTTTCCCCTGTTTTTTCAAGCCGGCAATAAACTCCAGTAATCCCTCCATCGGCTTAATGCAGCCATTTTCATATGTATTTCCTATTTCTTTTCTTTTTTGCAAAAGCTGTTCCATTGTTATTTTCTCCGGCGAGCGTTCCAGTAGTCCCAGCAGAATATGGGAATCATGTGAGCCAATTAGTCTATCCCTGTCTTTTTGTGTCAGTTCCACTCCAAACTCTTTTAATGCCAGGCCCAGATAATTACCATTACTCTCTTCTGTATCTGCTATAACTCCATCAAAGTCAAACAATACATATTTTTTTTCACAGAATTTTTTCATTAATATTCTACCTTCCACATATAGCGGCGGGTTGTTAACGGATGTTCACGCTTTACTGCCAGTGCGTGGTTGTAAATCGGATATACATTATTAAACAGTGCATGGTTAAAGTAATCTACTACTGATGCATCAATTGTGGATAAGCCAAGCTCTTTCGCATCAAGAACCTCAATACGTTTTGCATATGTTTTCAGAAATGTAAGTGCTCTCTCATCCAGTTCGCGGGTTGAGCCTTCTGATATCTGAATCATAAACGGACGGTTTGCATCCGTAACTTCAAATGGACCATGGAAAAATTCACCGGTATGAATACTGCTTGAATCAAGCCACTGCATCTCCATAAATATACAGATGCTCTCCATATAGGCAGCTCCATATGCTGCACCACTTCCCATTGTATAAATCACCGAATCGTTCTGATACTCTTCTGCAAATGCCTCTGCTCTGGCAGCTACATGTGTACGTGCATTTCTGATGATATTGCTAATCATGCCTAAAGCTTCATAGAATTTATCATAATTAGCATATCCCTCCGTCTGTGCAACTAATTCCACTGCCACAAGCAATGCACACTGTGTCTTTTCTCCTGCATAATCAATATCCCCTGCAAGATGGTCAGGACTTGCATCAAATGTATAATGGATAATGTAATCTCCAAATTCTATAATTTCTGATTCCTCCAGCCATGTCAGAATAATAACCGCCGCTCCTTTTTCTTTTCCTAATCTGGCAGCCTTAATCGTTTCCGGTGTATTTCCCTTGTGACAGGCAAGACAAATAATAGAATTTTCTCCAAAGTCCTTTGGCGTACTATGTACAAACTCATTACTGTTTATCCAGGCTGATCTCAAAACCTGTGATTCTCTTTCCACAAATGTTTTTGCCGGATAAAGTGCACCAAGTGATCCTCCACATCCCACAAAATAAATATTTTTAATTCCACCGATGTCTTTTTTTTCTTCTAAAATTTCTTTCACAATGTTTTTAATGTCTTTACTTCCGTATCCCATTTTTTCTCTCCTTTTTTATAATGTATTTATTTGTTCTATGCATTTAATATAATACAATATAATACCTTTTGTCAATATATATCATACAATATAGGAAAATATATACATTTTTGCAACTTTGTTTTATAATATTTGTGAAAGTTATATTAGGAGAGAGGTATTTATATGGAACTGAACAACACCATTGCCACACCACTGTACAAACAATTGGAGGAAAAAATACGAAAAGAAATTGACGCCGGAGAACGGGCGGCCGGCAGTCGTCTGCCTACAGAAAATGAATTAAGTGAATCATACCATGTGAGCAGAGTTACTGTCCGAAAAGCATTAGCCGTTTTATCTGAATCCGGATATTTAGAAAGGAAATCAGGAAAAGGGACTTTTGTAGCTGAGAAAAAATTGCAGCGTAACATTACAGAAGTCATAAGTTTTTCTGATATGTGCCGGATGAAAAACGCAACACCTGGAGCTAAGACCATAAAAATTGCATTGGAAGATCCTTCTGAACGGGATTTAACTGAAATGTCACTACACGAAGGGGATAAAATACTTGTAGTGGAAAGAATCCGTTATATGGATAATGTCCCTGTCATCTTAGAGTTCAATAAATTTCCTGAATCTTTTTCTTTTTTATTTGGAGAAGATTTAAACGACTCATCTTTGTATGAAATACTAAGAAAACACAATATCATTCTGGATCATTCACGCAAAACACTTGATATTGTTTTCGCTAATGCCCAAGAGGCTAAGTCTTTAAACATCAGTAAGGGATATCCTCTGCTCCGGATATCAAGCACCATCCACGATGTTGACAACACTATCACGAATCTTTGCAAACAGCTATGTATCGGTGATAAGTTCCAGTTTATTATTTAGTTACAATTTACACCATTTCCAATGCGGCTCATCTAATAGCAAATGCGATAAAGTTCCCTATTACAATTAACTTTATCGCATTTATTATATCCTTAAAGAGGTCATTTCTTAGCAGAAAGAAGTATCTCCAGTTCATCTGCTCCAACCGGTTTGGAATAATAGTATCCCTGAAACCATGTGGCTCCCACAGTCCGGAGATAATCTTCTAATGCCTTATTTTCCACGCCCTCCAGACAACTCTTGATATTGGCTGCATTGGCAAAATCCACCATGCTCTGGACAATCGCCTTATTCTTTTTATTTACAAGAATCTTCCGGATAAAGCTCATATCAATCTTAATCTCATCAATCAGCATCTCAAGTGCCATGGCAGAAGATGAACTTCCTGTTCCAAAATCATCCATGGCAAATTTGATTCCATAGCCTCTTAATACTGCCATCCGCTCATTGATTACCGATACCGGAAGGCTTCTGCATCGTTCCGTAATCTCAAGGCAGAGATGTCTTACCGGAAATTCCGTCTTATCCAGAAGCTCTAATACCACCCGGCAGAAATCCGGCCGCTCCAACTGCTTGGCAGATACATTTACATTAATAAAAAAGTCCGGGTTCTGCTGCAGGAAGAGTTTGCTGTCCCACAATGCCTGTTCCAGTACAAAATTTCCCAAATCATACATGGATGGGTCATTTTCCAGCCAGTCGATAAAAAGTCCCGGTGGAATTGCTCCATAAGGCTCCTTCTTCCAGCGCACCAGTGCTTCCGCACCCATTATTTTTCCATCCTCAGAAGTTACAATCGGCTGATATTCCACGTAGAATCCATCGCAATGATTCAATACGGACTGATGAATGATTTTCATCAAATCCAAATCCATGCCGCCATAGGACAGCACTAAATCATTAAAGAATAAAATGCCGGTGCTGCGGCGTTCCCTTGCTTTCTCCAAGGTGTATTCCAGCTTACTTTGAACCGTGGAAATATCTCCCTTATAATCATCTAAAATCAGCCCGCTGGCATAGATTTTAAATTCAAAAAAATGCCCGTCAATATATGCATTTTCCTTTAAGGTGTCCTTTATCTTTTCCATATATGCTTCCGCTTCTTCCCGGTCTGCATCCCTTAAGATAAAGGCAAAATTGGAACTGTTCATGCGATATACCGCTGTATCAGCATCCATCATATAGATGAAACGCAGTCCGATTTCCCGCTGCATCTGCTCGCTGTAATTCGTTCCATATAAAATATTCATGTCATTCATATGGTCAAATTCGATTTCAAGGACTGCCACTTTCCGTCTGGTCGCAAGATAATCTTTGATATGTTCTTCAAACTTGACCTGACTATATAAATCCGTCTGCGCATCAATCTCCTGAAGCGCATTTTCATTCTTCAGTACAACAATCAGATATTCCCGGTTCTCTTTTCTTAATACATCCACAGAAAACCCCATCATATAATCCAGGTTCTCTTTTCCCATACGAATATAAAGAGGTTCTGAAAGTGCCTCCTTCTTAAGACGTTTTCCCATTGCTTCTTCATATTCCGGTATATCATATGGATGAACATGTGCCGTCAGTTTCTGATAAAAATCCAGACTGTATCCGGCTTCCATTCCAAGAAATTCTGCTGTTTTCTCCGGTACAAATGTCTGATTTTTCTGCAAATCCGTTACCAGAAGATAGAGATTCTTTGACAAATCTGTTACCTTACTCATCATGCCTGCAAAAAAGTCTGCATCCCCCATCCAGAAGTCTTCCTGCTTCATCTGCAATCATCCTTTTTTTCAATCATTACAGGCGATTATTTACGCCCCACAAAATACCCTTACCTTCGCCTTTTATCTTACCATGTTATGCTTCATTTGGCTATCGGATATTGTGCTGATTCCATAGATAAATTTTGTTTTATCATATAATTCAAAGTATCGGTAGCCGGCATCTTTTTCTTCCTGTGTTATATCGGATTTTACCTTCATTCCGGACACATCAAGCCCGGTATAGGAAAGCTGTTCTGCCAGCTCTTTCTCCACTGTTTTTTCTTTCTCTTCTTCATTGTCTTTAACGGATGAGGAAGCTTCCTCTGTGGCTGTAACATCCGATAAAATATCTTTTCCTTCTGCCTCCGCCAGCAAAACGGTGCCATCTTCTAACAGAAATACCGCATGCTTCTCTGTGCCATCATATTTTGTAAAAACAAGTTTCCAGTAGTAGGCACTGTAGGTATGAAATGTTGTATCCACCGCTTTCTCCGGAAATGCTTCCCAGGTATACCAGTTGGCATAAGAAGAAGCTAAATCGGAAGGATACTGCCCTTTCTGATAAATGGCTTCCATACTGTCTCTTGCCAGTGCCGCTGCCTCGTAATCCTTTAAAGTCATCTCATAGGAATAGGCTTCCTGTGTCTCACTCTCCCACTGCCCGGTAATCAGCTGGATGCGGTCATTAAGCTTAAGGCTTTCCGATGCCTCCTTTGCCAGCAGGGAATCGGAAGCAATATACTGTGCCGGAACCGCCTGCACTTCTCCCACTGCTTTACGTTCCTGCCCTTCAATCAGAATTCCCGGCAGAAAAATTCCTGTCAGCACCACCAGAAGTGTTCCTGCTATCATTCCACAGACACTTCCTTTTATCTTTAATTTTGTTCTTTTCTGAAACATATCCGCATCTTCGTCCCCTTCTTTGGCTCACTTTCTACGATAAGTTCCGCCTGATGATGTTCTAAAATCAATGCCACTAATGACATTCCGATTCCGGCTCCGCCTTCCTGTCTTGCCCGGGATTTATCTGCCATATAGAATTCATCGCAAATCCGCTCTGTCTCTTCCTTGGTCATGCCGATTCCATAATCTTTTACGGAAAGTTCATAATAAAATGGATTTTCCTCTTCCTGTATTCTCTTTCCGCTAAATTCAATGACACCATGCTCTTTGGATGCTTTTCTTGCATTATCCAGTAAATTCACCAGTGCAGTCACCAGAAGTTCTTTATTTCCATACAGTACTGCCGGCTCGATATTTTCCTTTAACACAAACCCTTTTGCCGCAAAGGACGGTGTCACCACCTTAAGTACTTCACTGCTTACATTTTCAACCTGAACTGCTTCCTTTTCCATTTCATGTTCCCTTAAATAAATCAAATCAAAGAGCTTTCCCGACATCCGCTCTAACCGTCTGCCTTCGGAAAAGATATAACTTAATGCCAGAAGCTGTTCTTCTCTTGGAAGCTCCATGGAACGCATGGTATCTGCATAACCGATAATGGAAGTCATCGGTGTCTTAATCTCATGGGTAAAGTCTGCTACAAACTGATCCCTTTTCCGTACCATTCCCTGAAGCTCTCCTATCTTTTCTGATACTGCTTCTGCCATCCGGTTAAAGTTTTCTGCCAGAAGTCCTACTTCATCCTGACTCTTTACTGTAATCCTCGTCTCATAAGAGCCATCGGTAATCTCCTCTGCCACCCGGTTCAACTGCTCCAATGGCCTGGTCAGATACCAGCTGATAACATAAATAAGCAGAGATTCTATCATAAGGCAAATGAAAAGAATCAGCCGGAAATAACGGATTTCCCGGTCTCTTAATGCGTAGGCATCGGACACATCACTTCTGCTGATCATACAGAGGTTCTCATCCCCTACCTTACTGGCTGCCGTCACATAAATATAATAATGACCGTCCTCTTCAAAGATGGCATAATTCTTATTTCCATCCTCCTGCTGTGCTTCCCAGACTTTCTTTAAATTGGCATTTTCTTCTGTTTCGTTATAAACCAGCTTATCCCCATAATAAATAAAAAATGTCACATTTTCTGCCCGCATACCGCTGCTGACCTGTGCTCCAATGTCTGGAAGTGCGCCCTTTACCGACTCTTCCCGGTTCAACGCCTGAAGTACTTCATATTCCACCGAGGACTGCACCAGATTATTCTGAATGACTGCATTAGAAATCTGTGTTTCCTTCGCCAGTTCAAAATTCTTATGTATCATCAGATAGCCCACCAGTCCCAGACTGACTGAAAGCAGGATTAAATTTGTAATTAATACTTTATATCGAAATTTCATGCTTTATCCTCTAACCGGTATCCTGCCTTAAATACTGTTTTAAGCTCCGCTCCAAGATTCAGTTTTTTCCGTAATCTCTGGATATGAAGGTCTAAGGTTCTTGACTCTACGGAATATTCCGTTCCCCAGATTTCTTCATAGATTCTTTCCCGGAACAGTGTAATATTCCGGTTGCGCATCAGAATTTCTAAGAGCTCAAATTCCTTTGGCGTAAGCTCCACTTCTTTTCCTGCCTTTGTCACCACCTGATTTTCACTGTCTAATTCAATATCCATAAAAGTAATCTTCTGCTCCATCTTATGATAGCGGCGCAGCACAATATTAACCCGTGCCAAAAGTTCTACCACTTCAAAAGGCTTTACCATATAATCCTCTGCCCCGGAGGTCAGCCCCTGCATCCGGTCTTTTAGGGAATCCTTTGCAGTCAGAAAAATCACCGGAATTCCCATTGGACGGATATATTCCATCAATTCAAATCCATTTAAATGTATCTGTACACAAAAAAAGTTTCTTCTATTCCTTCTGATTGCTCATCGGAATAAAAGAAACTTTTTTTATTCTCATTTTCTCTGGTCTAGAAGAAACAATTATTTTTTCATGCTACGCCTGCACCAGTGTCATATTTCCACTGCAATGCATCTTCCGAATACCTTCCGGTATTGTAAGCCTGTCTCCGGCATCTACCCAGATGCTGCCGATTAAACCGCTGCCGGATGCCACATAAATGACATCTGTGCTGTCAGAAAGCAGCAGATCCATTTCCCTCTCTACCTTAAATCCTGCACCTGTTACTTCTGCAGCACCACGCTCTATCCGGATTTTTCTATCCGGCTGGTTGCAGGATAACGCTGCTCCATTGCTTTCCATGACTTTCTTATACCAGAATGCCGAATCCTTTACATAACGCTGCTGGGTTGCAAAGTCCACATAAATAATTCCGAACCGTTCGGAATAGCCCTCATGCCATTCGAAATTGTCCAAAAAAGTCCATAAGAAATAACCGGCAATCTCTGCTCCTTCATCCGCCGCCTTCTGCAGATTGCCAAGGTACTCATCTAAGAACTGGATACGGTTGGCATCATGTACACTGCCATTTGCTTCCACATTGTCATGACAGGACATTCCATTTTCCGTAATATAAATTGGAAGCTGATAACGTTCGTAGAGGAATTTTCCTGCCCAGTAGAGGCATTCCGGTGTCACCGGCCACTCTGCGGCAGTCTTTGGGAATCCTGCCGGACGGTCTGCAAATTCCGGCTCTCCATCTGCTCCTGCACGAACCGGATATCCGTTATAAATATTCTGACCGTAAAAATCAATGGGCTGGTGAATCAGCTCCATATCTTCTTCTGTTATTTCCGGCAGATACTCCTTGTATTTCTCAAGTCCTTCCTTCGGATAATGTCCTAAAATGACCGGATCAGAATACCAGGATACATTCCAGGTCCAGTTGTCAATATCATTATAAAAACCGAAATAGACCTTCTTTGCAGCTTCAATATCTTCCGGGGAATTGCTTGCCGGATATGCCACTCCACTGGTTGGCGCATAACCAATCTGAATCGGCTGCTTTGCATATTTCCGGAGAGTAATAACTGCTTTTCCATGTGCCCGCAATGCATTATGGGCAATCTGGAAGCTTTCCTCTGGTGTGACTTTCTTACCCGGTGCGTGAATGCCGCGGTAATATCCCAGTCCAATAAAGCACTGCGGCTCATTTAAGGTAAAAATTTTGTCACAGATATCGGTAAAATTCTCTGCTACTACTTTTGCATATTCTGCAAACCAATCTATGATTTCTTCATTGAGCCAGCCGCCTTTATCCTCCAATGCCTGCGGAAGTTCCCAGTGATAAAGTGTCATATATGGCTCAATGCCGTTTTTCTTCATTTCAAGAATCATATCACGATAGAGTGCCACCGCTTTTTCATTGACTCTTCCGGTTCCCTCCGGCATCAGTCTCGCCCAGCTTACGGAAAAACGGTATGCCTTCACACCAAGTTCTCTCATCAGCGCATAGTCCTCTTTATAACGGTGCATGTCATCGGCACTGACATAGGCATTATGATGTTCGAAAGTTCTTCCCTCTTCGGTAAAGGTGTCCCAGATGCAGGTTCCTGCGCCATCGTTTTTGTCTCTTCCTTCTACCTGATAGGCACTGCTGGCAACGCCCCATACAAAATCTTTTCGAAACATTTGTTTTCCTCCTGATTCTATTTCTTGTGTTATTCTTCTGCTATTGTAAAAAATGACATTTATTTTTTTATGCAATATCTGCGCAGTTTACCGAGCACGGATGCCGCATAAGAACTGCAAGGGGCACTAAGAATTTTGCGAGACCTGTTCTTTCTTCCGGCAACCGGCACAAATTCACTTCCATGTTCATATGTGCCTCGCTGGCACTTCCCTGTGCCAG
>JABLTN010065268.1_pt1 | contig 23358 bp, 21 predicted proteins | sample 7160141 | NCBI WGS metagenome assembly JABLTN01 (sample SAMN14651226, study PRJNA627086) | human gut metagenome | isolation source: feces | host: Homo sapiens | reverse complement strand
GCACAGATGAATGCCGGTCACTAAGTTCTAATCGTTCAGATCGCCCGCTGCCATTTGGCAGCGGGCGGTTTCTTTATTGGGCTTATCGATTTTGCGGCTGCGTTGTAAGGGCCGATGCCGTCTGCCCACCGAGATTGTGCGTCTAACGCAGCTGACTGCCTAGATGCACCAAACCTGATGGCGTTGCAAAAACGCACCCCTTGTCATACGGAGTGACTAGGGGTGTGTTGAACGTTTATTTACCGGAATCAAAGTCCGATTCTGTTCTTGTGCGCAGGCGGCTGATGGCGTTTGTCAGGCGTTCTGTTTCCTTCGGGAACAGGCCGGAGGCGATGGCTGTGCGGATGGGGAGGATCTCGTAGCGGCTGCCGTCGGCGTCCTTGCCGCTGTCGAGCAGGTACAGGGGCGTATAGCTCACATTTGTCAGCGCCGTTTCACCCGTCTCGCCGTTTTTGGTGAATTGCAGGTTCAGAATGACCGATTCCTCGCAGCCGCTGGCATAGCTGCTGCTCTGGCTGGAAAAGAAGTTGCCGAGGCTGTAGGCCACAAAACAGGTCTTTTCCTTTCCGTCGTCCGTCGTGATGTCCATCGTCTCCATTCTGCCGACCAGATGGCTGTGCGTGCCGATGATCGCGTCCGCGCCGCGCTCGAACAGCTGCTTTGCGATGGACTCCTGCGTTCTGGTAGGCTCCAGTGTCGCCTCACTGCCCCAATGGAGCATGACGAGGATGATGTCGGGCTTCAGCGCCTTCGCCGCGTCTACCGAGTCCAGAAGGGCGCTCATGTCGAGCTTTTCATAGTCCGTGCTGTAATCCTTGTACAGGAGATTCACCGCGTACTCTGCGCCCTCCGGCAGCTGCAGGCCGCCGAGGCCCTTCGTATAGGCGATGATCGCGATCTTCATGCCGCTGACGGTCTTGAGCACGACGCCGCCGTTATTGGAGCGCTCGGTCTGGCTTGCGTAGGTGCCCGCATGGTCAATGCCCGCGTTTGTAAGCGCGTCGATGGTGCTCTGCAGACCGGACAGGCCGTTCTGGATGGAGCAGGTGTTGGCCGTCTGCAAAAGATCAAAGCCGATGGTCGACAGCGTCATGGCAAGCGAATCCGGCGCGCGGTAATCCGGCTTTCCGGCATACGGCTCGCCGCAGAAATTGCATTCCAGATTGCCGATGGTGAAGTCCGCCGAGAGCGTGTAGCCGGACACGGCGGCAAAGCTTTCGGCAAACTGATAGCTGCCGTCCGGCTGCCTGGCGTCGGCAAGCAGATCGTCGGTGATCATGATATCGCCGACAGCGGCAATGTTGACGGTCGCGTCCGGCTCCGTCTGCAGCTCCAACGCATTGTCCTTTTTGACGTAAAGCTCCGGGTGCTCGCGCCGGTTGCGGCAGCCGCGCAGAATGAGGATCAGAGACAAAATCACGATCACAAGCAAAACAATGACCAGCACCCGCTGGCGCATCAGAAGCCTGCGCTTCTGCTCCTGCCGGCGCAGCCTGCGCGCCTCCAGCAGCTCCTCGTTCTGCCTGCGTTCCATGTTATCCACGCGTTCGCCTCCTTTGAATCGTATAACTAATATAATATAGCATATCTTTCGAAAAAAGACAAGCCGCTTGGCTTTTGCCGCAGAATATGCTATAATTCTACATCATTTACTTACAGAGGATCAGTTCATGCGTCAAACAAGCAAACGTGCGCGGCGCTCCCGGGCGCTGATGATCGTGATTTTTGTGCTGCTGGCAGCGCTTGTGATCTGGGGGCTGACGGCCCTGCTGGGCCGATTGCTCCACTACGGCACGAACGCGACCGTCAGCGCGAAGGATCACGAGCAGCTCACGCCGATCGAGCCGAGCGCCGTGGACAAGACGGAGGAAATTCCGGAAAATACATATGATCCGTCCTGCTTTTATATGGACGGCGGCTTCCTGCGCTATGAAAGCGACACCATAACCAGCCAGGTCGGCATCGACGTCTCCGCGCACCAGCAGGAGATCGACTGGCAGCGCGTCGCGGAAAGCGGCGTGCAGTTTGCCATTCTCCGCGTCGGCTACCGCGGGTATACGGAGGGAGCCATTCAGGAGGACGCGTATTTCGAGCAGAATCTGGAGGGGGCCATTGACGCCGGGCTTGACGTGGGCGTGTATTTCTTCTCGCAGGCCATCGACGAGCAGGAGGCGCGGGAGGAGGCCCGGTTCGTGCTGGACAAGATCTCCGGGTACCTGCTCGCCTTCCCCGTCTTCTTCGACTGGGAAAAGATCGGCTCGGAGGCGCGCAGCGACACCATGGATCTGGCGTCGCTGACCATCGTGACCGATACGTTCTGCACCGAGATCCGGAACGCGGGCTATCAGGCCGGGCTTTACTTCAATCAGCAGCTCGGCTATGAGGAGCTGCATCTGCCGAGCCTGCAGACGTACACGTTCTGGCTGGCTGAATACAACGATACGCCGTCGTTTGCCTATCACTTTGACCTCTGGCAGTATTCTGCCTCCGGCACGGTCGACGGCATTGAGGGCGACGTCGATCTGAATCTTGCATTTTTCAGAAAGTAACCTATGAGAAAAGAAAAAACAGAGCACTCGGCCCGCCTGCCGTTCGCGGCCAGTATGCTCATTTTCGGCACCATCGGCCTGCTGCGCCGGTTCATCGACCTGCCGAGCGGCGTGATCGCCTGCTTCCGCGGGCTGCTGGGCTGCGTTCTGCTGCTGCTTTTGCAGCGGCTGGGCGGGAAAAAGCCGGGCCTGGCTGCCATCCGGAAGTCTCTTCTGCCGCTGCTCATTTCCGGCGGCATGATCGGCTTTAACTGGATGCTGCTGTTTGAGGCGTACCGCTACACCAGCATCGCCGTCGCGACGCTCTGCTATTACACGGCCCCGGTCATGCTGATCCTGGCCTCGCCGTTCGTCTTCCACGAGCGGCTCACGTGGCGGCAGCTCGTCTGTGTGGGGCTGGCTGCGTGCGGCATGGTGCTCGTCTCGGGCGTGCTGGACGGCGGCACGCTGCCGGACGGAACGCTGACGGGCATTGCGCTTGCCGTCGGCTCGGCGGTCCTATATGCCGCCATCACCGCCGTGAACCGCAAGGCGCTCCCCTCGCTGGACGCATACGATAAGACCATCGTGCAGCTTGGCGCGGCGGGACTGGTCATGGCACCGTATCTGGCGCTGACGGGCGGCTTCTCCGGTCTGCATCTGACGGCGCTGTCCGCCGGACTGATGCTTCTGGTGTCGCTGACGCATACGGCGATCCCCTATGCGATGTATTTCGGGGCCATGGTGCGCCTGCCGACGCAAACCGTCGCGCTCATGAGCTATCTCGACCCTATCACGGCCCTGATCCTCTCGGCCCTCGTTCTGCACGAGCCGCTCTCCCCTGCCGGTCTGGCCGGAGCCGTCTTGGTTCTCGGCTCTACGATCCTCAGCGAGCTCTGGGCCGGAAAGAAGCAGTAAAATCACGAAACGACCCCCGGACATACCTGACACGGTACGTCCGGGGGTCGTTGTATTTACGGTTCCAGCAGGACGCCGGAGAGATAGACGGCTTTCCGGTTCAGCGCTTCGTCACAGACGACGAAGTCGGCCAGCTTGCCGGGCGTGATCGAGCCGGTCTCGGCCTCGCGGCCAAGCTCCCTTGCGGGGACGAGCGTTGCGGAGAGGATGGCCTGCTCCTTCGGGATGCCGAATTCCACAGCCTTGCGCATACAGTCGTACAGATTCGTGGCCGAGCCTGCAATTGTGCCGTCAGCAAGACGTGCGACGCTGTTTTTCAGGAACACATCCTGTCCGCCGAGCGTATACTGCCCATCCGGCATACCGCAGCAGCGCAGCGCGTCAGAAATGAGGCAAATCCTGCCCGGGAAGAGCCTGAAGGCCATGCGCACGGCGCTGGGGTGGACGTGCTGGCCGTCGCAGATCAGCTCGGCAGCCACAGCTTCGCGTTCGCTGCCCGCGCCGATGGGGCCGGGCTTGCGGTGGTGGATGCCGGGCATAGCGTTGTACAGGTGCGTCAGATGGCTCGCGCCTGCGTCAAAGACGGTGGAAGCCTCTTCATACGTGCAGTCGGTGTGCGCGATGGAGACCGTGCAGAGCTTACTTGCAAGCTTCGTGAATTCCACCGCGCCGGGCAGCTCCGCAGCCACGTCCGCAATGCGGATGAGGCCCCCGGACACGTCATAAAGCCGTTTAAACGCGCCGAAATCCGGATTTTTCAGATACGCGCCGTTCTGCGCGCCCTTTTTCTTTTCAGAGAAGAACGGCCCCTCCATCTGGATGCCAAGCAGGCGGGCGCAGCCCGTCGGCTGCTCGTTTCTGAGCCGGACAGCGGTCCGATACGCCGTCTCCAGCACGTCATACGGCAGCGTCATGGACGCGGGCGCGAAGCCGGTCACGCCGTTTTGGGCAAGATAGCGCGCCATTTTGACAAGGCCGTCGTAATCGCCGTCGGAAAAATCCGCGCCGGAATTGCCGTGGTTATGCACGTCGATGAGGCCGGGAATGACATACTGATTTTCCAGATCAACGCCGTCCTCTGTGGGCACAGCGTTCAGAATTTCCGTAAATTTTCCGTTTTCCACACGGAACGAGCCGTGCTGAAACTGTCCATCTACAAAGAGATTCGCGTTTTTGAACAGCATCCTCATACCTCCGGCAGACTGGCCGCGGCCATGGACTGGCCGACGCGGCGGAAGTTTTCATCCGGCAGCATGACGCGGAGCTTCTGTGCCAGCGCCGGGTATTCTTCTTTCAGCACCCGCTGGCACTCAGAGACGATCCGCTCTCCGCCCACGCCGGAGGCCACGCGGCCCAGCACGATCAGGTTCCGGATGTCATAGAACCGTGCGTACAGGAAAAGCGTATGGGCGAGATACACGCCGATGGATTTGAAGATCTCCAGCGCATACGGCAGGCCCTGTTCGGCCAGCTTCTGCACTTCCTTGAGCTTCTCGGCAGGGGTCAGGTTCTCGGAAAGCGCGATTCCGGCGGCGGGGGCCAGCTTGGAAACTGCGTCCTGCGAGAAATACTTGCAGCCGACGCCGAGATCGCCCGACCACTCGTCGCGCATGGCGTTCTCGTTCAGATCGACCGGGGCAAAGGCCAGCTCACTGAACCAGCCGAGCAGATTGCTGTCGGCGTTCACGTAGCCGACCGCCTCGCTCGTGCCCATGGCAAGGCCCATGACGGAGCCTTCGCCGAGGCTCATGGAGCCTGCCAGCGCCGACACATCGCCGTCGTTGGCGACAACGATTGGCACGTCGCCGATCTCTCGGGCCGCACGGTCGTAAACCGTCTTGACCTCCTCGCGGCGGGCGCGCGGGACCTTGATAAAGATGGAGGACACCATCGGCGCGTTGCCGATGAACACGCCTGCGGACGACACGCCGATGCCGTCCACGCGGGGCATTTTGGACGCCGCGGTTTTGAATGCGGCGACAATGCCGTCATACTGGTACTGCGGGTCCTCGCTCGTCTTGGGATGCCAGACGACCTCCTCGGAGTAGACCGTCTTGCCGTCTACGACGGCGGAAACCTTGCGGTCGGAGCCGCCCGCGTCAAAGCCGATGCGGCAGCCGTTCGTATGGCCGCCGACCTTTCTGGTCTGCTCGTGCGCCTGCGGAAAGTTTGCCGCGTCTGTGACGACGATCTCAAACGGCCGCTCGTACACGTCCTGCATGAAACCGACGTCGAACTCGCGCTTCCCGCCCGCGCGGTACTCGTCCTGCATACGCTTTGCAATCGCATCGTCGCCGCAGAGGTACACGCGCCAGCCGCCGACGCTCCACAGGAGCATTTTGACGCAGCGCTCGGCGTAGCGGTAATTCGCCTCGGCGAATTCCGGGCCGCGCAGCTTCGTCTCGTATACGGTCACAAGGCCGTTTTCGCGCTCGACCGCGATTTTGAACGGGCGTTCCGCGCCTTTTTCATACGCGCTGGCCCAGACGCCGAAGGGGATGAAATCCGGATCCAGCGCAGGCAGGTTTTTAATCTGGTATTCAATGCCTAAATACTGCATAGCTGTCCTTACTGCGGCATTCTGGCTGCCGCTGCCTCGTCGCAGATGAGGGTCACATCGGGATGGAACTGCAGGATGGAGCCGGGAACCTCCGGCGTGACCGGCCCGAAGAAGACCTTATAGAGAATGTCGGCCTTGTCCGCGCCCGTGATGACCATGACGATCTTCTTCGCGGCCATGACTGTGCCGACGCCCATGGTGATGGCGGCTGTCGGGACCTCGTCGACGGAGTTGAAGAAGCGCTTGTTCGCTTCGCGGGTCATGTCCGTCAATTTCACTTCATGCGTCATGACCGGGAAATGGTCACACGGCTCGTTGAAGCCGATGTGGCCGTCGTGGCCGATGCCGAGCAGCTGGATATCCATGCCGCCCCAGTCCTCGATCTTCCGCTCATACGCCTCGCACATGGTGGGGATATCAGCAGCAAGGCCGTCTGGAACGATGGTGTTCTCAGGCTTGATGGAGATATGGTCAAACAGATTTTCCTGCATGAACCGGCGGTAGCTCTGCGGATGGTCGGGGGCAAGGCCCTTGTACTCGTCCAGATTGGCCGAGCGCACACGGCTGAAATCGATCAGACCGGCCTGTTCGCGGGCGATCAGCTCGCGGTACAGCGGCAGCGGGGTCGAGCCGGTCGCAAGGCCGATGACGCAGGCAGGCTTGGCATGGATGACGGCTTCAAATTCGTCGGCAGCGGCCTTGCCCATTTCTTCCGGGGTCTTTACTTTGATGATATTCAGGTGCAGCATAATTTATCTCTCCTTATTTGCTTCTTCAGCAACGATTTTCTGCATTTCGTTCCATTTTTTCTCCATGTCCGCGACCAGCCTGAACTGCGTGCGGGCACGGTCGAGGTTCTGGCCGTCGCGGTGGACGGCAAAATAGTGGTCGCCGTCGAGATAGTCCGTCAGGAAACGGACGCCGCATTCCATCGTCATGGTCTTCGCGCCAAGCGGAAGCAGCTCAAGCTCCTTCTGCGTTAGGCCCGGGCAGGAGCGGACATAGCCGCGTGTGAAGACGCGGAAGCGTTCGAGGCTCATTTCCATTCTGGACAGATCGCGCTCGTCCTCCGCGGCGGTCGCCGCGCCGAAGCGGATGGAGTCGCCGAAGTCATAGAGGCTGGAGCCGGGCATGACCGTATCGAGGTCGATGACGCACAGGGCCTTGCGCGTCTTTGCGTCGAGCAGAACGTTATTGAGCTTCGTGTCGTTGTGCGTGACGCGCAGCGGCAGCTCGCCGACCTTCAGCGCGGTTTGCAGCGCCGCCATTTCAGACTGCCGGGCAAGCGCAAATTCGATCTCGGGCTGAACCTGCGCCGCCCGGCGCATGGGGTCGCGCTCCAGTGTCTCAAGGAACGCGCGGTAGCGGTCAGGGGTGTTGTGGAAATTCGGGATCGTCTCATGGAGCTTTTCTGCCGGGAATTCCGCCAGAAGCTGCTGGAACGTGCCGAAGCCGACGGCACTCTGGTAAAAATCCTCGTCCGTTTCCGGCTGCTGGAGGCAGATCGTGTCCTCCACAAAGTCATACACGCGCCAATAGCCCTCCTGCGCGTGCAGATAGCTTGCGCCGTCCGCCGTTTTGACCAGTGTCAGGACGCTGCACGGGTCGTCTGTTTTTGTGCGCAGGAATTCCGTGACGGACGTGATGTTCTCCATCAGACCGGCCACGTCGCGGAACGTGTGATGATTGATCTTTTGCAGAATATAGCGGCGGCCGCTGGCCGTCACGGCCAGATACGTCGCGTTGATATGCCCGCAGCCATACGGCTCGCAGGAGACAGGCTCCGCGTCCAGGCGGAAGCCGCGCAGAATTTCAAACAGCGCTTCGCTCATCTCATTGCTCCTTTTTCGTCTTTTCTCCATCTTATCCTCCCCCGCTGCGGAAGACAACAGGTTTTTCGGATTTGTGCAGGATCTGATAAAATTCAGGCAGAATTTGAAAAAGCAGTTGTCTGCGGTGCGAAATTGTGGTAAAAAGGATACAAAGGAGGCGGTCGTTTTGCAGATCAAAAATCTTTCCGCCGCACAGGTGCAGCCGTTCGGCGAGATCCTTTCCGCAGAATCGGAGCTGCTGCCCCCCTGCGCCGAGCGCTGGCAGATCCGGCCCGGCGCGGACGTCAGGGAGCTGCGCGCGGACGGGCCGGTCGTGCTGGACTATGTTTCGGGTATGCCGCTGCTGGTGATCTATGAGAAGGACGCGCGGAGCGTCTATTATCTCGACCGGGTGCTTGCGCTGCGGCCGGGCGTGCGGTTTTCCATCGCGGCGCTCGGCAGCGGCTGCGAGGTCGACTGCCGCGCGCGGCAGCCGGGACTCGTGCAGCTGCTCGCGTGCCACCCGGCGGAGGAATTCTCCGGCACGGGGAGCGAACTGAAGCTGGAGCGGCTTTACACATTTTTTTATCAGGAGTGCGCCAGCGATTTTTATTTTCGCGGCGAACAGCACGAGGCGTTTGAGCTGGTCTATGTCGACCGGGGTGAGCTGCACAATCTGGCCGGAGGCGCGGATGTGCTGCTGCGGCAGCAGCAGCTGATGCTCATCGGACGGAACGTCTGGCATATGCAGTACGCCGACCGGCCGGTCAGCTTCCTGACCGTCTCGTTCCGCGCGGCGGAGCTTCCCTGCTCACGCCTGACCGGGCGGGCGCTCAGCTTAACGGCCCGGCAGATCGGGCTTGTCCGGCAGATGCTGGAGGCGCACGGCGCGGAGAGCTACGCATACGACTGCGTGGAGAGTCTTCTGAAGCTGCTGCTGGCCGATCTGCTGCGCGGTCTGGACCGGCAGCCGTCCGCCGACGCCGCGCAGCCCCTGCCCGCGACCAGCCACACCGAGCGCCGCATCGTCGACCGCCTTGTCCAGCTCATCTCCGCGCGGGCCGGGGAAAAGCTCAGCCTGCAGGCGCTTGCCGACGAGGCGCACATCAGCACGACATATCTGCACCGCCTGTTCCGCTCTCAGCTCGGTATCTCGCCGGGGGCGTATATCGCAAAGATCCGGATCGAGGAAAGCAAGCTCCTGCTGCGCGGCGGAGCGCTGTCCATGGGCGAGATCGCAAAAAAGCTCGGCTTTTCCAGCCAGCAGCACTTTTCCCGTCAGTTCCGCACCGTCACGGGCATGACGCCGTCCGAATACGTGCGCAGCCTGCGCTGACAGGCGGGGACGCGTTGCGCAGATCGCCGGATTTAACTGTTGTTTTTTTCTGTGCAGCGCGGCATAATACATTATATATTATATTGGAAAGGGAGTTCTTTTTATGGAATCCATCCGTGGGTATTTCAAAGCGCTCAAGTGGCGCAGTCTGATCGTCGCGTTTTCGGCGATTTTGCTGGGTCTTCTGTTCATCCTGACACCGCAGGCGTCGGCGGACGTGATCTGCTACGTGGCTGGTATTTTGCTGCTGGCCTCCGGCATTGCGGCGGTCATTTCGTATCTGGCCTCCGGGCGGCTGTTCGGGTCATATGCGCTGGTGTCGGGCATCGTGCTGCTGGTGTGCGGCGTGTTCTGCCTGCTGCGGCCGGAGATCATTCAGGGCCTGCTGACGGTGCTGTTCGGCGTGTTCCGCGTCATTGACGGCATGATGACGCTGCAGGACGGCGTGGACTGCGCGCGGGCGCGGCTTGCAGGCTGGTGGGTCCCGGCGCTGCTGGGCGCGGTCACGATCGCGCTGGGCTGCGTGGTGCTGTTCGGCAAATTCGACTCCATCATGCTGCTGGCCGGGATCTCGCTGATCGCAGACGGCGTGTTCGATCTCATTGTGACCCTCGCCTTCTCCAAGCGCATCCGCACCGCGCGGGAAAAACTGCGCATCTACGCAAACGGTCCCATCATCGACTCGGAAAAGGTCGACGACTGACCGCGGCATGAGTGCCAAAAAAATTTAAGGACAGATAAATATTTTTTGTTTTCCCCGTGCGGAATGCTTGACACCGCTCTGTCAGTCCTGTACAATGATCATGGGGATTTTGTCCCCGCAATCATACAGATTGAACATGATGGAGGAACAAACATGAAAAAGATCATCGCATTGCTGCTCGCAGCAATCATGGTTCTCGGTCTGGCGGCCTGCGCTTCCAAGACGGAGAACACAGAAGCCTCTGACGTCAAGAACGTCGTCTACATCGTCAACGGCAACCTGGGCGACAAGTCCTTCTTCGACTCCGCACAGGCCGGCATCGACGAGCTGGTCAAGGCAGGCCGCATCACCTGCAAGACCATCGAGCTCGGCGGCACCGACGAAGACCAGCCGAAGTGGCTGTCCACGCTGTACGACGTTTCCCAGTCCGGCGAGTATGACCTCGTCATCTGCGGCACCTACCAGATGCCCGACTACCTGAAGGAAGTCGCCACGAAGTATCCCGATCAGCTCTATCTGATCTTCGACGACAACACCTATGCCGGTGAGAACTCCAACGTCGTCAACATCACCTACAAGCAGAACGACATGGGCTATCTGGTCGGCACCTTCGCCGCCTGCATGACCACGGACACCAGCGTTGCCAACATCAACGAGGACGCGGTCATCGGCTTCGTCGGCGGCGTTGATTCCCCGGTCATCAACGACTTCCTGACTGGCTTCATTGAGGGCGCGCAGGCTGTCAACCCCGACATCAAGGTCGACACCCGCTACACCAACGACTATGTCGATACCGCAATCGCCAAGGAATTCGGCTACTCCATGATCAACGACAACAAGTGCGACATCATCTGGGGCGTTGCCGGCAACGCGGGCAACGGCGCGGCTGAGGCTGCTCTGGACACCGGCAAGGCATGGTTCATCGGCGTCGACTCCGACCAGGAGCTGACCTTCTCCTCCGACCTGGCAGCGCTGACGCTGACCTCGGGCCTGAAGAACATTGGCAACTCCATCATCTGGATCTTCGACCAGTGGGATGCCGGTAAGACCTACTGGGGCAGTGAAGTCCAGCTCGGCCTCGCAGAGGGCGGCGTCGGCATCGTGACCGACAAGAACTACGACAAGTACGCCTCTGCCGACACCAAGGCCGCCGTTGAGGCTGCTCAGAAGGGCATCATGGACGGCAGCATCAAGGTCGACACCGCGTTCGACGCCAACTTCGACCTCGCCGCTCTGCGCGACTCTGTCAGACCGTAAGTTCATTTTCGATCAAGCTTTCTTTTAACCTTGTAGGGGCGGGCGACTCTGCCCGCCCCTTACATGCTTCTGCGATAAAAGCGAGCGGCAGAGTCGTCCGCCCCTACAAAATCAGATTCTCCTTAAGTAACAGTGAATAGCGAAAAAACGAACCCGCGTTTGTTCTTTATTCACTATTACTTATTGCTTTTTCATACGCACGACTTTTTCTAAAGAAAGAGAGGAACATATCGTATGCCAGACGAAAAAACCGGCCGTTTGGACGAGGAATATGTCGTCCAGATGAAAGGGATCACGAAGGTGTATCCCAACGGCGTCGCGGCCAATCAGGGTGTGGATTTTAACCTCCGCAGGGGCGAGATCCACGCGCTGATGGGTGAAAACGGCGCCGGAAAATCCACGCTCATGAAGATGCTGTTCGGTCTGGAGCAGCCGACGAGCGGCGAGATCTGGGTGCACGGCGAAAAGCTGACGCTCTCGTCCCCCACCGTCGCCATTTCCCACGGGATCGGCATGGTACACCAGCATTTCATGCTCGTGCCGAGCCTGACCGTTGCGGAAAACATGGTGCTCGGCATGGCTCCGCGCAAGGGACTGTTCATCGACCACGCGAAGGCCGTCGCCATCACAAAGGAATACGCGGAAAAATACAACCTGCACGTCGAACCTGAGGCCAAGGTCATGGACATCCCGGTCGGCATGAAGCAAAAAGTCGAGATCCTCAAGGCGCTCGTGCGCGGCGCAAAGATCCTGATCCTCGACGAGCCGACGGCCGTTCTGACCACGCAGGAGACGGTCGAGCTGTTCAAGGAGCTGCGGCATTTAAAGGAGCAGGGCTATACCATCGTCTTTATTTCGCACAAGCTGAACGAGATCATGGAGATCACCGACCGGCTGACGATCATGCGCGGCGGGCGCTCGATGGGCGTTTACAACACGTGCGACGTGACGAAGGAGGAAATTTCGCGTCTGATGGTCGGCCGCGATGTCATTCTGAATGTGCAGAAGGACAAGGCGCAGCCGTCGGATGTTGTGCTGCGCGTGCGCGATGTCGAATACGTCAACGAGTGGCACAAGAAGATGCTGGACAAGATCTCCTTCGACGTGCGCCGGGGTGAAATTCTCGGCATTGCGGGCGTCGAGGGCAACGGCCAGAAGGAGCTGGTCGATATGCTCTTCGGCTTCCTGACGCCGAACGCGGGCACGGTGACGATGCAGTCGGAGAATCTTCTCGGCCTTTCGCAGCAGAAGCTGCGCGACAAGGGCGTTGCGCTCATTCCGGAGGACCGTATGCTCTATGGCATTGCGGGCAGCGCGTCCATCGAGGAAAATCTCATTTCCGACCGTTCGGCGGAAAAGCGGCTGAACCATGGCCCGCTTTTCAACATGAAGGCCATTCACGACGAGGCAGACAAGCTGATCGAGGACTACGCCGTTTTGTGCAAATCCCGCAAGCAGCAGGTCGGTATGCTCTCCGGCGGCAACATTCAGAAGGTCGTCGTCGCGCGCGAATTCTCCGGCAATCCGGTGCTCATTCTTGCCGACCAGCCGACGCGCGGCATTGACGTCGGCGCGACGGAATTCATGCGCAAAAAGCTCGTCGAGCTGTCTCGCTCCGGTATTGCGGTGCTGCTGATCTCGGCAGATCTGGCGGAGGTCATGGAGCTGTCCGACAGTCTGATCGTCATGCACGGCGGCAAAATTGCCGCGTATTTTGAAGACACCTCCACCCTCACCGACGATGTGATGGGCGAATACATGCTCGGGCTCAAGACCCAGAGCGAAGAGGAAATCAGGAGGGTTTGCCATGACTAAGAAACGTCAGATCCTGTTCTCCGTGATCCGCGGTCTGCTCGCCATTCTCATCGCGCTGCTTGTGGCGACGCTGCTGATCTTCCTGTCGGCAGACGGAAGCAGCTTCTCCGAGAAGCTTTCCGCCACCGGCGACGCATTAAAACAGCTGCTCGTCGGCCCGCTGTTCCGCATGGGACGCAGCGGCACCACCTTTGATTTCAAGCGCCTGACCGACATTCTGGCCTCGATGATCCCCATCATCTTCACCGGCCTTTCCGTCTGCGTCATGTTCTCCGCCAACCAGTTCAACCTCGGCGCGGAGGGCGGCATCATGCTCGGCGCGTTCACGACCGGCATGGTCGCGGTCTATGTGCCGATGGCGGCGTTTTTGCATCCGGTCGTGGGCGTTCTGGCCGGCGGTCTGGCTGTTGCCGCGATCATGCTGCTGCCCGCGCTTTTAAAGACCAAGCTGAATGTGAGCGAAATGGTCTGCTCGCTGATGCTCAACTACATCATCATGTATCTCATCAAATACCTGATGAACACGTATCTTGCCGACAAGACCAAGGGCCAGATCCAGTCATATGAATTTCTGGAGACGTCCAGGATCGCGCCGCTCATTGACAACGGCTCGAAGCTCTCCTGGGGCTTTGTCATTGCGATCGCCTGCGTCGTGCTGATTGGCCTTTTCATGTTCAACACCCGCTGGGGCTACACCATCCGCATGATCGGCATCAATCAGGCGTTTGCCAAATATTCTGGCATGAAGGTCGCGACCGTGATCGTGCTGTCGCAGGTGCTGGGTGGCTTCCTGGCCGGTATCGGCGGCGGCATCGAGATGCTTGGCCGGTACCCGACGTTCTCGTGGAGCTCGCTTCCCGGCTACGGCTGGACGGGCATCACCATTGCGATCCTCGCGGGCAACAATCCGTGGTTCGTACCGTTCGCGTCGTTCTTCATGGCGTATCTCACAAAGGGCTGCGAGCTGATGGCGACGTATGCAAACGTACCGTCGCAGCTGATCGATATCATTCAGGGCGTCATTTTCCTGTTCTTCGCCGCCGAGCAGTTCCTGTCCAAATACCGGCAGAAGCTGGTCGTCAAGACGGCGCAGGAGGAGCTTGCCGCGAAGGCTGCGCTCGAAGCGCAGAAGGGAGGTGCCGAGCGTGCTTGATTTTCTGAAAATGCTGCTGACGCCGGAGTTCTTCTTCTCCATCATCCGCATTTCCGCGCCCATCCTGTTCGCAACGCTGGCGGCCATCGTGGTTGAAAAGGCGGGCTTCTGCAACATCGGTCTGGAGGGCCTGATGATGTTCTCCGCGCTGACCGGCTCGCTCGTGTCCTATTATGCGCACAGCTGGGTCTGGGGATTGCTTGCCGCGCTGGCCATCGGTGTACTCATGAGCCTGATGATGGGCTTCTTCGCCTTCCAGCTCAAGACCGATATCACGCTTGTCGGCATCGCCGTCAACATGATGGGCTCCGGCGGCACGCTGTTTTTGTGCAAGGTCATCACGAACCTGTCCGAGGGCACATCCATGGCGTCCTCCACCGGTTTGATCACCTCAAATCTGCTGATCCCGAACATCAACATTCCGCTGATCGACAAGATCCCCTTCCTGGGCAGCATCATTTCGGGACACAACCTGCTGACGTGGATCGCGTTCATCTGCTGCGCGCTCACGAGCGTGATGCTGTATAAGACGAGCCTCGGTCTCAATATCCGCGCGGTCGGCGAAAACCCGAACGCGGCCAGCTCCGTCGGCGTTTCCGTGCTGAAGATCAAGTACATCGCCATCGGCTTCTCCGGCCTCATGTGCGGCTTCGGCGGCGCGTTCATGTCGATGTACTACGCGGCCGGATGGTCCCTTGACATGGTCGCAGGACGCGGCTTTATCGCGCTGGCTGCACAGGCCATGGGCGGCGGTGAATGCCTCGGCGGTATGCTGTCCTCGCTCGTGTTCGGCTTTGCGCAGGCGCTGGGCATCAAATTCTCCGCCGTCGGCCTCGACTCGAACCTCGCCTCCCCCATCCCCTACGCCGTTACCATCATCGGCCTTGTGATCTTCTCCCTCGTGCGGCGCAGCCGCGCGAAGAAGCTGCACTCGGCTGCCGCGCTCAAATAAGGAGGGCTTTATGTCCGAACACAAAAAGATCCCCGTCATTCTCGACGGCGACCCCGGCCATGACGACGCCATTGCGTGGGTCCTGGCGCGGGCCAGCCGGGATCTCGGGATCCTTGCCGTAACGTCCTGCTGCGGCAACCAGACGATTGAAAAAACGACCTATAACGCACTGCGCGTCTGCACGCTCATCGGCCTGCACGCGCCGGTCGGGAAGGGCTGCCCGCATCCGCTTCTGAACGACGTGATGAACGCGCCGTCTGTCCACGGCGAATCGGGCCTTGACGGCCCGGCGCTGCCGGAGCCTGCGTTTGAAGCCTCTGCGCTTTCCGCGCCGGAGCTGATGGCGAAGGTGCTGCGCGAATCGCCGGAGCCTGTCACCATCGTGGCGACCGGCCCGCAGACGAACGTTGCGGCGCTGCTGCTGGCGCACCCGGAGCTGAAATGCAAAATCGCCCGCATTTCCCTGATGGGCGGCGGCATCGCCACCGGCAACTGGACGCCTGCGGCGGAATTCAACATTCTCGTCGACCCGGAGGCAGCACGGATCGTATTCACATCCGGCGTCCCCATCACAATGGCCGGTCTGGACGTGACGGAAAAGGCGCTGATCATGCCGGAGGATTTTGAGCGCGTGCGCGCGCTCGGAAATCCGGTCAGCGATATCGTTGCGCAGTGGCTGGAGTTCTTCTACCGATTCCACCGCTCCATTGGCTACGCTGGTGCGCCGATGCACGACCCGTGCGCGGTCATGGCGCTCATCCATCCCGAAATTTTCACCATCCGGCCCATGTATGTCCAGATCGAAACAGCGGGCGAATACTGCCGCGGCACGACCGTGGGCGATCTGCTCGGCTTCTCCGGGCACGCGCCGAATGCGGACGTGCTGATGGACGTTGACCGGGACCGCTTCGCCGATCTGCTGGTCGAAGCCATCAAATTCTACGGGGAGGCAGAGGCATGACAACCAAACAGATTCCAGTCTGGATCGACTGCGACACCGGCACGGACGATTCCGTTGCGATCATGCTGGCCCACGCGCTGCCGGAGCTTTCGGTCGTCGCGCTGTCCGCTGTGGCGGGCAACAGCCCCCTCTACAACACCTTCCCGAACACACGGCGCATCGTGCATCTGCTGGGCGCCGATTATCCGGTCTATCCCGGCGCGGAGCGCCCCCTTGTGCGGGAACCGCACGTGGCCGGCAAGTTCCATGGCGAAAACGGCCTCGGAGATGTCGAGCTGCCCCTGCCGGACTGTGCGCCTGAAACCACGCCCGCGTGGGACGCACTCTATCAAGCGGCGAAGCGGATGCCGGGCGAATTGCGTCTGGTCGCGACCGGGCCGCTGACAAACGTGGCCATCGCGCTGACAAAATACCCGGAGCTGAAAACTCTGCTGCACTCCATCGCCCTGATGGGCGGCGCAGCCGTCGGCGGCAATGTGACGCCTGCGGCAGAGTTCAACATTTACGACGACCCGGACGCGGCGCAGATCGTGTTCAAATCCGGCGTGCCGCTCGTCATGTGCGGTCTTGACGTTACGATGCAGGCCGAGCTTCGCCCCGCAGACTGGGACGAAATGGCCGGATACAGCAATCGCTGCGGCAGCCTGGTACGCGAGCTGTTTGCCTGCGCGTGGAGCGCGGTGCAGACCGTTGGACTCACGGGCGTCGCGCAGCATGATTCCTGCCCTGTCCTGTATCTGGCACACCCGGAGCTGTTCGAGGGAAAAATGGCGGGCGTTTTCGTGGAAACGCAGGCCGAGCTTACGCTCGGCAAGACCGTCACCGATCTGCAGAGCGACAAAAAATTCGAGCAGAAAAACGCGCTCGTGCTGCTGAAGCTCGACCGCGAAGCATTTATGCAGCTCCTGAAGGACTGCATCCGAACACTTCCGTAAATCCGCAAAACACCCCGTATGTCAGACATACGGGGTGTTTTGCACCACCGCCCCTTACCGCGCGCGGTGCGGCAAGGGGCGGCTTTGAGCGAGATTATCTATCGTGCTCCCGCACTCATTTCAGCTCTGCGGTAAATGTGATGCGGTTTTCCTGCACGCTGGCGCGGATGGTGCCGTGGTGGGCTTCTGCGATGCTCTTGGCGATGGAGAGGCCGATGCCGAAGCCGCCGGTCGCAGCGGTGCGGGAGGCGTCCGGCCGGTAGAAGCGGTCAAACAGGCGGTCCAGCGGCCCGTCCGTGTCAAGCGTCAGGGTGAAATAGCGCATGGAATACTGTGTTTCCTGATTGACCGGCCCCTTCGGCGGCTCCTGCGGCTGCTGCATGGACCGCACCGCGTCCGGGCCGGACTGCGGCTTCCCGGCAGGTGCGCCGGGGTCCGGCCCTTCGCAGATGAGGTCGAGCATATCGTTGATATCCCGGTTCGTGGATACGAAAAATGATTCTTTTCAAAAAACACGCCGAGCGCCTCGGCCAGATCTGCCTCGTCCTCCGCAAGCAAAAGCCGCATACCGCCGCCTCCTCTTATGTTCTGTTTTGATTATACAGGCACTCTCTGTGAACCGCAAGCGTCAGAGCGCTTCTTTGTCCGACGTGCGGGCGCAGAAGATCGTGCTGCAGAAGCTCTGCGGCGACGCCGGGCAGCACGGAGGCCGCCGAGCACAGCAGAAAGATCGCCGGCATTATTTCCGAGGTAATGATCGAATCAAGCACAGAACATGACCTCCTTTATGGCCCCAGCATAGCAGACGCACCTAAAGCCAGCCTAAAGGATCATACGGGCTGCGGCGCGGCGGGCCTGTGCGAAGATCGTCCGCGTCCGAACAGACGAAAAAACGCTGCGAACGAAACTGTTCGCAGCGTTTGGAGCGGGTGACGAGGCTCGAACTCGCTACCTCCACCTTGGCAAGGTGGCGCTCTACCGGATGAGCTACACCCGCAACTCAAATTGCAGGTTTATTATAGCAGAAGTTCCGGAAAAGTCAAGTGTTTTTTTCGAGATTTGCGGATATTTACGGCAGCATATAGGGCTGCAGCGTGCGGAAGATGAGGCTGAAGACCTGCTCGTCCAGTTCGGGCGTATCCTGCAGATCGCCGCAGAGCACGTGCGAGACAAAGCTGAGGATCGTCTCAAATATATGCGCCATCAGCAGCCAGCTGTCATGCGAGGAGATGAAGTAGCGGCTGAGACGGGCCTGAAGCTGCTGGTAATTGCGGTGGTGCAGCTCGTGGGCGCTGGCAAGGAACTGCGCGGAATAATAATAGCGCAGATAGAACCGAATGTCGTCCGGCTGGGCCAGGCAAAAGCGCCACACCGGCTCCCACAGCGCGCGGCAACGCTGCTCCAGCGGCTGGCCGGGCGCGTCCATCACGTCCAGATTTTTCAGAATCGTCTGCACGAAGCGCAGGTCAGTGCGGCTGAACGCGGCCTGAAGCAGCGCGTCCTTGCTGCCGAAATTCCGGTAGATATAGACCTCATTGCACGGAACCTCCGCCGCGATCAGCTTGGTCGTGGTACGGTCAAGCCCCTCGCGCGCAGCAACGCGGACGACCGCGTCGATCAGCAATTCCCGGTAATTCTCTTTGAGTGCCATAGCCGGACCTCCTGAACACAAAGCATGTATTTTGACATACTATACTACGGAGACAGCAGAAAATCAAGGTAATTTCTGCAAAACACGCAAAAATCCGAACGCCGCAGGTTTCAGCATAGCGCACGCCATTCCGCCCGTCTGCTGCCGTATACGGTGGTCTGCTCCCCTTCCCCGTCTGTAAACGTATCCAGCAGGCGCAGGCGTTCTGTCTCCATCATGCCGAGATCCACCGGTCCAGAAACCGCAGCTGTCCATCCGTGTGGAACCAGTGCTCGCCGCCCGGCATAACGGTCAGGGCTGCGCCGCTCTTCTCCGCAAACTCCGTAATGGTCCGCATGTCGGTCAGCTCGTCCCGCTCCCCGTACAGAATGCGCGTCGGGACGCGCCACGTGACCGGATGCTCACGCACATCGCACAGATACCGCCATGAGAGCGTTTCTCCGAACGTCGTGGGGATCTCCTGCCGTTCCGCAAGCTCCCGCTCGGTCACGTTCGCCCACGTCATCATCCTGCCAATCAGCTTTTCCATGTCCACGACCGGGGAGATCAGATACGCCGCGTCGACCAGCGTTTCATCCAGCGACAGCAGCGAAAAATACGCGCCGATGCTGTTCGCAATCAGCGTGAGCCGCCCGCAGCGTGCGCGCTGGGCGGCAAAAAACCGGGGAACTTCTTCTCTGGCCTCCCACGGGGTCTGCGCGCGGTAGTCAAAGCCGAGCACCTCGCTGTCCGGGAAGAGAGCGCTGTAATGCTCCGCTTCCTCCGCAGAACCGCCCTTTCCATGGACGTATACAACGATCTGTTTCATTCTCATAACTCCTGATAAACATGCAGCGCAAGCCATCTTCGTGTCCGGCAGCCGGCGCTGTTTCATTTTGCATGGAAATCGGTCAATGCGTATCGTCGATTATATATCACACTTCATTTTTTGTCAATCCAGAGGTTTGCGCCCCAACAAAGGCTTCCCTTGGGCGCAAGGGAAGCTGACTGAAGGGATTCGAACGCTGCAAATCCCCTCCGTCATTTTCCTCGAAAATGACGCCTCCCCTTACCGTGCGGAGCACGGCAAGGGGAGGCTTTTACGTTTGTCTTATTATTCGGTGTAGAGATAGCTGTACTTGCCGCGGAGGGTAAGGATCAGAGTCTCAATATCCTGCGGCAGCTCGTTCGGCTGGGACAGGTCGAGGACTTCGTCTTTTTCCAGACGGACGCGGATCTTGTCGCCGCCGAGGAACAGGACGCCCTTATTTTCGCTCTCGTTCATGTCCTTTTCGGTCTGGAAGAGCGTGAACTTGTCGTGGCACGGCTCGGAGGCATACGGGCAGAACTGCGTGCAGTTGCCGCACTCGTTGCACATCTTGTCGACGTGGACGATCTCATGGCGGCCATCGGCCAGCTTGACCACGACGTTCGCGCGGTTCGGGCAGGAATCGACGCAGTTTTCGCAGACGGTATTGCAGTCGAGGCAGCGTCCGCCCTCACAGCAGGCGCAGGAGGCCATCTTCAGGATGCCCTTCTTGGCAATCGCATCAGCCTTGGCAGGATAAGCCTGCTCGGGAATTTCATACGTGTGCGCCTTGCCGATGACGGCCTCCGCAAACGCAGCGGCGTCCGCAATGCCCTCGACAACGGTAGCGGGGCCTCTGTGCGCATCGCCTGCCGACCAGACGTTTTCCACGTTGGTCTGGAAGGCCGGGCCCTTGCGGCCCATTTCGATGCCGTTTTCGGCCATGAGCTTCGCGTCGACCTTCTCGCCGATGGCAGAGATGACCAGATCGCACGGGATTTCAAACGTTTCGCCGGTGGCGACGGGGCTGCGGCGGCCGGATGCATCGGGCTCGCCGAGCTTCATCTGATTGCAGACCAGCTTGCCGTCCTTCTGCTCGACGGGAGCCGCCAGCTCGACTAGCTTCACGCCCTCGTCGATGGCAAGCTTCAGCTCATGCTCATCGGCGGGCATTTCCTTCTTCGTGCGGCGGTAGACGATTGTGGAGGAGGCCGCGCCCATGCGCTTGGCGACGCGGGCTGCGTCCATGGCGGTGTTGCCTGCGCCGACGACGACCACATGGCCCTCAAGGCACGGCTTGACCTGCTGCTTCATTTCCTTCATCCAGCCGATGACGCCCTTGACATTGCCGGGGATGCCGAGTTCGCCCGCCTGCCATGCGCCGGTGGCCATCAGGATGTGGGTGTAGCCCAGCTTCTTGAGCTCTTCCACGCTGGGAGCCGGTGCGCCGCACTTGACTTCGACGCCAAGGCGCTCCATGAGCGCAACATCCTTGTCAAGCGCTTCGTCGGAGATGCGGAACGCGGGAATGACATAGCGCGGCACGCCGCCGAGCTTCGCTTCGCGCTCGAAGATCGTGGTTTCCACGCCGCCGCGGGCGAGGAAGTAGGCAGCTGCAATGCCGGTCGGGCCGCCGCCGATGATCGCGGCCTTCTTGCCGGGCAGCTTCGCGGTCGGCTTCATGGACGCCATGAGCGCGCCGTAGCCGTGCTCCGCTGCGACGAGCTTGGTGTCGCGGATGTGGACGGATTCGTCATAGAAGTTGCGCGAGCACTTGTTCTGGCAGCGGTGCGCGCAGATCGTGCCGGTCAGGAACGGCAGCGGGTTCTTTTCCGTGATAAGCTTCAGCGCCGGGCCGTACAGTCCGCGGCGGACAAGCTCCATGTACTCCGGAATGTCCTGATGGATGGGGCAGCCGCCCTTGCAGGGTGCGGTGAAGCAGTCGATGAGGGGCACCTTGTCCTCACTCTTGCGGGCAGGCAGGGGCTTGATGGGCTTGAGGTGATGGAAGTCGCTGTGGCTGGCGGCGGACATATCGCTGATCGCGGCGGAATCCGTGCCATTGAACGCGTGATACGGCAGCTTTTCCGTCTTTTCGACCATCTGGGCCAGACGGTTGTATCCGCCGGGTTTGAGAATGGTGGTGGCAACGGTGATGGGCCAGATGCCTGCGGCGAACAGCTTGTCGCAGTTGAAGAATTCCGCGCCGCCCGCGAAGGAAATGCGCATTTTGCCGTTAAACTGACGGCTGATACGGCTGCACATCTCAATGGTCAGCGGGAAGAGGCTGCGGCCGGACATGTACATTTCGGTACCGGGCAGCTCGTTCCGGGTGGTGTCGACGGGGAAGGTGTTGGAGAGCTTGAGGCCGAATTCCAGGCCCCTGGCGTCTGCCAGCGCCTGTAGCCGCTCGAACATCGGCACGGCATCGGCCCACTGCAGATCCTCGTTGAAGTGGTGCTCGTCGAAGACGATGTAGTCATAGCCCATGGAGTCGAGGATGGTGCGGGCGGTCTTGTAGCCGAGGATGGTCGGGTTGCACTTGACGAAGGTGTGCAGGCCCTTTTCGGTCAGGAGATAGGATGCGATGCGCTCGATCTCCTGCGGAGGACAGCCATGGAGCGTGGAAACCGTGACGCTGCGGCTGACGCGCGGGGAGATACCGGCGATAAAGTCCTTTTCCTCCGGGAACAGCTCGGTCAGAACGGCGAGGCACTCTTTGAACTGTGCGGTGTTCGACGCGTCCATCATGTTGTCGATGTAGCTGTTGACCTTCTCGCCCTTGATGCCCTCGAGATCATAGCCGACGGACATATTGAACACGAAGCCATCCGGAGAGCCGAGGCCGTAGACCTTGGACAGGACTTTGAGCGCGCACCAGGCCTTGATATATTCGTTCTGCGCCTGCGGGACTTCGAGCTCGGTCGACCATTCCTGGTTATAGCCCTCGTCGGCAGCCAGAATGCACGGACGCGGCACGCATCGGGCCAGCTCTTCGCCGTCCATCTTCTGCACGGTCTTGACCTCGAAGAAGCGGGCGCCTGCAAAATAGGCGGCGATGATGTTCTGCGCCAGCTGGCTGTTGGGGCCTGCTGCCGGGCCGAACGGTGTCTCGATCGTCTCGCCGAAGATGGGGAGCGTCTTGCCGGTGGCATAATACGGCGTATGCACGCCGAAGATCTCACCCTCACGGGCGTATTCGGTGACGATCCAGTTCATCAGAGACTTAAACGGGATCGGATACATTTTTTCAGACATTTGATTACCTCCTAAGTTCCTAAGTTCCTAAGTTTTAATAGCCGCGGCCCTTCCAGAACAGCATCAATACGATGGGCAGCCCGGCTGTGACGAATGTCACGAAATCCTTTGCGAATGCCAGCGCCTGCGCGCCGAGATCCGCTGCGCTGAACAGGGCCAGAATGCTGGTCAGGAAGATCAGAATACTTTTGAAAAACGGAAGGACTGAAACGGCAAAGATCACGGTTATTCCCGCGCGTTTTCCGCAAAGCAGCAGGACCCAACCGGCCAGCGCGGCCAGCCCGGCAAACGCGGCAATATACACGGTCAGCTTCCCCGGAAACAGCTCCGGCAGGTAGAATTCAAAGAACGAATTGAGACAGCGCAGGCCGAGCCGCTCCGTTCCGATATCGAAGAGGGCAAACAGCGCGGCGTCGAGCGTAGAGAACACAAGCACGGCAAGCAGGAGCCACTTGCAGACTCTCTGACGGGTGGCTTCGTACATTGGGAACCCTCCTGTTCTTCACTGTAGGGGCCGATGCCCACATCGGCCCGTTGAGAAGTTGCGAATTCGCCGTAGATTTCCGCAAAAACAGGTATATTCTGCACGGGCCGATGTGGGCATCGGCCCCTACAAAACGCAGAAGGTGGCTTAATATTCTCTGTGGTTCAGTGCGCCCCAGAGCTTCTTGGCGGCTTCGAGGATGTGGGCGTTTTCGGCTTCCTCGTCGATGCCGATGAGCTCGCGGTCCTT
>JABLTN010017759.1_pt1 | contig 23408 bp, 20 predicted proteins | sample 7160141 | NCBI WGS metagenome assembly JABLTN01 (sample SAMN14651226, study PRJNA627086) | human gut metagenome | isolation source: feces | host: Homo sapiens | reverse complement strand
ATCATAGCACAAAACGACAAATATGGGTAGAGCAAATTTCAGAAAAAAAGACCGCCGCACCGAAACAGTACGACAGTCTTTAAAAAATGAATTCATTTGCACGCATTTCCGATGGCTTCATTCACGCGCTCGCGCAGATCAGGCAGATAGGACGATGTGCGCGGATAGTTTGCAAACGTCATGCTTTCGCCGTCTCCGAGCAGTTTTAAGACGCTTTCGCGCCCGAGCTTTTCTTCGGCGAGCGACAACGCGCGCATATCATAAAGCGCCATGGCGAAAACCTTTTGCCGCAGCGACGGCAGCGGGCCGTTTTCGCCGGGATAGACGGAAAATCCGTCGCCGCCCGGGAACGCGCCGCCTGCGTCCGTCACCTTGAGCGGATCGATAACCGCTTTGGAGAGCTGCGAGTTCCAGAAGTTATAGCCCCAGTGCAGGAAGCCCGTGATGTGATACTTCCACATCTGCACGCCCAAAATGCGATTGCGGTTTGAGGGCATCGCGAGGAAACGGTTGCCCACGTCCACGCACTGGCTGCAACAGGTGTACGCCCACAGATCCGGCACATCGTTTTCGATAAACGGCGTGATATGATTCGTCGCGACGACGGGGTGCTTGACGAGCCCCTCCGTGTAGTAATCATACGACGAGAGCGCGTCGCGCAGAATGCAGCCGGGCAAATACGGCTCCACAACAGCTTTCGCCTTTAAGTAGTCCGCCTTGTGCTCCTCGCTCGGCTCGTCCGAAATGTGGAACATAAGGTCACTTTTTTCAACGCCTACTTCTTCAAAGAATGTAAGCAGCTGCGGCAGCAGCGCATGCAATAATGCCGCGTATTCCGGGTCGGTTGCCGCAGTATGCCAACCGAATTTCAGCTTGCGTTCACCGTTTTCGGTGACGTAGATATTCGGCGCACATTTTGCACCCCACTGTGTGAAGAAGTGGGAAATCTCAAACTTAGAAATGCCGCAGTCCTTTGCGGTTTCCACCCAGCGGGCAAGCCTTGCGAAATCAAAATGATAACCCGCGTCGTTCTTTGTGATCTCCACAAGCTGCGTGCACGGGCGTTCTTTGCCGATCTCGGTATCGAGCGCGGGAGTGAACACCGGCGTCAGGATCATGTTCATGCCGTGTTCCGCCGCCATACGCATATACTTGTCTAACAATGCCCAGTGCTCTTTTGAGTAAATCTCCACGCCGTAGCGCGCTGCGATGCAGTCGCCATGGAACCACTGCGTGAACGTGAGCTTCTGCTCCGGCAAAGTGACCGGCACGACCGTCAAACGGAAAATTTCGCTTTTGCCGTTTGCGCTGATCTCCACGGGGTAATCGCCGCCCGCGGCATCGTCGTTCACTTTGAGGCTCACCCACAGCACCTCGCGGCCGTTGACGTTCACCGCGCCGTCCGTGACGGGATACAGCACATCCGGAAACGTGCTCGGTTCTGTTGTGATGTAGTCATCATCGAACCTGTCCGGGTACGCGGAAAGCGCGCACGGCACATAGCCCTCGCGGTACACCGCCACTTTAACGGGTGCATCGGTGCGCACCTCAATGTAGTGCTCGCCCTCGCCCGTGACGATGGCCTGAAACGCGGTCTCTTCTCCGCGCAGAGCGCTCGCCTTCGGGTACGGCGCAAAGGTCTTTTCTTCCTGCGCCATGACTTTTTCCATCGGTGAAAGAAGCTGGATCGTTGTCTGCATGGATTTTTCCTCCCCTAAGTTGACCGTGTCAAACTGTGTAAAATCCGGTATATAACGTTCGCCGGCGGCGCTGCGCTTTTGGCAGAAGCCGGGCAAACCCAGTTTCAACATATAATTTTGTACCTTGCGGCTCTCCCGCAGGGTGATGCGGCGGTTGATGTCCGCAAATTCCGGCTCGTGCAAAACACGTCCCATCGGCGTATACTGGCTCATCAGGCTCACGGGCACGCCCGGGAAATGCTGTTTGATGAGCTCCAGCGCCTGCATGGAATTGCGCGTGTGGCCGGGCAAAATGAGTTGCCGAATGATGATGCCCTTTTGCAGCATGCCGTTTTCGTCGTACACATTTTCGCCCGTCTGTCGCACCATTTCATGAATGGCAGCAAGCGCCGTTTCACAGTAGTGCGGCGCATTGGAAAGCCGCACGGCGAGATCGTCGTCCGCATATTTGAAATCCGGCAGGTAAATGTCGACGAGCCCCTCTAACATGCGCAGTGTCTCGACCGATTCATACCCGCCGCAGTTGTAGACAACGGGCACGCGCGGCTTATAGATGCGCAGCGCTTCGGCAATTTGCGATGCAAAGTGCGTCGGCGTAACAAGGTTGATGTTGTGCGCGCCCATAGCTTCGAGTTTTTTTATCGTCTCGATAAATTCTTCAACCGTAAAATCCTTGCCGTGTAGGCTTTCGCCGGAAATCTCGCTGTTCTGGCAAAACGCGCAGCGCAGCGAGCAGCCGGTAAAAAAGATCGTGCCACTGCCGCGCGTACCGCTGATGGGCGGCTCCTCCCAGTAATGGAGCTTCGCGCGCGCAATGTGCATTTTGTCGCCGCTTTGGCAGTAGCCGCGCATTATTTCACGGTCAACACCGCATTTTCGCGGGCACAGTGTGCAAACGCTCATGCGTTTTGTTCCCTGAGCATCAGGAACCCGGCGTTAGAGCCGCGCTTGCCGCGCGTCACGCGGTGTGAAAACAGCAGGTCGCTGTTGCACATGGTGCACACGCCGCCCGTTGTGATGTGCTCGGGCAGCACGCCTGCACCTAATAGGAACGCACGGTTGCACGCCCAAAGATCAACGTGGAATTTGCCGTTGCCGTCGTCCGTGACGAATTTGTCGCTGTCGGGCAGCGCGAGGAATTCTTCCGCACACGGGGCGTCCACCTCAAAGCACTCCTTTGCAATGGACGGACCGATGGCCGCGAGCAAATCCTCGGGGCGGGTATCGAATTCCTCCTGCATTTTCTCTACGGTAGCTTTTGCCATGCCGTTCACCGTGCCGCGCCAACCGGCGTGCGAAAGCCCAATGGCGTGATGAATGGGGTCGTAGAAGTAAAGCGGCACACAGTCCGCCGCGTAAATGAGCAGCGGCAGATTCGGCTCATCCGTCACAAGGCCGTCCACGCTTTCCATGTCCTTCGGCTTCCAAATACCTGTGCCGGCGTTTTTCATCGTGACACGGCGCACGTTCGTGTGGTGATCCTGCGCGCCCGCCGTTATATTCTCTACAGGGATATTCGCCGCTTGAGCGATGAGACGGAAATTTTCTTTTACATTTTCGTCGCTGTCGCCGCGGTTGAAGCCGAGGTTCATAGCAGCAAACTCTTCTTCACTCACGCCGCCGATGCGCGTGGAGAAGCAGTGCGTAAGGTACGGGATATTCTCCCACGCCTTAAACGTCAGCAGTCCCACACCGTTTTCCTTGATTGTCAGACGCATATCGGCGATGTCTGCGTTTTCGGCGCGGCGCGGCTTTTCGATTTTCGGCAGCGGAATGGATTTACGGCTCACGATAATACCCTCATACTTCTGCTTCACGCGCAGCTGACCGCAGAATTCATAGCCGCACTTTTCGCACTTAAATATGCTGCGCAGGCTCTTGTTTTTCACAGTCCATTTGCCGCGGCGCTTTGCTTCGCCGCCGCATTTTTCGCACGTGAAATGCAGATGCTCCTTTTCGATCAACGGGCTGTTCACGTCACAGATATACGTCGTTTTAAACGTGATGCGTCTGTAAAACTCCGGGTCCTTGCAGTCCTGAATGAACGGGCGGAACGTATCCTTTGTGTAAATGCGCTCCAGCACCATAGCGGACAGCACGCTGTCGTCGAGCGCGCGGTGGTGGTCGAGCGCACCGTCATCAATGGAAAGCAGCTCTGCCGCTTTGGAAAGTCCAAGCTGCTCCTTGCCGTCCTCGCCAAGGCGCTTTTCCACGTATTGCTGTAAATCGACATAGCGCTGCAAAAACGGAACGGTCTCCCCGCCGCCGAAATAGCGGCAGTTTTCAATCAGCGCCAGAATGTCCGACGTGCCCCACGTGGCAATCACGCAGTCGCCCGCCCATTTTTTGAAGCGGCTCATCACCTGCATGTACGGGCGCGCGTCCAAAAGATTCGCATCCGTAATGTTGGTGAGGTCCGAGATAACCGCGCTGATCTTTTTTGTCACCTGCGGTTTGACAAAGCAGGAAAACCGGTCTGTGATATTCAGTTGTGCATCGAGCTTGACCGCGCCGAACTCGATAATCTCATTGATAAAGCCGTGGAGACGGCGGCTGTACGCACCGTTCCACTCCAGATCCAAAATAACGATATTCATTGGCTCTCCGTGTGTCTTTTCCGTTGGTCAAGTTTATGAATTACTTCTTTTTCGCAGCCTGCTTCATGCGCAGCTCTTTGCTCAGCACCATTTTGCGCATGCGGATGCTCTTCGGTGTGATCTCCACAAGCTCGTCGTCCGCGATGAACTCGAGGGACTGCTCCAGAGAGAGCACGGTGTGCGGGGTCAGCTTCAGTGCGTCGTCGGAGCCGGAAGCACGGGTGTTTGTCGCGTGCTTCTTCTTGCAGACGTTGATGACGATGTCGTCGCCCTTCGGGTTGCTGCCGACAATCATGCCCTCGTAAACCGGCACGCCCGGCCCGATAAACAGGCGGCCTCTGTCCTGTGCGTAGAACAGGCCGTAAGCCGTGGACTCGCCGGTCTCGTGTACAACGAGAGAACCGGTGCTGCGCTGCTGAATGTCTCCCTTATACGGCTCGTAGCAATCGAACACGTGGTTCATGATGCCGTTGCCGTTCGTGTCCGTAAGGAACTCGGAGCGGTAGCCCATGATGCCGCGGGACGGGATCTTGAATTCGAGGTGCGTGGTGCCGCTGTCGCGGGTACCCATGTTGAGCAGCTCTGCCTTTCTGGTGCCAAGCTTTTCCATGACCGCGCCGACGTAGTTATCCGGAACTTCAATCATCAAAAGTTCCATCGGCTCCAGCTTCTTGCCGTTTTCTTCCTTGAAAATAACACTCGGGCGGGAGACCTGAAATTCGTAGTTCTGGCGGCGCATCTGCTCGATAAGAATGGAGAGGTGCAGCTCGCCGCGGCCGGATACCTTAAACGTATCGGCGGAATCCGTCTCTTCCACGCGCATAGCAACGTTCGTTTCAACCTCCTTAAACAGGCGGTCGCGCAGGTTGCGGGAGGTGACATATTTGCCCTCGCGGCCTGCAAACGGGGAATTGTTGACCATGAACATCATAGAAACGGTCGGCTCGTCGATCTTGACGAACGGCAGCGGCTCCACGTGCTCCGGGTCGCAGGCGGTCTCACCGATGTTGAGGTCTGCCATGCCGGAAACGGCCACGATGTCGCCGAGCTCTGCGCTCTCTGCGTCCACGCGCTTGAGGCCCTCAAACTGGTAGAGCTTCGTAATGCGCGCGTTGCGCTTTTCGTCGCTTGTGCTGCTGCAGATGGTAACGGTCTGGCCGACCTTTACGGAGCCGCGCTCCACACGGCCGATACCGATACGACCGACGTACTCATCATAGTCAATGTTGGAGAACAGCACCTGCGTCGGGCCGTCAAGGTCACCCTCCGGCGCCGGAACATCGTTTATAATGGCTTCAAACAGCGGCTTCATGTCCGTGCCCTTTTCGTCCGGCTGGTTCATGGCGTAGCCGTCACGTGCGGAAGCGTAGACCACCGGGAAATCGAGCTGGTCTTCGTCTGCACCGAGCTCAATGAAGAGGTCAAGCACTTCGTCCACGACTTCAAGCGGACGTGCGCCCGGACGGTCGACCTTATTGACGACAACGACCGGCTTTTTGCCAAGACCAAGCGCCTTCTTTAAAACGAAGCGCGTCTGCGGCATACATCCCTCAAACGCATCGACAAGCAGCAGAACGCCGTCTACCATCATCAGAATGCGTTCCACCTCACCGCCGAAATCGGCATGGCCCGGGGTATCGACAATATTGATTTTGATGTCATTGTACATGACAGCTGTGTTTTTGGAGAGGATCGTAATGCCGCGCTCACGCTCCAAATCACCGGAGTCCATGACGCGCTCGGTTACGGCTTCGTTGCTGCGGAAAACGCCGCTCTGGCGCAGAAGCTGGTCCACAAGGGTGGTCTTGCCGTGATCAACGTGTGCAATAATGGCTACGTTGCGCAAATTTTCTCTTTTTCCCATCTTTATCAATCCCTTTCTTTATCGTTCTTAACTTCAAACTGCTTCAAAAAATTCAAAACCGGCCGCGCCGTTTTGCATGCGCGGGATACGGCAAAAAACGGATTAAAAACTCGGTTTGCTCGTTAACCGAAATATTATACCACTTTTCGCGCGTTTTGTGAATATGTTCCGCCTTGGCGAAACCGCTGAAATATTGGGTTTTTGCGTTTTTTCTTTTGTCCTGCTTTCCTTGACGGCGGGCTTTGTTCGTGCTATTCTTGTATTGATTTTGAAACAGAGGAGTGCAAAACCTTGAAGAGGATCTTGAATTTCGGCTCACTCAATACAGACTATGTTTATAAGGTCGACCACATTTTGCAGGGCGGTGAGACCATTCAAAGCGAAAGCCGCACCGTGTTCCCGGGCGGCAAGGGGTTAAACCAGTCCATTGCGCTTGTGCGGGCGGGGCTTTCCGTCTGCCATGCGGGGCTCATCGGCACGGACGGCGAGCACCTGCGCGATTTATTGAACCAAAACGGCGTGGATACCTCCCTCATCGAAACGCGCGATATGCCGGGCGGGCACACCGTCATTCAGGTCAGCCGAGAGGCACAGAACGCCATTCTGCTTTTCAGCGGCTCCAACGGGGCTGTGGATGAAGCATATGCCGACCGCGTGCTTGCGCAATTCGGCGCAGGCGACATTCTTCTGCTGCAAAACGAGATCAGCGCGCTGCCGTATATTCTTGAAAAAGCCCATGCGCGCGGCATGGAGATCTGGCTCAATCCGTCCCCGATGAACGAAAACGTTTTAAAGTGCAATCTGTCGCTCGTTTCCGTGTTCGTTTTGAACGAAGTGGAGGGCGAACAGCTGACCGGCACAAAGATTCCCACCGCTATTTTGGATAAGCTCCTTCAAAAATACCCGCACGCCGCCGCAGTCTTAACGCTCGGCAGTAAAGGCGCGTGGTACGCCAAAGAAGATAAGCGCGCGTTTGCCCCGGCGGAGCTTGTCCGTGCGGTCGATACCACCGCAGCCGGCGATACGTTCACGGGCTATTTCATGCGCGGTATGCTGGATGGGCTTTCGCCGAAAAAATCGCTGACCCTCGCGGCAAAAGCCGCTGCCATTGCGGTCTCGCGCCCCGGTGCCGCACCGTCTATTCCCCTATATGCAGAAGTTACGAACGAAAGGAACTGAAAATATGAGTGATTTCAGAGTTGCAGTACGCAGAACGAACGAGTGGGACGGCCCGTCCATGCTCAAAATTTACACACCCTACGTCGAAAAGACGCACTACACGCCCGACACCGAAGTGCCGACGCTCGCCGAGTACGTGCAGCGCATCGACACCTATACATACGGCCGTATGTGGATTCTGACGGAGATCAACAACCAGACGGCGGGATTCTGCTTTTTGACCGACCGCGATATTCCGAAGGACGACCTGTTCTCTGCCGACGCACAGCTGTACGTCTCCGAAAAATGTCTGCACAGCGGCGTGGGCACGTCTTTATACAGCCTGATGCTGGACATCATGCACCATGCAAATTACCGCCGCGTTACAGCGCACATCAATCTGCCGAACGATGCCGCCGTGGCATTCCACAAAAAGATGGGTTTTCACGAGGTCTCCGAAACAGACGGTGTTCTTTTAATGGAGCGCGCCATTGAGCCGGAAGACCCGAACGCAAAGCGTTTCACGAAAGCCTACCTCATTTTAGCGCAGGACTACGAGGCCGCGCGTGAGCACGCCGCCACATTTGTTAAAAAAGGTACGGTGGTATAATGGGCCCCTACGAATACGAAGTGGCGAGCATCGACGGCGACTACGCCATTTTGCGCCGAACGGACAATGACATGCACGATGAAATTCTGGTCGCTCGCGCGCTTTTACCGGAGGAGATTGACATCGGCACCGCGCTGCACTACGAAATGTTCACCTATTCCATCGTTTAACATTTAATTATTGGCAAAAATAGCCAAATATTTTTTCCGTTGATTTGGGTAAACCGTTCATTGAACTCGCGTTGCTTTCTTGGTACAATGATACTTGTAAACTAACACGCAGCGAAGAGGTTCTACAAACGCGGTTTACCCTTATTTTCTACGGAACGGTTTACCTTAATCTTACTTTTTAGGAGTTGTTGTATCATGTCCAAACCGTCCGGTGCCATCGACATGACGCGGGGCAAACCGATCAACCTGATGCTTCGTTTTGCGCTGCCCATGATGATTGGCAGTATTTTCCAGTCGCTTTATTCCATGGTGGACTCCGCCGTGCTCGGCCGCTTCGTCGGCTCGCACGCGCTGGCCGCCATCGGTGCCACCACGTCCACAACGGGCCTCATCCTGCTGCTTGCAACCGGCGTGACGAGTGCCATTTCCATCGTGCTTTCGCAATACGTCGGCGCAAACGACACCGACCGCGTGCGCAAGGGCATCGTCGCCTCCGGGTGGATCACCCTTTTGCTCGGCGTTGTTCTGGGTCTCATCAGCGTTTTCGCCGCGCGGCCGCTCATGCAGCTTTTAAAAACGCCGGAAGACGTCATCGACATGTCCGTTTTATACATTCAGATTGTCTGCGGCTGCGGCATCGCACAGTTTGCGTATAACGCCGCGGCATCTATCCTGCGCGCACTCGGCGACAGCAAAACACCGCTGTATTTCCTCATTCTGTGCTCCATTTTGAATGTTATCCTCGACCTCATCAGCGTCATCGGTCTCAACATGGGCGTTGCGGGTGTCGCCGTTGCAACGGTCGGCTCGCAGGCCATCTCCGCCGTCATCTGCATCCTCGTCATGTTCCGCAAATACCCCGATCTGATGCCGAAGCGCCACACCCTGCGCCCGGATATGCCCGTCAGTCTTAAAATATTCGGCATGGGTGCGCAAATGGCTCTGCAAAGCCTGTTTCTTTCTGTCGGCATGATGGTCATTACGCGCGTCATCAACGGCTACGGCTCCAACGTCGTCGCGGCGTTCACCGTCGGCAGCAACGTGCAGAACCTCGCCGTGATGCTGTTCAGCAATTTCTCATTTGGCTTTTCCGTCTATGTCGGGCAGAACTTCGGCGCGAAAAACGCAGAGCGCATCAAGCTTGGCGTGCGGCAAATCTTCCTTCTTGTCGGCGGTCTGAGCATTTTTGCAGGTGCGCTGACACTCATTTTTTCTGAGCTGCTCGTCTCGCTGTACGTCAAGCCGAACGAGACCGAAGTCATCGCGTATTCACTCGAATTCATCCGCATTCAGGCGTGGTTCTTCCCGTTCCTCGGATGGATCTGGCTTTATAACAGCACCGTCAAGGGCATGGGCAAAATCAACATTTCCATGGTCTCCTCCGTTGTGGAGCTGTGCAGTAAAATCGGTTTCTCGTTGCTTCTGCCCATCTGGATCGGCACCACAGGTATTTGGTTTGCCGCGCCGATCGGCTATATTCTGGGCATCATCCCGCTGCTCATCTACTATTACAGCGGCCGATGGAAAAAGCTGCTCACCGTCCCCGCCGCAGAACCCGCAAAGGCGTAAAATACAACAAAACGGCAAAAGTCCGAAGCACCTAAACCGTGTTTCGGACTTTTTATTCTATCTTAAAATTTCATCCCAGCATCACGTCCAAAAGCATCATTAGTGCAAAGCCCGTCACAATGCCCATTGTCGCCGCATACGGCTGCGCTTTCTGGTTGCGCTGACACTCGGGGATGAGCTCGTGCACCGCGACTAAGATCATCGCGCCCGCCGCAAAGGACAGCGCAAACGGCAAAACGGCTTCAATGTACACGGCAAGCAAAGCGCCCAAAACGCCCGCAATTGGCTCCACAAAGCCGGAAGCCTGCCCGATGAAAAAGCTCTTTCTTCTGGAGCACCCCTCACGGCGCAAAGGCAGCGAGACCGCCGCGCCTTCGGGGAAATTCTGCAAACCGATGCCCACGGCCACCGTCACGGCACCCATCAGTGCTTCCGGCGTATAGCCGCCGTTTTTCAGCGCACCGAACGCCACACCTACGGCGAGCCCCTCCGGAATATTGTGCAGCGTGATGGAAAGTACCAACAAAATGATGCGGTTCAGCCGTGCGTTTTTCTCGCCCTGCGCCAAAGCGGAGCGCCGCTGCGCGTAGGTCACGCATTTATCGGAGCCCCACATGACCAACGCACCGCAGAGAAACCCGAGTGTCGCCACCAAAAACGCAGGCATGCTTCCCGCCGCCTCCGCGCGCTCGATGGCCGGCTGCAAAAGTGACCAAAAGCTCGCCGCAACCATCACCCCGGCGGCGAAGCCGAGCATCAAATTGAGAATTTTGGGGTTCGGTGATTTAAACAGCACCACCGTGGCAGCACCAAGCGCCGTGACGAGCCATGTCCCCAGCGTCGCCAACAACGCATAAAATACAATATCATTCATTTTCAGCCCTCCTGATTTTATTATATGGAGAGAGAAAAAATGGGTGAAAAAAGCACGCGGTTTTTAAAACCGCGTGCTTGCCGTATTAAATTGATCGGATAATCTTCCACGCTTCCGTCAGCCGCTCCAAGCTCCACGCGGCGTTCGCGGGGCTGGTGCTCGGCAGAACCGTTTCCGGCAGGTCGATCTCTTTCGCCAGATATTTTTGATACAGCTTGTGCGCCATTTGGCCATTCGTGAACACGTGGGCAATGGCCGCTGTCGATAAAATCACGGAAAGATCATTCGGCACAACATTTTTGATGCTCGCGTCAGCCGAGCCCGTCACGTCGCACGAGGCAATGACGTCCCACAAGGCAACTTTATGCTTTAGCAAAAGCACCTTCTTTTCGGGGACATCCCCCGGCACCGGTTCACCGAAAACCGCGCTCAAGACGCGCCAAAAGCGGTTTTGCGGGTGCCCGTAGAAAAACGCCGCTTTTCTCGACTGCACAGACGGAAACGAGCCCAAGACGAGCACGCGGCTGTTTTCGTCGAACACCGGAGGAATTTCGTGCTGCACCATCAGTGTACCTTCTCGGCAAAATCCTTCTTGCGCTGCTCGTAGGCCGCCATGTTTTCCGCTTCAAACGCAAGCTTCACATCGCCCGCGCCCATCAGGTTCAAAATGTACTTTGTAAACGGCGGATTCAAAACCAAGATTGGCCCCACAAGGTATGTGCCGAAGAAGTTGTTTACGCGGATACCCTCGTATTTCGCCTTCATATTGAGCCCCACACCTTTGTTTTTCACGAACAAGCCGTGCGATTCATCCGGCGTGTAGGCCATCGTGAACTGCGTCTTAAAGCCCATGATGACATTGCCGTCAAATTCGCCCTCAAAGTCGCTGTTGTGGCGGTGCATCATATCGCGCTTTGCGTACAAACGATAAAGCCCAAGGCACTCTACGCGGCTGCCGTCCTCGTTTTCAATGTAATCGCCGAAGATTTCGAGCGCATTGCCCGTGAAAAGGAACACCGTGCCGTCGTCAATGGCTTTTTGGATTTTCTCCTTCAGCGGCATCAACTTGCGGATGACCTGCTCCTGCATACGCTCCGTCATGGGACCCATATACACAAGGTTCATTTTTTCTTCGGTAAAGCGCACATCGTCGCTGAATTTCGTGCGGATAAACTCCGCTTCCGGCAGCGTTTTTTCAAGGTAGACCATGTTGTACGCGTCGCCGAACAGGTTGCAGAATTCCGGGAAAAGGACTTCTATTTTCATTTCGTCTCGCCCTCCTTCTCACGTTCGATCATCTTATCGCGAATGTCATTTGCCAAACGAATGGTGTATACGTCGTACAGAATAAAGACTGTATCCGCTTCTTTCGAGACCGCCGCAGGCGTATCGCTTTCATCGCGCATGTGCACGATCTTCTCCGCCGGCACACCGGCCAGAAGCGTGCGCACATACGTATCGTGGTGGCGCGCACCGGCAATGACGACCTGCACGATGCTCGGGTCATTTAAAAACTCAAAATCGGTGTCGTAGAACCACGCGGTGTTCTCCACGGTGTGGCGCGCATCGAAGTAGTCGTCGAGAAACATCACAACGGACTTTTTGCCCGGCGCGTTACGGATATTTTCAAACGCACGGGAGCACGCAATGGGATTCTGCCCCTTTGCAAGGTGCAGAATGTACTTTCTGCCGTTCACTTCTTTTTCGGAGTAACGCGTCTCGCTGATGCCCATTTTCTCCATGGAATTGCGAATTTTTTCTTCGGAAAGGCCGAATTCACGCAGCGTCGCAATGGCGGCAAGGGCGTTATAAATATTGATGTTCGTACTGTTCAAAAGCGGGTATTCCGATTTTTTGCCGCCCACCGCCACGTTCATTTTCATGTCTTTCTTATCGATATCCGTTGCAAGGTAGTCGCTGTCCGGCGAGCGGTAGCCGCAGGCTTCGCAGTGCACACGGCCGATATGATGGTAGCGCACAATGTCGTGCACAAGCGGGCCGTGGCATTTGGGGCAGGCAGGCACATCATTTACAATATTGTCGCATTCCTTTTTGTCCGTGTCAAGGTGGTCGATGCCGAAATACACGCGGTCGTTTTCGGGCTTAATGGAACTGCAAAGCGGGTCGTCGCCGTTCAAAACGAGCTTTGTGCCCTTCGGAATTTCCTTATTCAGGATGTCGAGGATAAACTCCGCGTGCGCGTTGCGCTTATAAGAATCACGGAAAATGTTCGTGCACAGCACAATGTCCGGCTGCATGTAGGGGTAAATGTTCGGCGCAGAGCGCTCATCGAGCTCAAACACCGCAAGGTCACACTTCGGCTTGCCGAAAAAGTGACTGTTCGCAATGAGCGTAGATGCCACGCCGGTCGCGACATTCGTGCCGGAGCGGTTGCACATGAACTCGATGCCGTTATCTTCCAAAACATCCTCGATCATGTTCGAGACAGTCGTTTTGCCGTTCGTGCCCGTAATGCCGATGATCTTCTTCGGTTTCGGCATGCGCCCGATAAAATCCGGGCACAGAATAATAGCCCAAGAACCCGGCATAGACGTGCCCTTTCGCCCGATGAGCTTTAAAACCAGCGCCGTACCGCGGGCGAACATCAGCGCAAAATAAAAGCGTAAATTTCGTTTCATTTTCTTCATTCCTTAAATTTGAATTTTCCGTTTATCGATACGCATGATTATACTACTTTTAGACGTGAACTGCAAGATGAAGTGCAAGATAACGCCGTTTTGAATTGTTTCGGCTCTGAAATTGCGAATATTTAGGAATTTTTCATAATCACGGATTGATTTTTCACAAAAAAGACTGTATGATAAAGAAAAGCAATCCATTAACTTAGGAGGAGTTCACCATGAAAACTTTACCCGTAGCGGTACAGGTTTATTCTGTCCGCGATGACGCTGAGCGCGATTTTAAGGGCACCATGCAGAAAATCAAGGACATGGGCTATGACGGCGTTGAGCTTGCAGGCCTTTATGGCATGAAGCCGGCGGAAGTCAAGGCGATTTTGGAAGAAGTGGGCCTCGTTCCGCTTTCCGCACACGTTCCGTTCCAGGAGCTCGAAGCCGACATCGAAGGCACGGTCGCACAGTATAAGGAGATCGGCATGCAGTACATTGCCATCCCGTATCTGATGGAAGAAGATCGTCCGGGCACCGAGAAGTTCCTCAAGAACATTGAGACCTTCAAGAAGATCGGCGAAGCCTGCAAGAAAGTCGGCATCACACTGCTTTACCACAACCACGATTTCGAGTTTGTAAAGATGCCGAACGGTCAGTATGCACTCGATTATATCTATACCGAGATTCCCGCTGACCTGCTCCAGACCGAGCTTGATATCTGCTGGGTCAAGGTCGCCGGCGAAGAGCCGGTCGATTACATCAAGAAGTACGCCGGCCGCGCACCGGTCGTCCACCTCAAGGACTTCTACAAGGAAGGTAAGCCGGCCAACATGTACGAGCTCATCGGCATTGAGACCGAGAAGAAGAAAGAAACCGGCAAGTTCGAGTTCCGTCCGGTCGGCCACGGCATGCAGAACATTCCGCCGGTGCTCGATGCAGCACTGGAAGCCGGCTCCAAGTGGGTCGTTGTCGAGCAGGATCAGTCTTATGACACCCCCGCTCTCGAAGCCGTGAAGATGAGCCGCGATTACCTCAAGGGCCTCGGCTGGTAATTTTGCTCTAAGTAAGACATAAGAATACATATTTTCAAGGCGTACTTTCTCTCCGAAAGTGCGCCTTCATTATATTCGCCTGTCGGCGAATGCTATGGTCCTTCGGACAATAAAAAGAAAAACGGCTCCCGGCGCATGAAAGCACCGTGGAGCCGCGTATGTATAAGCGAGATATTATGCGCCCTTCTTTTCCTCTTCGTCTTCCGGCGGAAGCACGGATGCGCAGTGCGGGCATTTCGTCGCGCCGATCTTCACGTCATCCATCAGGCAGTATGGGCAGGTTTTCGTGGTAGGAGCCGTTTGTTTTCCCCTCAAAATTTCCGATATTGCTGCGGTTTTCGACAGTTTTTTCTTGCAGAAGTATTGTTGAAAACCGTGAAATATGCTATACTGTTTTATACTTTTCCGAGATATACATAGGACGCTCGATGGTTTAAGGAGATGCACGCATGGCATATAAGATCTGGCTTTTTCTGTGGTACTTTGTGCTTGCTTCCTTCTGCGGCTGGGTCGCAGAGGTGGGGTACATCGGCATGGTATACCGAAAATTCAAAAACCCCGGCATGCTGAACGGCCCGTACTGCCCGCAGTACGGCCTGATGATTGCGCTGCCGTGGGCGGCATTGACGGCGCTGCATTGGCAGACGTCGTTTGTTGCCACGCTGTTTTTCTGCCTGATTTCAAGCTTCCTTGTGGAATTCACGTTCGCGTGGCTGCTGCGCAAAACAACGCACATCCGCCTGCGTGATTACTCCAAATTCAAGTGGAATATCAAGGGCTACGTTTCCGTGCCCGTCGCCACTGTGCGCGGCGTGTGCTTCTCGTTCATTGTGATGTTCATCGTGCCGGTACTCACGTCACTTCTGCACTACGTCAACCGCACCGTCGGCTGGGTCATCCTCTATGCCGTCCTCGGCATCATGCTGCTCGACATCATCATCACGTCCATCACCGTGCAGCGCTTGAATCACCAGTTTAAACGCTTATCCGAACTCGGAGACCGCGTGCGCGAGGCGAGAAACGCCCTCGGCAATGCCGTCACCGGCGGCGCCATCGGCGCAGCGGAGGCCATCGATGACCTCGACCTGCAAAAGAAGCTTCAGGAAGCACAGAAGACCGCCGACGAAAACTACACGGCACTCCTCAACAAATCGAACTTCTTAAAGCGCCGCTTCATGAGCGCCTCGCCGGATATGACGAACGAGCAGTACGAAAAGGAATTAAAAGCGTACCGCATCACGACGGAAGAGCGCAAAAAGCGCTCCGCCGAACGCTGGAAGCGCAACCGCTATGAATATGAAGCTACATTCGAAAACCCGGAAGACCGCCCGTTTGCGTTCGGCATGAACTTCACAAAACTCTTCTGGATCTTCTTCATCGGCTGCCTTGCCGGTTTTGTGCTTGAAGAATGCTGGGCGTTCTTCATCGCGCACCAGATTGAGCTGCGCGTCGGCCTTGTGTACGGCCCATTCCAGCCCATTTACGGCGGCGGCGCAGCCATCATCACGCTGTGCCTGTATAAGCTCTACAAGCAGGACGACATCGTCATTTTTGTTGCCAGCGGCATCATCGGTGCGGCGTTCGAGTATCTGTGCAGTTGGGGACAGGAGATGCTGTTCGGCACCGTTTCGTGGGATTACAGCGGCACACCGTTCAACATTGACGGCCGCACAAACTTGATGTTCGCGCTCATCTGGGGCACGCTCGGCCTTATCTGGATCAAAGAAATTTACCCCGCCATGTCGCGCATGATCGAAAAAATCCCGAAGCGCCCGGGCGCTATCCTCACCATTTTGCTCGTTGCGTTCATGCTGTTTGACGGGCTCATCTCCTGCGCCGCGCTGACCCGCGCCAACGAGCGCGCCGAGGGCATCCCCGCCACAAGCTCGTTCCAAATGTTCCTCGATAAGCACTTGGACGACAACTACCTCGCGCTCGTCTACCCGAACATGCAGAAGGTCAACGAAGACGGCACGAAAAGCGAACCGCTGAAAGACACGGTAAAGAACACGTAAATGCAATCCGTCCATACTGCGGCAAAGAAATTTGAAGCTGTTTCATCACGAATTAAAAAGAATCCACCGTATCGCTTTCACACATACGGTGGATTCCTTATTTTATCGTATTATTTTCGATTCAGCGTACGCTTTCTACAAACGTTCTGAACGCTTTTCTGCCCTCTGCCGTGCATTTGTAGACGCCTGCGTTCTCCAGCACCTTTACAAACACCTTTCCCACTTCCTGCTGCAAGATGTGCTCGGCATTCGCTTCGTTCATTTCCGGGTGGTCGCGCTTCACCTGCGCTGCCCACTCCGCGTGCTTTGCGATGCTCTCCACGCTTGAAACATCGCCGTTTTTCAGCATCACATCTTTCAGGGTCTTCAGCTCGTCTTTCAGTCTGGACGGCAAAACCGCGAGACCCATAACTTCAATGAGGCCGATGTTCTCTTTCTTGATGTGATGATATTCGTCGTGCGGGTGGTATACGCCGAGCGGATACTTTTCCGTCGTAATATTGTTGCGCAGCGCAAGGTCAAGCTCGTATACGCCGTCCACACAGCGCGCAATCGGCGTGATGGTGTTGTGCGGCTCGCCGTCCGTCTCCGCAAAAATGAACGCGTCCTCGTCCGTGTAGCTTCTCCACGCTTTCAATACATGGTCGGCCGCGTCAATCAGGCGATCCGGGTTTTTATGGCGCAAACGCAAAACAGATACCGGCCAGTTCAAAATGCCCGCTTCCACATCTTCAAAGCCGTGCAGCGTGCAGTGCTCCTCCATGTTCGCGCGCGCCATCGCGAACGTATAGTGGCCGCCCTGGTAGTGGTCGTGTGTCAAAATGGAACCGCCAACGATGGGCAAATCGGCATTAGAACCGAGGAAATAGTGCGGAAACTGCTCCACAAAATCAAACAGCTTGCGGAACGTGCTCTTGTCAATCTGCATCGGCACATGCTCGCCGCAGAACACAATGCAGTGCTCATTGTAGTACACATACGGAGAATACTGCAAAAACCAATCCGCATGGTTCACCGTGATCGGGATTGCGCGGTGGTTCTGTCTTGCCGGGTGGTTCATTCGGCCCGCATAACCGATATTCTCCTTGCACAGCATACAGGCAGGATAACCAGAAGCCTTCATTTTCTTTGCCGCAGCAATAGCCTTCGGATCTTTTTCCGGCTTTGAAAGGTTGATGGTAATATCAATCGCACCGAAACGCGGGTCGTTATACACCCACTTTAAATCGCGCGCCACACGGTCGCGGCGGATATAATTGCAGTCGCCGCAAAGCTTATAGAACCAGTCCGTCGCCTTTTCCGGGGATTCCTTGTAAAGTGCGCGAAATGTACGGTTCACATCGGACGGGCGCGGTGTCAAAAGGCCCATCAGTTTCGTGTCAAATAAATCGCGGGACGTCGCACCGTCCTCGATGATGCCGCGCTTTACGGCTTCGTCGCAAAGACCGTCCAGCAAAAGTGCCAGGTTTTCGCTCTGCTCCGCTTCCTCATCCGCGTAATCCTCTTCACAAAGCGCCTCCAATAAACGGTTGCGCGTGTAAATCGTGTCTTCCGCTTCGATGAGCCCCGTGCGCACGCCGTATTCGACAAGCGCCTTGATTTTTCCGAAAAGCATACTTTTTACCCCCGTATAGCTAAAAATTCAGAAGGAGAGCGTAAAAATCAGCGCATCCTCTCTTGGTTCTGTATAAAAATTGCGGCGCACACCCGCTTCCGTAAAGCCGAGCGAACGGTACATCGCAATGGCCGGCAGGTTTGATGTCCGCACCTCCAGCGTGATGAAAACGCCGCCGTTTTCCCGCGCTTTTTCGATCAGCGCCGCCATGAGTGTTCTGCCCACACCATGGCCGCGAAACTCCGGGAACACCGCAATGTTGTCCACATAGCTTTCGCCGAGCACCGTGTGCATGCCGCCGTAGCCGAGCACCTCATCTTGCTGCATCGCCACCAAAAAGCACGCGGCAGGGTTATCAATCTCCTCCGTCAGGCTTTTTTCGCTCCACGGTTCCGAAAAGCAAAGCTTTTCAAGCTCCGCAAGGCGCGAAACGTGCTCCGCCGTCATCGAAACAATCTGCATAAACGCTCCTTAAAAACCGAGATGCTGCTCAAACGTCTGCAATTCCTCGCAGATCTTGTCGCGGCACTTGCGGTAGGTATTTAGGTCCCCGCCGTAGGGATCGTCAATGTAATGCGGCACGTAAATTTTCTCCGCCGGCACACCCGCCTGCATCAAAATGTACGCGTGGGTTTTCGACATCGTGAAATAAACGTCCCACACATCGATTTCTTCCGGCGTAAAGCGGCGCGCAATGTGACCGCTGATGTCCACGCCGATCTCCTTGCAGGCCAGCACCGCATTTTCGCTGGGGTGCTGCCCATCGAGCGCGGAAAGACCGGCGCTTTGGCACATGATGTTCTCAAAGCCGCGCTGCTCCATTTCGCGGCGGAAAATGCCCTCCGCCATTGGGCTTCTGCACGTGTTGCCGGTGCAGACAAACAAAATTTTCATCTTTGATTATAAACCTCGAATACTTCTATAATCGGTCGTATTTCGTCTTCCAAAATGAAAACGCTCCCGAACGACCGCTACCTATCATAGCACAGTTCGGGAGAGAATTCTACTAAGTATTCTTTAATTTTCAATGAATGACAACAAAACAACAACAATAAACAACATTGTGCCGCACAAAGCTGCTGAAAAGCGCACCTGCCTACTTCTTCCTGTAAACCAGAAAGTCAAATTTAATCTCGGTCCCGAGCGCATCGAGCGCGCGCAGACGCTCTCCGCCCTCTACGTCCGTCTTCCAGTAGTACGGCGTCATGGAGAACAGCGCTTCAATGTTCTCCTGCCCGTTCACCGTGATAAACTTTTGCACACACGCACGGCCGAGGTATTCAAACCCGTCGTAGGCCGTGTCGTGCTCTTCGTTCTCATACGGCTCTTTGTATAAAACCTCTTTCATGCCGTACAGATGCCGCGCACCCGGCACCGCAAGGATCATTACGCCGCCCGGCTTTAGCACCCTAAAAAACTCCTCCGGCACAATAGGCGCAAAAACGTCCGTCAGCACATCTGCACTGTTTTCCGCACACGGCAGGTGAAATAAACTCGCCACCGCGAAATCGATGCCCTTATATTTGCCCGCAGCCGCTTTCACCGCGAATTTCGAGATGTCCACGCCGGAAACCGAACCGTTTTTCGCTTTGGCTTTTTCATATAAAGCCGAAGTGTAAAAGCCCTCGCCGCAGCCTGCGTCCAAAATAACGCCGTTCTCGGGCAGATATTTGTCCGTCAGCTCCGCCAGTTTGTCACGGAACGCATCGTAGTAGCCGCTGCTCAAAAACACGCGGCGCGCGTCCACCATCTGCTTTGTGTCGCCGGGAATCTTCGCGTGCATCTGCTTTACGGGCAGAAGATGCACATACCCCTGGCGCGCAATATCATAAGAATGTCCGTTTGCGCAGCGCAGCGCGCGGTCTTCTCTTTCCAACGCGCCGCCGCATGCGGGACAGCAAAATATCATCATAAACCCTTAGCCCTTCGCCTGATACCAGCTCTTACCGCTTCCGGCCTCTGCCAGCATCGGCACGCTCAGCTGCACCGCGTTTGCCATTTCTTCTTCCAGAATTTTCTTCACCGTGTCGCTTTCCGCTTCCGGGCACTCCACAATGAGTTCGTCATGCACCTGCAAAATCAGCTTTGCATCGAGCTTTTCGGCTTTCAAACGGTTGCGCACACGCACCATCGCAATCTTGATGATGTCCGCCGCCGTGCCCTGAATCGGCATGTTGCGCGCCACACGTTCACCGAACGCACGCATGTTGAAATTGGAGCTTGCAAGCTCCGGCAGATAGCGTCTGCGGCCGAACAGCGTCTCCACATAGCCGTTTTTCTTCGCTTCCTCCACCACGCGCTCCATATAGTCTGCAACGCCCTTATAATTGCGCAGGTAATCGTGAATGTAGTCCTCGGCCTCACGGCGGGAAACACCGATGTCCTTTGAAAGCGAGAACGCACCGATGCCGTATACAATGCCGAAATTGACCGCTTTCGCGCGGCTGCGCATCTGCGGGGTCACAAGATCTTCGGGCATATCGAACACACGCGCCGCCGTCATGGTGTGGATGTCGCGCCCAAGGCGGAAGTCCTCCTGCATCTGCGTGTCGTTTGCCACGTGCGCCAATACGCGCAGTTCAATCTGCGAATAGTCGGCGTCCACAAGCACATTTCCCTCTTTTGCGATGAAGAACCGGCGGAATTCACGCCCAAGCGGCGTGCGCACCGGGATGTTCTGCAAATTCGGCTCAGTCGAGGAAATACGCCCCGTGCGCGTTTCGGTCTGGTTGAAGCTCGAGTGAATGCGCCCGTCCGCCGTGATGGCTTTCAGCAAGCCCTCGCAGTACGTGGAACGCAGCTTCGTCAGCGTGCGGTAGCGCAAAACCTTATCAACTGCCGGATGCACGCCGCGCAGACCCTCCAGCACATCTGCATTTGTGGAGTATCCCTTTTTCGTCTTTTTGCCGTGCGGCAGTCCGAGCTTTACGAACAGCGCTTCGCCCAGTTGCACCGGGGAGTTGATGTTGAATTCATACCCCACGTCTTCATAAATTTCTTTCTGCAGCGCGTCCACCTGCTCAGAAAGCGCCTCGCCGTAGGTTTTTATGGCCTCGCGGTCAACAAGGAAGCCGCTTTCCTCCATCTCGCCCAAAACCAAAGCAAGCGGAATTTCAATGTTCTCCAATAATTCGTGCTGGCCGTTTTCGTCGATGCCCTTTTGCAGCGCCGCACAAACAGCGGGCAGCACAGCCGCCGCCTGCACGTTCACGTCCTCATATGCGGGCACGGCAATGCCGTATTCCGCCGCCAAACGCAGCACACCGTAATCGGAGCCTGAGGGGTTCAAAAGATACGCCGCAAGCTCCGTGTCCATCACGGCGTTTTCAAGGGAAGTCCTCAAATGCAGCGCCGTGCGGTGCAGCTTTTTCAACGCAAACGTGTACTTTTTCGTCACCTTACTGCCGAGGAACGCCTTCAAAAACGCGTCGTCCGCATCCACGACCGCAATCGCCGGCTTGCCCGCGTCAAACTTACCGTTAAACACAAGCTGCTTTAATTCGTCGTTTTCAAACACCGGCACAAAGTACGCCGCCCCCTCGTCCTCACACTGGCCGAGCATCGCTGCGCCGTCTTTATAATTCTTCACGGGCAGCAAAGCCGCTTCTTCGGCCTGTGCGCTGTTCGCCGTCGGCGCCGCGCCGGGAGTCAGGTGCAGGCGTTCCATCAGCTTAAAGAGCTCTAAACGCGTCATGATCTGCGCCGCGGCTGCGGGGTCACCCTCGCCGGGAATATAATGCGCAAGCTCCGTATCGATCGGCGCATTGCGGCGGATGGTGCCGAGGTCGTAGCTCAAAAACGCGTTGTCTTTGGAATTGATCAGCTTCGTTCTCATGCCGGGCTTGATGTCCAGCTCATCTAAATTGTCGTAAATATACTGCAAAGAGCCGAACTTGCGGATCAGCTCGCCCGCACCCTTTTCGCCGATGCCCGCAACGCCCGGAATATTATCCGAGGTATCGCCCTGAATGGCCTTGATGTCGATAAGCTGCTTCGGTTCCACGCCGTATGTCTCTTTGATATACGCCTCATCACACAGCGTCACGGCAGACTGACCGAATTTCGTCGTTGCAAGGCGCACCGTCGTTTTCGGCGAGACAAGCTGCAGGCTGTCCCGGTCGCCGGTCGCAATCATGCACGTATTGTCCGTGTTTTCGCACGTTTCCGCAAACGTGCCGAGAATATCGTCTGCTTCCCAGCCTTCGCACGTCACGATTTTATAGCCGAGGTCGCCGAGCAGTTCCTTTAAGACCGGCATCTGCGCCGCAAGCTCCGGCGGCATGCCCTTGCGCTGCGCCTTATAACCCGCATAGGCCTTGTGGCGGAATGTCGGCGCTTTCATATCGAATGCGATGGCCACCGCGTCCGGCTCCGTTTCGTCCTTCACTTTTTCCAGAATATTCAAAAATCCGACAATACCGTTTGTAAACTCGCCGCTTTTCGTTGTCAGCAGCTTAATGCCGTAAAACGCGCGGTTTAAAATGCTGTTGCCGTCCAGTACCAAAAGCTTCACGCTGATCTTCCTTTCCGTTACGGGTCAAAAGACACGTCTTTGTTTTCTATATACACTTTCTCGAGCAATTTATCGAGGTCGCTGAGCGTTTCCAGCTCGCCCGCCATGCGCCGGAATTCCGCTGCACCGCGCAGACCGTGCATGTACCACGCCACATGCTTTCTCGCTTCGCGCATGCCGCGCCCTTCTCCCTTTGCGGCGCACAGCGCATCCATATGCTTTTTAATGACCACAATGCGCTCCGCAAGCGTCGGCGGCGGCATAATGCGCAGACCGCTGCTGAAATAGCCGTTGATCTCCCTGAAGATCCATGGATTGCCGAGCGCCCCGCGCCCGATCATCACCATGTCGCACCCGGTCTCGTTCATCATGCGCACGGCGTCCTGCACGCATTTTACGTCGCCGTTGCCGATGACGGGCACCTTCACGGCTTCCTTCACCTGACGGATAATATCCCAGTCCGCCGGCGGCTCATACATCTGTGTGCGCGTTCTGCCGTGCACGCAAATGGCGTCCACGCCCGCGTCTTCGCAATATTTTGCAACCTCCACCGCGTTCACGCTGTTTTCGTCCCAGCCCTTACGAATTTTCACCGTCACGGGCAGGTCGACCGCATTTTTCACGGCACGGACAATGTCCCCACACAGCGGCGGCTTTTTCATGAGGGCGCTGCCGCAGTTATTGCCCGCAATTTTCGGCACAGGGCAACCCATATTGATATCAATAACATCCGGCCCGGCCGCTGCGGCGCGCTTTGCGGCAGATGCAAAGATGAGCGGGTCGTCACCGAACATCTGGATGGCGACGGGATGTTCCTTTTCGCCAAGCGTGATGAGCTCCTGCGTTTTTTTATAGTTATACTGCAGCGCTCTCGTCGAGACCATTTCCGTCACGCAGTACGCTGCGCCGAACGAGCAGCAAAGCTCGCGGAACGGCCGATCGGTCGCGCCCGCCATCGGAGCCAGCGCCGCCACACCGTTCAAAGTCAGATTTCCGATTTTCATTTTTATATCCTTCTGATTTTTCTGTATTTTTAATTTT
>JABLTN010035787.1_pt1 | contig 23719 bp, 20 predicted proteins | sample 7160141 | NCBI WGS metagenome assembly JABLTN01 (sample SAMN14651226, study PRJNA627086) | human gut metagenome | isolation source: feces | host: Homo sapiens | reverse complement strand
TCTGACCCTGATGTGGCAAATATTTTCAGTGCACTTCATGTACTGTTTGACATCGAATGGGCATATGGATTACGACCTACTATGAAAGATGGTGAAGTATGTTTCAAATTTAAGGAGAGACTTCCAAGTGCTGGTCCTTGTCCACAAGAAGACCTTGATAGCTTCCGAAAAATGGTTGAGTATTGGGCACGTTTACGAGACAAGCTAGAGGATGGAGAAATATCAGAAACGGAATATTATCTCAAAGAGGTAAAATACCCAATGAACCCAACAGAACCGAATAAAGAGTATACTGTTTCGTTGAATCTTGATGATGACGACCAGTTACTTATTCAGAATATGAATGAGGATGACGATGCAGAAGAAACCGCTGAATTGTTAAAAGACTTGTTTCCAGATTTCTCTTATGTGAAGAGGAAACGAAAACCGAAGAAGGATTAAACATTATATTTCAAATGAAAGGAACGAAGATTATGTCTGTATTTCAACTTTTTTGGAACTTAATATTAGGAATATCTGGAGGTATAATATCTGGTATTATTGTTTCACGAATTTTTTTGATTCAAGGAGATTTCCAAAATCAAATAAACTCTTTTGAGCTATTGTTACGAAAATTGGGATATACCAGTGGTATGCTTTTTGGAATACGTACTGTTCAAGAATTCTCATATGATTCTGACATTAAAATGCATAACGAAATGAAAAAAGAAGGTATATCAACTGAAGAAGAATATTATAAAGCTCATATAGATGTAAATTGGATATCTAAAGATAGATTGGTCAGCGATCTTTTGAAAGAATGCAAAAAAATGAATACATCATTAAAAAATGAACTTATGGACTTACATATTAACGAATCTGGTTTACAAAAAATACTCGATAAACTCAACAAATATGTTTCATCACTTTCCTCAACCAAAGAAATGTCTTTTTCAAAACTAAACGAACTAGAGAAACAACGTAAAGAAATTCTTAATGATTATGATTTGTACAAAAATACCTCTAGAAAAACACTCCTAACTCTTATTCTAAAAGATAAAGTTATGATTGTTCTCTACATACTTGTGCTATTAATCATAATAGCCACTGTAACAGCTTATATGCTACACATTTAATACATTTCTAATATATGTATTGTTATCAACAGTAATCACAATAAATCAAATATGTTTTGCTTTACTCACCACACACTAAACTTTATTGTCACTCAACATAAAACAAGCCAAGAAACGCCGAAAATTCGGCATTTCTTGGCTCATGTACATCATTCAAACTCTATGTAGGCGACTATATATTGGGGTTGGTTTCTTTTTTGAGGTGTATATTTGGTATGGAAATTACAGTTATTATAGCTTGTCTACGGGAATTTGGGGAGGGATGTAGGCAAAGGGTAGACAATCCAAACTACTTTCTGCCTGTGATTGTTCCTGCATTGCGACACCTACGCTCCGAGTTTTTTGTTTCATCAAACATTAGATGTTTTTTTCACATCTATTCTAACCAATTATTAGATTCACAATCAAACAAATAAAATCCCATTTCTTTTAGCATTTCAATTTCTTTTGTCGAAATCGGCGAACTTTTAGGATTCGGAATTCCAACAGCAAGTAAATGCTTAGCTCTGGAAAAAGCTACATATGCAAGTCTCTGAGCTTCACCTATCGTTTCGCCCTCATTGACAAACCAATCTTTCCAATAAGAACCAGAAGCATTCGAACTTTGATTATATGCTGAAACAAACAAAACTGATTGCAGGCTCATGCCTTTACAACTATGAATAGTTTCAACTAGTAAATCATTATTCTCTATCGATGTATTTGAAGCCTCAAAAGTCTTTATTACAAGTTTGTCTTTGATATTATTTCTTAATCTCTTTAATTCAAATTTCCCAAGCAATTTATGCGATATTCTTAACAAACATTTATTTAATGATACTTTCCAATTTCCCCATTTTTGGCTCAAATCTAATACTTCATCATCTGATAATAACATTTTTTGAAAGAGTAAAATTATTTCTTGCCAATCTGAGTTTTCTATCTCTATTGGTCTATATAAATTAATAATATTTTCATGCTTACTATCTGAAAAGAATGATTTCTGAATTGCTCGTGCAAGAATTCGAATACTTTCCTGAAATTCTCTTACTGTATGTTCGTTATGTAAATATATGAAATGTGCATAATCTTCAATAATATTTATACTATTATACTCCGAAACATTCTTTGCCCCGCGTAATCTTGCCCTTAATGTATCATTTCTTACAATTATTCTACACTCTTGAGATTTGAGATTATTCTCTGTTAAAATAGTCCGATATTGATTTATAAGTAAATTTTCCTGATTTTGACGATATAAAAAAGCAATTAAAGGTTTACTTACTTTTTGCTGTATTTTCCCGAAAACACTATTATTCCTTTTTATTATTGTCCCTGATATATCGACTATTGCTTGATTGCTACGATAGTTTTCGTCAAGAATCATTTCCTTAAAATGATTTCCCTTGATAAAATTACTGGTATCTATTGGTTCTATACCACGAAAACCATATATCGCTTGGTCTAAATCTCCAATGAGATGAATAATCGAACCCGACTTGTGTAAAAGCCCTAAAATCAGTAACTGTATATGCGATAAGTCCTGACATTCATCAACAATGATCAAAGGAAATCTTTTAGCAATAAGATTTGCTATTTCTGGTTGTTTTTTTAACAACTTAAAAGTTAAAATTTCAACATCTTCATAAAGGAAAAAACCTGCTTTCCAAAATTTTTGTTTGGTTCGTTTTAATTCTTCATTCATGTAAGTGATTTCAGATAAAGCTTTGTCAAAATCAACTTCTCCATTTTTTGATTTTCCACAATATTGATATCTCTTTTCTTTTGAACCGAAAAAAAATTCATTTGCAGATAATTTATGAAGATTTCCATAACTATACTTTGTTTTAAAAGCATTCAAGAAACCACTATTACAATCGGTGTCAATAATTTGCAATTTTGCATCTTCTTTACCAGCATTTCCATGACCAGTTATCAAGTATAAAAAAGGATTTGCAATATATCCATGAATCCAACTTGTAAATGTGCCTAAAAAATGAGGATAATCTGGTTGACTTTTATAGTATGCTGCGACACGTTCTCTCAGTTCATTTTCAGCAGAATTTGTAAAAGTCAATATTGCCAATCCGCCCTCTGTTTTTTCCCACAATGACATTTCATATGCACATTTCACTCCTATCACTTCTGTTTTCCCACTACCTGGACAGGCATTCAAATAAATGTCCGAATGCACATCAGATATAATATATTTCACTTGACCATCACTAAGATGTTGCATATCGCAATACATATCATTTTGACATTTATCACATAAATACCCCTCACAAGAAGTATAATCTTCTGAATTAATGTTTGATCCACATAATACCGTTATAATTTTATTTCTATCCATACTTCTTATCCTATCTCCAAAACAAAATCGATTGCATCTGAAATATAACTAGGAATATCAAACTGATTGCCTATTTTATCATAAAGCAATTGTGCAAATAATCCTTTCCCTATGTAAGAAGAATCTATTTGTTTTAGTATAAATGCCGCCATTTCAGAGTCATCAACAATTTCTGCTACATCCTCCATGTCTCGAATATATTGCTCCGCTTGCTTTTTTATAGGACCATCGGTAGAAAGCCTATCTAATATAATTTCTAACATTATTTTTGCATTACGATGACTTTCTAATGCAAGATCATATTCAAAAGTCTTTTCATTTACAAAAACTCTACAATTAGAAGTCATTTCTTTAAGTTGGTCTCCATAATACAAATGAGGATTGTTCCCCTCAATATGTTCATCTTTTGACGGTTTTTCGTCATCTGACGGATCATTATCCGTTAATGCGGCACAACGTTCTGGTATTTTTTCAGTCTTACTATATTCAGTAGGAAGATAACTTGTCTTCTTAATAAATTTATCTAATCTCTCTTTATAATCCTTTTTTGTCTCTTGCTCATCTCGAGCCGGAATAATCAGTTGGTATCCATTATAAAGTTGCATAAAATATTGAAAATAAATACCATTCATATTAATAACAGAAATGCCAGCTTCTTCAAGATTCTTCACTTTACACTTTCCTAACGCTTGTTGTTTTTCAAGATATATGCTCGCTAATTTGGGTACAATGATAGTCTCAGCTATACCCTCGACAAAAATATTTCCTTTTGAAAAGAGCAACGTAGATTTTGTCGCATCCAGCCATCGATTTATAAAGTTTTTTGCATCATTAGTCAACCCACAATTACATAACGAAGTAGCAACATATCCAACGTTAGTATGATTGAAAGAAATAATACTCTCAACAGGAACTGTTGATGCTAACGAAATAGAATGAGTTGTAATTATTACCTGAATATCATATTCATCTGCCTGTTTCTGAAGAAACTTAAGTAATTTAATCTGAAGTTGCGGATGCAAATGTGCTTCTAATTCCTCAATCAACAAAATACGCGGAGTTGTATATCTCTCTTTTAAACCTTCAAATTCTGCCAAGATAGTAGCAATATATATGAGGTTATTATACCCTAAACTGTTTTCAAATAGACTTCTGAAAGCAGTACCTGTATCGCCAATCTCAGGAGCAAACAGCAATTGTAATGATTCAATAATTCTCTCATATGTAAGCGTATTAAATTGTATTTGTGTTTTTTGACCATATACTACACCTGCCGCATCTTCAAGGCTTGAATTTATCAATTCATTGGCTCTAGTAATTTCCTTTTCTTTTCCAGCTGACTCATTAAAGTCCCTTAAATCCTTTTCTAATGGCATAAGTTCTGATTTGTTTCTTTTGTCTTTCAAGTCATCAGCTGACAGGTTTGCAATTAGTCTCGCTAACCTTGACCCACGCCCAGACTTTAGACTTCTTTCCGCATCTCTCAATGCAGGTAAATACACACATTGAATACTATTCAATGGTTCCCAGTCAAAAATACTATTTGACGAAACTCCACCCCAACGACGCTGCTTATAATGATTTCTCATGTTTAATGTATGCTGTATTTCAATGTTCAATTTTGCTTCAAAAGATTCTGTAAGCCAAGTTAAATACTCCACTTTTTGAGATTCAGACAAATCAGAAAAAATCCCCGATATATGAATACAGTCGGCAATTTGCGGGCTTTCTAAATTATATGAATTATAAAAATCTTCTGGCGAAACACCATGTCTGGAATACTCTGATTCGTTCATTAACACTCGTATGGCGTCGATTACAGTACTCTTTCCACATCCATTTTCACCTACCAAAAGATTGAGGCCTTTTGAAAAGGAAATCTCAATCGTAGATGAAAACATTCGAAAATTTTGAACAAGTAATTTTGAAAGATACATTTTTTCCCTCGCTATTCTAAATGTGCCATTTTATAGTATAATACTGCAGTTCTAATTCAATATCATTTCAGCTATTTCTTCAGCTATTTCTTCCACCGTTTCCTGACTTGTATTTCTTGCAACCTTATCTGCTAATGATGGGCTATAATCAATAACTTCCTGTTTCGTAATATCATGCCAAATTGGAAGTAAAATTTGCTCTCCAGATATTGCTTTTGTCATTAATCCATCCAGCTCATAATTCGTCCACCCTTTCTTTATAAAAGCTCTTGAAATCACAACAATTCCAAAGCGGCTTTTGGATAATCCTTGATCAATTTTTCTTCTTAAACTATCCCCGATTTTTAATTCAAATTCATCATACCACACCGAAATACCTTTTTCTTTCAGTGACTTCGCCAACGGACGAACCACATCTTCTTTGTCCTCTGATGCGTGAGAAATAAATACATCATACTCTTTATCAGATTCTACTGTTTCTACATATAAATTAGGTTCTTCCGCTAATGGCAGACGTTCTCTTGCAACTGGTAATGCTCCTGAAAGTACTCTAACACTATGACGCACTGTACCTGCATATCCTCCCAAATCAATAGTTACATACCAGTGGGCAGAATTAGGTACCGTAATTTTATACGGACTTCTTTTGACATAACCACCATAGTATCTATGCCTTCTTCCATTTTTATAATTGCTATAATTAGAAGAATCCATTAGCCTTACATTTGCAGCAGCCGACAACTGTACTTCTATCCTATTTTTCCGCTCCATCGCTCTCTTCCTTCTTTCGTATGCGATGCTCTCTTACAAGATATACCTCTTCGCACAACGTACGAATATCCTCATCGTAATGCGATGCCAGCAATATCGTCACTCCCTGCTTCTGCAGTGACATCAGCAATTCTCTGATATCTTTAACCCCTTGTACATCCAGCCCATTAAATGGCTCATCCAAGATCAACAGCCGCGGTTTCTCCATGATCGCCTGTGCAATTCCAAGACGCTGACGCATACCAAGTGAATACTTTGATACATGTTTCTTTAAATTCGGATCAAGACCTACAGACCGCAAAGCCTCCTCAATTTCGTAGTTTCCGATCTGATTGCGTATCAGCGCAAGATTTTTCAGATTACTCTTGCCTGACATATACGGTATAAATCCCGGTGTTTCGATCATTAGGCCCAAATCTTGTGGAAAGTCAATCTCCTTCCCGACTTCTTTGCCATCCACCGTAACTTTTCCGGTTGTCGGCTTCAAGAAACCGCAAAGGCACTTCATAAATACCGTCTTACCACTTCCATTCATTCCTACAAGGCCATAGATCTTACCCCTCTCCAATGTTATATTTACATCTTGCAGAATCATTTCTCCCCGAAACTCTTTGCTAAGTCCCTCTACTTTTACCATGATGTTGTTCACAGTAATCACCATACCTTTCTATCAATCTATATCATCGCACAGTTAATCTTTACTCAGATCCACCTTGCGCACCATCCTCAGTCCCATCACCAATACAACAACGGCCAGTACTATATAGTAGACTGCAGCAATCTCTACCCGTTCCATCACCGGCCGAGCCTTGCGCAATGTCAACCCATACACATCCGTCTGGTACAAGGGGCTCAGATACGGTTCCAACCGCCATAACATGTTCTGTATCTGCTTATACCCATCAAACTGTGCAAATTCGTTATCAAAAAATAAAGGAATCCAATCCATGATATAATAAAAAACAAGCACAAAAATACCTAAAATTGTTCCCGTACCACGCCGGAACCAAATATTAAATGTTACTACTAACATCCCTAAAAAGATAGATGCCAAGACTACCAGTAAAAAAGTCAACCCCCACACCTTCAACGGTGTACCGATTTTCATAATCTTGCGGCTGTATGTACAGGGAAGATTATATTTTAATCCTGTTTCAAAATCAAAACCTGTCTTCGGATCACTTGCTTTCCAGTAAAAACTGCTCCATCTGTTTTTCCAATCCACCACTGGAAATAAAGCAATAATAAAACCAACGGTAACAACCAAATAATAGATCACCGATGTCATAATGACATAACAGTACTGCGATAACAGCCACATTTTTCTGCCCTGCCTGGCCAGACGGTTCACCGCTCCATCCCATTGCGGATATGCCAATATCAAAAAAATGAATAATATAAAATAGGTACTCACTCCCCCACCGCAAAACGCCCATGCCGGAAAGATCTCCAACGCTCCCACCCGACAATGCATTTCAGATAACTGCTCCACAAACTCTCTAAAGAAACTGCACAAAGAGATCCATACAAGCAGTACTAGCAACACAAAACGTCCACTACAGACTGTCCTTTGAAAATAGTCTCTGCAAATATAACGCATCTTTTTATCTCCTCTCACTCTGTCTGTTTACGTACACCGTATACAAACACTCCCATCTCGACCACCCAATACAAAAGTACCATGATCACTCGGAATGGCAGTCCTTTGTATGGCAGGAGGGATGCCCGCCCAGTGCTCATCAATACAAGGGGAGAACCATAATACCATTGTAGTGTGATAAAGATCATGTCCATCCCCTCACAATAAATGTAAGAAGACAACATCACCACATACCGATTTTTTACAAACAACGAAACAATCAATGCAATCCCCGGTAATATCGAGGCATAAAGGCTGTCTTCCAAAATATATAACATCAGATACTGCACATATTTTCTCTGCATCACCAGCAAGGATGTACGACTCATTGCTTCTATTGTATCTTCACCTCCAACCAGTACCTGTCCATGTATCTTATAAACGATCAATGCCGTCAGTCCCAAAAAGAGCAGACGGGACAGCACTGCAATGGCTGCTCCTGTGCCGATTGCCACTGCCATCTTCGTAACCGCATATCTCGTCTTGCTTGTTCTGGACATAGAGGAATATCGATACCCGGATCGATATTCCATCAGATAACTCTCCGCTGTCGTCAATACACACAGCAATGGATACAGTACACTTCCATAGCCCATTCCCCAACCAACATCCACAAGGTAAGTCAATTCATTGGACATTTCAAATTGATCCAGCATGACGGGAAAATCTGCAAAAACAAGTATAATAATAGATACATAAAAAAATGGAGAATGCAGCACTCTTCGGATTTCCTGCTTTAACATACCTTACTCCTTCCGATTAGCTGATTTTTATAGCATCATTAAGTCAAATATGCTATAATTGTTGTGGTTTTTTACGAGTTCCTATTCTGCCTATGGGCTTGCCCTCTGCGGTGTAGGAACTTTTTTTAGCACGTTAAAACACGCTATTCGTTCCATGTTAGACCATCTCCTTTCTTTCGTAGATTCCACCCTGTTATACCTATATACTATCTCTGCATTTGGCAATAATTCTGCCTAATGCAAAGCAGTAAGCTATAGCACCCTCACTTAAGTTGTTTTAAGTCTTATATACTCTGCTTTTACCCAACCCCATGTACCCGTTTTAACTCTTTTAAGATAATACCATTTGTAATTTTGAGATTTACTCTTCGTCATGTCAACGCATACCTTTTCGTGTATGCTCATGCTTTCTAACACCGTTGCTGAAGTGCTTGGTTTGGCACGTAAACGTACCCCATCTCCCTTTACCGATCCATTCTGATTTGAATACATCATAACATCGGCTGTTGGAACTAGTTCATTGCAAATAACAACTCCTTCTGCCATAACAACTTGTGCAGAACTCACTTCAGTTGCATTGCGCCCCGCCAGTATATCATCTGCCGTAACCATGGCAGATGCCTGCATATTTCCTGCAAGTACTATTGCAACACAAAGCACCATTATCATCATCTTTTTCTTATTATTGTACTGTTTCATGTTTTCCTCCTACTTATCAATTGACTGTCTGCTTAGTAACACTTCTCTATTATTGTATTTATCCCCTCCTTCTGATCCTGTTTTTTCTCTCTTTTCATTTGTTGCCAAAGTTCATGAAAATCTTTATGCACAAATACTCCTGTTAAACACATATCTGACGGCGCATACTTTATCACATAAATAACTCCATCTTCACTCCTCACATAATAGGTAATTTCTCCATACAGAAGAAGATTCTGCTTATCAAACCGTGATATGCCATAAATAGATTTTATTGATTGGTTTGGCGCAATTTTATCCATCATCTGTTGAACTGTTCTTAAATATTTTCTTTCTATCCCTTTTCGATAACTTGCATCCGAAGCAGAAATCCACTTATCTCCTTCAGATATAGCTGATTGATTTATTTCACCGCTGTTGATCTTTACAGCAACACTATATTCATATTTCCAGCCTTTCTTTTTCAAAACAATGTTATATTCGTCATCCTCGCTGTCTTCATAGGTCGTCACATCTACAGCAGCCCTCGCCTGATTTGTATCAATTCCATATATTTTGCTGACATACTGCTTGGCAGCCTCAATCGCCTGATCCTCTGTCAGCTTATTTGCTGTTTCGTCGACCGGACTTTGTGCAGCCCTCGCTCTGTCTGCCTGATTCTGCTTTGCCAGCGCATAATCACGCCGCTCATTAAAATCAATGATCTGTAATAACTGCTCATCGGTCAATTCGCTCTTCGGCAGATAAAAGGTACTATTTGCACGACAGTATACGACTTCTTTCCCGCCATTCGCTTTCACTTCTTTCTGAGAATCTACTTCCTTCAGCTTCGTCTCCGGCAATGTTCCCTTTTTATATTCCTTCTGCAGCAGTTCCTTGCGCTTCTGCTCCTGAGAAGATAACTTGCGTGAATAGTGATCTGCATCTTCGCGTTGTGCCTGTGTCATATGGTTTAACTGCTTCTGTTCCTCTTGAGACATTGATTGTAAATGTTCATGATATTTATCCACAGCAACATATGTGCCCGTCGTCAACATAATGGCTGCGCCAACCGCTGCGACTGCCGTTCGATAGGAGAATGCACGCACCACTTTGCCGTCATCCTGCACATCCTCCGCACGCACCCGGCATAATAGTTGATCTATTCTACTGTTTTTCACCATTGGTTCAGTTGGAACTTCCTGCAGCAGTCGTCGGCTGATTTCTCGATCCAATCTACTTCTCATTGTATTTACTTCCTTCCATAGTCCATTATTTACCTGCAATTTTTTAATTTTTGTCGCACTGTATAGAGTCTTGATTTTACCGTACCTGTTGGTATGTTTAAGATTGCGCTTATCTCTTTTTGCGAAAAGCCATATATGTAATACAAATATACCAATGTACGATCCTGCTCTGCCAGACTTTCTATCTCATGCCAAATTCCGCTATGCGGATAACCCGACGCTTCGTTCGTCGGATAGTCATCCATAGATTCCACCAATTCTTCCCGTTTTCTTTTTTGAATCATAGATAACGCTGTATTGACTGTAATCTTTGCTACCCACGACCGCATTTTATCCGGTGATCGAAGCTGTTCCCTGCGTTCCCACGCTTTGCATAACGCTTCTGCCACCGCATCATCTGCATCCTCCGGATGATGCAGTATATTCATTGCGAGCCGTACCAGCATGCCTCTTTCTGTTGCAACAAATTGTTCAAATTGCCTAGAAGTCAAACTACGCCTCAATTTATTCCTTCCTTTCTGCGCACGCTTCCAGTGCATTACCTCCCTGTGCCAGAGGTGCACCATAGGCACAAGGTTTCACCATCTCTTGTGGCCACCTTTTGGTCGGTTCTACTTATATGACTATTTAGAAGCCCAAAAGGTTCATTTTATTTTGCAATATTTTATCTTTTTAATATTATTAAGTTTTTCCGTGCATTCTCCTAATAATATTAATAGTTTGTGGAGGTTATTTTGATTTTGTAAAGTATTTAGATCCAAAAACGCAAACTTCGCACATCAAACTTGAACTTACCATACCAAAAATTAATATCAGAATATATCTGTGAATGATTCTCCCACCCGGCATCATACACTGTCACTATTGCAACGCCTGCTTAATACTTTGATAATGCAAAAAAATCCCCTGCTTATCGTATTCTGATAACTGTGCTGCATCCGCTATCTGAAATGCATTCGTCTCTTCCGTCTGCAATTTGATATCTTCCTCTGTAAAATCCATATGATATTTATAGACATCTACAAAATAGTTATCACCTTCTCCCGGATTCTCACGGTGATACGAAAACAGAAAGCCACCTTCTGCATTCGTTACATCCAGTCCGGTTTCTTCTAAGATTTCACGTTTCACGGCATCTTCCGATGTCTCCCCGGCAATAGCCGCTCCACCGGATACTTCCCACCAGCCGGGTGCCCAAGCTTTGTCAGCTGCACGCTTTGTGATCAAATATTTTCCATCCGGTCTCTGAATAACACCGAGTACCGACAAATGATACTCCCCTTCTTTCAAGCACCAATCATTTCTTTTCATGGTTCGCCCGGTTGGCTTCTTGTCCTTATCATAAATATCCCATAATTCCATCGTAATCTGTCATTCCTTTCTCTGACGGTAGTTTTAATAAACAACTTCGAAATGTATGAAGTGTGTATGTTTGATTTAATCGTTATCTCTTCTTCCAAACAGTAACACCAGTCGAAGCAGCTGTAATAAGGTGGATACCGTTGCCGTTATATAGGTCATTGCTGCCGCTGAAAGTACACGTCTCGCCCCTCTCACCTCATCTTCATATAACATTCCGCTATCATTTAAAATACGAAGTGCTCTGCCCGACGCATTAAACTCTACCGGAAGGGTGACAATCTGAAACAACAATGTCAACGCAAACAATATAATACCAAGATAGATCAAATTGGTATGCCCGATCAGCAATCCAACAATGATCACCGGCCACGACAATTTAGAACCAATATTGACCACCGGAACAATGGCACTGCGTATCTGTATCGGAACATAACCAACATGATGTTGAATGACATGTCCACATTCGTGCGCTGCCACTCCAACGGCGGCAATCGATGATGCACCATATACACTATCTGACAATCGCACCACCTTCGCACGTGGATCATAATGATCAGTCAACTGTCCGCTGATATGTTCGATTCGTACATCGGTAATCCCTGCACTTCGCAGGATCATTTCTGCTGTCTGCGCCCCTGTCAGACCACGTTTGCTATGATATCGACTGTACTTATTAAATGTCCGGCTGACGTTGGCAGATGCCAGCATACATATTACCGCACCAATAATAACAAGAACATATGTCGGATCCATATAGTAATACATCCCCGGAAAATAACTTAAAAGTGCTGTCTGCATACACTAATCCTCCTTACTCCAATTGTTTTTACATTAATCCTAACTATAGCATTTCCCATCTCGTTTATCAACTATACCTTACTTTAACTTCCCATATTGGTTGTGGAGGAATATGCATCGATTTCCTATAGATCGATGATATAAAAATGATTGCTTTTCATAGAAACACGCTATATAATTATATTTGGCTTTACGCGGATTTTACGTAAAATGCTACTGTTTATCTCATTATTTGCCTAGATTTTACAAAGCTTTTCGTCGATATGTGCTGTGATTTTTATGCAAATAACACCATTTAGTGATTGATAAGGAGAAAACGAATGACTTCAGAACACGTGATCAATCTTCTTGGAGGGCTTGCGCTCTTCATCTTTGGAATGACTTTCATGAGCGACGGTTTGAAGAAACTTGCCGGCGATTATATGAAAACTATTTTGGAAAAATTAACGGAAAAACGTATTATGGCTGTGTTGCTGGGTGCCGGTCTGACCGCACTGATCCAAAGCTCCAATGCCATGTGTGTCATGACCGTCGGATTTGTAAATGCCGGAATGATGCAGTTAGAGCGCTCTGTTGGAATCATCATGGGTGCGAAGCTCGGTACAACGATCACCGGACAGCTTCTTGCAACTAATTATATTTCAAAATATGCTCCGGTTATTGCCTTTGTGGGCGTTGCTTTCTTGATGTTTGCTAAATCCAACAACATCAAAAGCTTCGGACAGGTTGTCGCAAGTCTTGGTATCCTCTTTGTCGGATTGTCCACCATGAGCACCGCAATGAGACCAATGGCACAGGAAGAATGGTTTATTAATATTGTGGCAAATCTTTCCAATCCTCTGCTCGGTGTACTGGTCGGCGTGATTTTCACCGTAATTATCCAAAGTGCCTCTGCCTCCGTCGGTGTGCTGCAGATCATGGCGGTAAGCGGTGTCATTGGATTCCGCCCGGCCTTTTATGTAATGCTTGGTATGAATATCGGTGCAAGTATCGCTCCGATCTTAGCTTCTATTGGTGGCAAAAAGGATGCCAAACGCGTTGCTGCCATCGTTGCTATTTTTGAAACCTGTGGTATGCTGATCTTTATGTTAGCCACTACATTCCTTCCGGTTCTCGACTGGTTGTCGATGACTTCCGGAGATCCGAGCCGCCGTATTGCAAATGCGAACACGATCTTTAACTTAGTATCACTGATCGTGTTGTTCCCATTCTCAAATCTCATCGCCGCTTTGTCTAAGAAGATCATTCGCGGCTCCGACGAAGAGCCAAATATGGCAAAATTAGAGTTTATCAGCGAAACAACGCATACGACTTCTACTGCAATGATCGGTCAGATCGATGCGGAGACCAATCGTATGGAAGAACTGGTACAAACCAACCTTCGTCTCGCTACCGAGAATTATTTTGATAATCGTTTGAAAGACGAGGATGATTTCAACCAGACGGAAGAAACGATCGATTTCTTAAATAAGAAAATTACCGATGCACTGATCCGCATGAGTTCTTTTGCAGATCTGACGCCAGAGCAGGCTAAGCACGTTGGTAATCTATTCCATGTGATCAATGATTTAGAGCGAATCGGTGACCATGCAGAAAATATGGCACAATATAGTATTCGTATGCACAAGAATAAGGAGCGTTTCAGTAAAACCGCCATGGAAGAACTCCGTGGGTTGGTGGATATTATTGAACGTATTTACAAAGAAGCTTACGCCCAAATGGTATCACCGGATCAGGATAAATACGCACATGTATATGCCTTGAAACGAGATGTAAACCGCATGATCGAGGACATGAAGGAAAAGCATATTGTCCGTATGAATAAGGGAAAATGTAATTCACAACAGGGTATGATGTTCGTAGAACTTTTGATGGATCTGGAACGTGTTGCAGCGCACGCTATGAATATTGCACAGGCAGCAAATTAAAAGCAATTCTTGCTTGGCGATGTCACGCTACATAACAGCAATTTCCTATTCAAAATAATGGATCAACACAAATTAAATCCCCCTTGAGCAGACCTTTGGTTATCTACCTTATCTGCCTAAGGGGGATTCATTACTTCTTACAACATTTTTTTGTGTTTGAAATAGATAAATTCAAGAAGAATGATGATACCACACACGATTGCCACAACAGGATAACCGTAATGACTTTTAAGCTCCGGCATTCCAACAAAATTCATACCATACCACCCTGCCACAAGTGTCAACGGCGAAAAAATAGCCGTGACGATCGTCAGGATACGCATGATCCTATTTTGTTCTTCATCCAAGCGCTGCTGCTGTAATTCTCGTATTTGCAGCATATATTCCCGAAGCATTTTAGAGCGATTGTATAACCGCTCTACCTTTTGTCCATATGTCTGAAAACAGATCACCTCTTTCTCATCAAAGAAATCATTGACATTTTCGACAAGTGTATCGCTCATATCCATCATCTGTTGATATTGAAAGCTCTTGTTGAGTAATATTTTGCGATATTTGGCCATTAATCCGGTCGGATCCGTCTTCTCCCCGGACTGGATCTCCTCTTCCATCTGGAAGCAGCCTGCTTCGATCCTCTGCAAATGTTTGATATCATCTTTTAATAATTCATCCAAAAGGCGGATAAAAAAACGTACAGGCGACAGATCATCTTCATCACTGATCAGCGAGCGAAGCTGTTTTTCCCAGTGATCATGTCTCGTCTTTTGTCCGATCAAAACCAGTTCGCTGCGGTCAAGATAGTAAATAATACTGACCGCTCTGCCGTCATATGCTTCTTCCGGATGCCACATAATTTCGCCCACCACAGCGTCCGCAAGAACTACAGCTTTCGAAAAATGCATACGGTTAGACTGCAGCATATATTCCATTTCATTCCAAAAGCTGGCACTCTCCCAGCGTTCCTTCGCTTCCGCTGCATCAAGCACCAGCACCCGCCCCTGTTTCAATGCAAATTCCACAGCGATCCCCCTCACATCATACTATTGACCATAGTATGCATTTTCTCCATGTTTTCTAAAAAAATGCTTGTCACGAATACTATCCGGTGCCGGCTGTACCTGAGGGTTGAGTAATTCTGTTCGGATTGCCATGCGCGCAACCTCTTCCAGCACGACCGCATTATGCACTGCTTCAGCAGCATCCTTGCCCCAGGTAAACGGTCCGTGGTTTGTGCAGAGTACGCCCGGCGTATGCATTGGATTCAGTCCTCTCTGCTCAAATGTCTCAATAATAACAAGTCCGGTATTACGCTCATACTCTCCACCAATCTCTTCCGGTGTCAGACTTCGCGCACAAGGAATCGGACCATAAAAATAGTCGGCATGTGTTGTTCCATATAACGGAATGTCACGTCCTGCCTGCGCCCACGAAGTTGCCTCCGGCGAATGTGTATGCACAACGCCTCCGATTTCCGGATATTTTTTGTACAATTCCAAATGCGTTGGCGTGTCCGATGATGGGTTAAGCGTTCCCTCGATACGGTTTCCTTCCAGATCCATGACCACCATATCTTCCGGACGCAGCTTATCATAATCTACGCCACTGGGTTTGATCACAAAATATCCGGTATCTCTATCAATCCCGCTTACATTTCCCCAAGTATACGTGATCAATCCTCTGCGCGGCAGTTCCATATTTGCTTCATATACCTTTTTCTTTAACTCTTCTAACATAGTGTCCTCCATTCGAAAATATCTGCTTACCAATGTAACGAAGTTTCTTCAATCTGCAAGCCCCCACGATATGATTCCATAAATTGTTCAAATCCCTGCACGATCTCCGGATCAGGGGCTATTGTTGTCCCTTCATTGCCGGCAAATACATAATCTTCCAAATACTGTGCCAGCGACTGTCCCTCCTGCTTATGAACCATAAAATCTGCAAGCAGCGCAATACCCCAGGCACCGCCCTCACCGGCTGTCTCCATCACAGAAACCGGTGCATTCATTGCTGCCGCAGTAATCCGCTGTCCGACGCCCTTGGTCGTAAAGAAGCCGCCATGTCCATACATTTTGTCAACTTGAACCTGCTCCTGCTGCAAAATATCCAATCCGATCTTCAAGGTTGCCAGCGCACTATATAAATGTGTACGCATAAAATTAGCAAGGTTAAATGCCGCATCCGGCTTACGCACAAAGAGTGGTCTTCCGGCATCTAATGCAGTCACACCTTCTCCGGAAAAATAATTATAGGAAAGAAGACCGCCGCAATCGGCCGCTCCCTCCTCTGCTTTTTGGAACAATTTTGTAAACAGCGTTCCTGTGTCTACCGAAAATCCCATGTAATCCGCAAATTCACCGAACAAGTTGACCCATGCATTGATGTCCGAGGTGCAATTGTTACAATGTACCATCGCCACCGGCTCACCGGAAGGTGTTGTAACCATATCAATTTCCGTATGCACCTGTTTTAATGCCTGTTCAAGTACAACCATCGCAAAAATTGATGTTCCGGCAGATACATTTCCGGTGCGGACACCTACACTATCTGTTGCGACCATCCCGGTTCCGGCATCTCCTTCCGGCGGGCATAACGGAATCCCCGCCTGTAAAGAACCGGTTGGATCCAATAATGCGGCTCCCCTCTCGGTCAGCACTCCGGCTTCCTCTCCTGCCGACAAGACCTTTGGCAAAATATCCTTTATATTCCACGAGTATCCACGATCGGCAATCATCTCATCAAACTGTGCCAGCATCTTACTATCGTAGTCTCCCGTCTCGCTGTCGATTGGGAACATTCCCGATGCATCGCCCACGCCGAGTACTTTTTCGTCTGTGAGCTTCCAATGTACATAGCCCGCCAATGTCGTAAAATAAGAAAGCTTCGATAAATGTGGTTCCTCGTTCAAAATTGCCTGATATAAATGCGCAATACTCCATCTCTGCGGAATATTAAACGCAAACCGTTTCGTCAACTGCTCTGCCGCCTCTTCTGTCATTGTATTGCGCCAAGTACGGAATGGAACCAAGAAGTCTCCTTTCGCATCGAACGCCAAATATCCATGCATCATCGCCGAAAAACCAATTGCTGCAAGCTTTGTGAGCGTTACGTTGTATTTTTGCTGTACTTGCTCTGCCAAGGAACGATAACAGTCTGCCAAACCATTCCAGATATCCTCCTCGTGGTATGTCCACACACCATCCTCTAAGCGATTCTCCCAGTTGTGGTTGCCGGAAGCAAGTGGTTCTCCTTGTTCTCCGATCAGCACAGCCTTGATACGCGTCGAACCAAACTCAATGCCAAGTACTGCTTTTCCTTCTTGTATATATTGTGCGATCTCCATATTTTCTTCCTTTCTCTTAATCTTCTAGTGAATCATTTTCTCTACATCTCATGCGCTAAACGCCTGCCCGTCTTGCTGTGCCATTATACGGACACCTATTTATACTGCATCACAATAACCGTATCTTTTTTATTAGGTACTTTCTTCGTCACCTTTAAGGTCACCTTCGTCTTTCCTTTTTTATTGCCTTTGCAGGAAATCTTTTTACCGGATTCCAGCAAATAGACTTTTTTGAGCTTTTTATTTTTGTACTTGCGTACTGTCAGCTTTTTATTTTTAGGCCATTTCGTCACATGTACATAGACATTTTTACCTTTCTTGGTATATGTTCCCCAAGATGGGACCTTACCAAACGGATTACCGGAGGTAGCATAAATACTGCTGCCGTTTTTCTTCATCCAGTTACCAATGCCACGCAGTGCTTTCTTACTTCCCGCTGTCATAGTACCGTCACCCTTCGGTCCGATATTTAACAGATAATTACCACTCTTAGAAGCAACATCGACCAATTCCCGGATTAAATATTTATAGCTTCGATATGAATTCTCCAAATCCTTTTTATAGCCCCACGCATCGTTCATGGACTGACAAGTCTCCCATGGTCTTGATGGTGCTTTCTCCGGAATACTTCTCTCCGGGCACTCAAAATCACCCAGCTTAAATCCACGGCAGACACGCTCGTTTACTAATATAGAAGATTTCAAAGATTTTACATATTTATACAGATCTTTTCCATCTGCTTTCGTCCACCATTTTGCCAGTGTCGGCGCCTTTCTTCTGTAAGTCCAGTCTCCGTCAAACCACATAATTGCCGGATCATAACGGTCTACTAACTCTTTTAACTGAGCCTTCATGTCGCGGATGTATGCTGTGCGCGCAGCCATTGACTTCATCTTCGTAAAATCACCGTTGATCGTCTGCGACGAATGGTTCCAATCTATGATCGAGTAATACAGGCCAAACTTAATCCCTGCCTTATCACAGGCTGTTTTTAACTCCATCAGCACATCACGGCCGGTTTTGCCAAATGGTGTATACTGCTGCAGACTAAATATCGTCTTACCGGTATAATCCTTAAAGCTGGCAACATTCGTATCCCACATTGCCATTCCCTCATGATGTTTGGCTGTGATCACGATGTATTTCATACCGGCAAGCTTTGCATATTTCACAATTTCATTGGCATTAAACTTGGTTGGATTGAACTTCGCAGCTACCGTCTGTTGGTATTTCTGCTTCGAAATCCCCTCGGTCTGCATCGCCCATTCCCCGTGTCCATAATAGGAATACGCTCCAAAGTGAATGAACATACCGAAACGATCTTTCATCCACCATTTCATGTTCGATGGAACGCTATATGCCTGCGATTGCACACCTCCTGCCGCCATGCCGATCACCAAACTCAATACGAGTAACAAGCTCCATACTTTTTTGCTTTTTTTCATTGTCATTACCTTTCCCTTTCTGTTATGTCAGTACTTGTCCGATAATCACGAAACATAACTCCATATTAATTATAACGCTTTGTCTATTTGCCATACTATAGAGCAGACAGACAAGTATCTGCATTTTTCGGACATCTCTAAGATCAATCTTTCGTTGCCAGTCCACTTCCGCTGATCGGAATCTTATCTCCTAAATAAGTCGGCTTTGGCTGTATCCACAGATTGACCACTTCCTTATCTCTCGCAGCCACTTCGCGCAATTTGCAGATCCAGATATTACGGTATTTCATCCGTTTATTCGGTGCGGCATAAGCATCCAGTCCCAATTTACGTGCAGCGTACACCGCGCGATATGCGTGATACTTTTGCGTGACAACAACCGGATTATGTACCTCAAAAATATCTCTGGCACGATACATGGATTCATACGTTGAAAAGCCTGCATGATCCATAAAGATCTTATCCTCCGGGACATCCAGATTCGCCATAATATAGTCTTTCATTCCCTGTACTTCATTATAGCCTTTCCTGCCATGATCCCCGGTCAACAGAAAACGATCCGATACCCCCGCACGGTATAATTCGATCGCACGATTTAGACGATCACGAAGCATTAAGCTTGGCTCCCCATTGGGCTTCATGCCTGCCCCTAATACCAATATGCAGTCGGCTTTCGGCATACTGTTTTCCTGCCCCGTCTCATATACATAACCTTTGGCGTAATGCACCACATACGCATCCATGCCAAATATAACGGCTGCACTAAGTATGATAACAATCCCACATCCGATCAACATTCGTTTGATCCCTTTCCTATGTTTTGTAATAAAAGTTTTCATATCCCCTCCAATCCAAGCAGGAATTTACATATTTTCCTGCTAAACAAAAAAAGCAAAGCCAGCGCTTTGCTTTGCAAGAATTGCTAAAGCAATTCTTGGTGATGTCACGCTACACAACAGCAATTTCCTATTAATCAAAGAAAATCCCGGAGAATGCTTTCCTGTCCATAAAAACGTACACTCCGGGATCCATATCAACATTGGATTATGCTCTATTACTCAATGGATGTCACTTCGTAATCTTTCGCTTCTACCGTCTGCTTCAATACATCATCTGCGATGTCTGCAGATAACGTAACAACTGCTGTCCCTGCCTCATGGCTTACCGCAGCCTCTGTTACCTGATCCAAACTCTCCAATGCTTTCTTCACTGTTGCCTCGCAGTGTCCACACATCATTCCGTTAATTTTCATTGTTTTCGTCATCGTTGTTTCCTCCTCATTATATACTATTTTGGGCTGAATTTGTGAATTTCCAGCTCTTTTTTTATCTTTATGGGCATCATATATTTTGCAGAGATTGAGTCGCAATGCATTGGATACCACGCAAAAACTGGACAGACTCATTGCTGCAGCACCAAACATAGGATTTAACTCCCAGCCAAACAACGGGATCCATACTCCCGCCGCCAGCGGAATACCGATCACATTATAGAAAAATGCCCAAAACAGATTTTCGTGAATATTGCGCAGCGTTGCTCTGCTCAAGCGAATTGCCGCAGGCACATCGCAAAGTCTGCTCTGCATCAAAACCACATCTGCTGCATCAATGGCAACGTCTGTTCCGGCGCCGATCGCAATACCCATATCAGCTCTGGTCAGAGCCGGTGCATCGTTAATGCCATCTCCAACCATGGCAACCTTACCATATTGCTGCAGGCGTCTGACAACCGCTTCTTTGCCATCCGGAAGCACTCCGGCGATCACCTCATCTACGCCGACCTGATCACCAATTGCTTTCGCAGTGCGTTCATTATCACCGGTCAACATAACGACCCGCAGTCCCATACCCTGCATCTCTTTAATAGCAGAAAGACTGTCTTCCTTGATCACATCCGCAACTGCGATAATACCAAGCAATTTGCCATCTTTTGCAAAAAAGAGTGGTGTCTTACCCTGACCCGCCAAGCGGTCCGATACCAGTGTGATCAGTTCTTTCTGCTCTGACGAACGACCAGAGGCTGGCGCAATTGACTTTTCCTGCTCTGTCGACCGATCGAATTTCTTATTCTGTGAATCGATTCGATCGCTATACACTTTCTCGAGTGAAATCGTCTGCTCAATAAACTTTCGACTGCCTCCCATTATCTTTGCGCCATCGCACATTGCTGACAATCCATTTCCCGGCAATGCCATGAATTCTTTTGGTTCTATCGCATTTACCGCATGCTCCTGTTCGTATTTTAGGACTGCCTTAGCAAGCGGATGCTCACTCTTCTGCTCCAGAGAATATGCATACAACAACAATTCTTCTGCTGTAACACCATCCACTGGAATCACATCTGTAACCTGCGGTTCGCCTTTTGTAATCGTTCCGGTCTTGTCGAGACATACAACATCCATCTTACCGGTCTCTTCCAGCGACACGGCTGTCTTAAACAATATTCCATGCTTCGCACCGACACCGTTTCCCACCATGATTGCGACCGGCGTGGCCAGTCCCAGTGCACACGGGCAGCTGATCACCAATACGGATATACCTCTCGCTAGGGCAAAGCCAATACTCGCACCGGTCAAAAGCCAAACAAGCATCGTCACTGCCGCAATAACGATCACAGTTGGCACAAATACACCGGAAACTTTATCGGCGATTTTGGCAATCGGCGCTTTCGTTGCTGCTGCATCGCTAACCATTTGAATGATCTGTGACAACGTCGTATCCTCGCCGACACGTGTTGCCCTGCATTTCAAGAAACCAGACTGGTTGATTGTTGCTGCAGATACCGGGTCATCCTTTTGCTTGTCCACCGGAACGCTCTCTCCTGTAAGTGCCGATTCATCCACCGCACTATTGCCATCCAGCACGATGCCATCCACCGGTATCGTTTCTCCGGGTCTGACCACAAAGATATCGTCTTTTTGTACACTGGCAATATCCACTGTCACTTCGGCGCCATCTCGTACAACGACGGCAGTCTTTGGTGCAAGTCTAAGCAAACCTTTGAGCGCATCCGTTGTCTTTCCCTTCGAGCGCGCCTCTAACATTTTGCCGACTGTGATCAATGTCAAGATCATCGCCGCAGACTCAAAATAAAAGTCGTGCATATACGCCATAACCTGCTTGTCCGCGCCACGCATCACAGCATCCGTCATGGCAAACAATGCATATGTGCTATATCCAAATGCCGCTGTCGCACCTAATGCTACGAGCGTATCCATATTAGGTGCCCGATGCCACAAACTCTTAAACCCACTAATGAAGAAATGCTGATTGATCACCATAATAATGATCGTGAGAAGCATTTGTGTCAATCCCATCGCCACATGATTCCCTGCCATCCATTTCGGCACCGGCCAATTCCACATCATATGCCCCATAGAAAAATACATGAGTACGAGCAAAAATCCAACAGACCACAGCAAACGCTTCTGTAAAAGCGGCGTGGTGTGATCGACAAGTTCCTCTTCGAGTGCTCCCTGATTCTGCGCATTCCCGGATTGCACGTCTGCACCCTTTATTTTGGCTCCATATCCTGCATTTTGTACCGCCTCAATGATGGCATCACCAGATGCACTTCCTTCTACCACCATCGAATTGGTAAGCAGACTAACGGAGCACGAGGTAACACCCGGAACTGCGTTGACTGCTTTTTCCACCCGTGCACTACACGCTGCACAACTCATTCCTGTTACAATATACTGTTCCATCCGAAGCCTTCCTTCTACGTCTGTGTTTATTTATCTCATTAATTTTTGCAACACATTTACTAACTCATCCACTGTTTCGTCTTTTCCCTCTTTAATATCTGTCGTAACACAAGTTTTTATGTGATTTGCAAGCAAAACTTTGTTAAAACTATTCAGTGCTGCATTCGCTGCGGCTACCTGTGTCAATATATCCGGACAATACGCATCTCTCTCCACCATGCCCTTAATGCCACGGATCTGTCCCTCTATCCTGCTCAGGCGATTCAACAAATCCTTGTATTCCTTGGGATCACGTACTTTTGTCTTATGACACGGACAAACCTTCTCTTCTGCCATGCTTTTCCTCCTTTCAAGCAAAATACCCTGAGGGGGTATCCGTATCTAGGATATACCCCCTCAGGGTATTTGTCAATATGTTATTTGACTCAAACTTCGCACATCAAAAATTACCATGTTGTCACATATTGCATATTATGTCGATGGTCTAATTTATTTTGCAGCTATTAGATAGTGAATCCTGTCATCAAAAAACTATAGCAATTGCCTTGCCGCAATTAGTTTTCACAGTGATTTCTAGATTTTGTTGTCTCTGATTTATGATTTACATGCCCTACGGAAACTCGAAGTCCCGGAAGCAAGGTAATCATCATTTTTGAAAGGGACTTTGCGCTCGTC
>JABLTN010018730.1_pt1 | contig 23766 bp, 18 predicted proteins | sample 7160141 | NCBI WGS metagenome assembly JABLTN01 (sample SAMN14651226, study PRJNA627086) | human gut metagenome | isolation source: feces | host: Homo sapiens | reverse complement strand
GTATGAAAGAATCAATATTCGTTACCTTGCAGAAATGCACAGTGTTTGAGGGGTTTACTCCAGAGGAAATCAGAGAGGCACTGTCGATGGTAAGCTACCGGATGGTGGAGCTTGCTGCCAGGGAAACCTATGTGCTGGCAGGAATGCCCTGCAGATATGCCGACATCATTGTCGAGGGGGAGATGATAGCCCGCATGTCGGGATTGTCGGGCAAGCAGGCCCAGATAGATAGGCTGGGAGAATCGATGCTGATTGCCCCTGCCTATATATTCGCACATAATAACGAGATGCCCGTAAGCGTGGAGACAAGCAGGAAGACTACCCTCCTGCGCATGAGGCCTTCAGAACTGAAACTGCTGATAGATACTGATGAGCGCATACGCTGGAACTTCATCCAGCACCTGTCAAGGATAGATATCTTCCTTTCGCAGAAAATGCGCATGCTCTCCCTTTTCTCCGTCAAGGAGAAGGTGGCGCAATACCTCATCAAGATGGCTACCGAACAGCAGAGCAGAACCATCCGGCTGGATGTCAGCCGACAGGAAATGGCGGATATCTTCGGTATCCAGAAGTTCTCGCTCCTCCGCTGCCTCTCCGAATTCGAGGAGAAGGGTGCCATCAGGATTGAGGGCAAGACCATCACCATACTCAACTCGGATGAAATGAAATAAGCTGTTTCTCGCCGAGATGGTAGCATAAAAACCACCCACTCCCCGAGAGTGTAGCAACGCCAGGAAAGATGGTTTCAGATATCGGCATATAGGGTGCTTGCAGGAGGCATATTGGGCATCAGCCTACACCCAATATGGCATGAGCCTGCATCATATATGACGCAGACAGGTATCATATATGACGCAGGCAAGTATCATATATGACGTAAGCGTTCATCATATATGACGCAGGCAATCATCATATATGGCACTCAAAAGCAGGATAATAGTAAGCCTCTTTCAAAAACACTCTTCACTCTTCACAAAAATAGCATAAGTGTTTGTATCTAAGGAATTTGTGCGGGTGAAGAGCTTGCGCCACTCTTCACCACTCTTCACCCACTCTTCAACTTCAATATTTTTTGGAGAGATTTCCATTAGTTAAGTAATCCTTCGGTCATCAATGATGACCAGCTTCAGTCTCCAATGATGTCAGGACTTTGTGATAAGGTGAAGAGTGGTGAAGAGTGGTGCGTAACTCTTCACCTCTCGCACCCCCAGTGTTTATCGGGGTTTCAGCCGATTTGGTGAAGAGTGAAGAGTAAAAAGAAGAGTGGTGCTTTTATAAAAAAAATCCCGACGTATCGTTTTGTGCCTGGCAATGGCAGATTATTGCCCTGGTAAGGGGCAATGTTGTGCCATAGTGAGGCAATAAGCGATACAAGCCGCTTTACGCATCGTAAGTACTATCAGAGATACCTGCTAAAACCTGGCAGACCTTATCCCCTATTCATCATCGCCCGCCAAAGACTGTATCTCGCCTCGGGATTCAACTGTTCCAGCTGCTGGAAGATCTGCTGCATATCACTGCGGCGCGTGGTCTCCTCATACGGACACAGCGCCTTCTGCTTCGTGAATTGCAACTCCTCTGCCACCTGACGGATATCCGCCTCATGCACCAGACAGAGGGGACGGATGATAGTGAGCGGATAATGCTTCAACCGCAGACTAGGAAGCATCGTGGAGGCAGAACCCTCGAAGGTGATATTCATCAGGAAAGTTACGAGGATATCATCCATGTGATGACCCAGGGCTATCTTATTGAAACCATTATTCACCGCAAACTCGAAGAGCGTCTTGCGACGGTTCCACGCACAGAGAAAACAACGGGTCTTGCGGGGATCGGTGGATTCATCGAAAGAACTATGCAGGATATGAAGTTTGATGCCATTCTCTGCACAAAATGCCTGCAGATAAGAACGGTCGGTCTCGTAAGGAATGTTATCCATGATGATATGCGCCGCCTCTACCTCGATATGCGGCTTATAGATGCGGGCACGCTGAGCCAAGAGGCGCAACAGTTCCAGGGAATCCTTTCCGCCGCTCAAGGCAATGAGAATCCGGTCACCATCCTCCAAAAGGTGATAATCCACGCATCCTTTATTGAATCGCTTTAAAATCTTCTGTTCTGCTTTCATCACATTATATTATATAAATGTAGCCGTACATGATATGAAAGAAAAAAGCCGCTGTCCCCTAGAGAACAGCGACTTTATCAAATACATTCCTCATCCAATGAAGGAGAGAAACGACATTTAAACTTCGAATATATGAAAACGCGTTTTATCGCTTGCTTCCTTCTTACTTAGCGTAAGCTACACTGCGAGTCTCACGAATCACGGTGATCTTCACCTGACCAGGATAGGTCATCTCGTTCTGAATCTTGGTTGCAATCTCATCAGAGAGCTTGATACTCTGCTCATCGCTCATCTTGTCAGCACCCACGATGACACGAAGCTCACGACCAGCCTGGATGGCATAGGTCTTGGTAACGCCAGGATAGCTCATGGCGATAGCCTCAAGATCGTTCAATCGCTTGATATATGCCTCTACAATCTCACGGCGGGCACCTGGACGGGCACCGGAAATGGCATCACATACCTGTACGATAGGAGCCAGAAGGGTGTTCATCTCCATCTCGTCGTGGTGAGCACCGATGGCATTGCAGATATCTGCCTTCTCCTTGTACTTCTCGGCAATCTTGGCACCATAGAGTGCGTGTGGCAACTCGCTCTCCTCGTCTGGCACCTTACCGATATCGTGCAACAGACCGGCACGTTTTGCCTTCTTAGGGTTCAAGCCCAGCTCAGAAGCCATCACCGCACAGAGATTGGCGGTTTCGCGCGCATGCTGCAAGAGGTTCTGACCATAAGATGAACGGTACTTCATCTTACCGATGATACGGATCAACTCTGGATGCAGACCATGGATACCGAGGTCGATGGCTGTACGCTTACCGGTCTCGATGATCTCATTATCCAACTGCTTCTTCACCTTGGCTACCACTTCCTCGATGCGGGCTGGGTGGATACGGCCATCGGCTACCAACTGATGGAGAGCCAGACGGCAAACCTCACGGCGCACAGGGTCGAAGGCTGAGATAACGATAGCCTCAGGAGTATCATCTACCACGATTTCCACACCGGTGGCTGCCTCAAGGGCACGGATGTTGCGGCCTTCACGACCGATGATGCGTCCCTTGACTTCATCATTATCGATATGGAATACAGAGACAGAGTTCTCAATAGCTGTCTCGGTAGCCACACGCTGGATGGTCTGGATTACGATCTTCTTAGCCTGCTGGTTGGCATTGAGCTTGGCATCATCCATGATCTCATTGATGTAGCTGGCTGCATCAAGACGAGCCTGATCCTTCAGACTCTCTACCAAGCGGCTCTTCGCCTCCTCGGCGCTAAGACCGGAAAGCTCTTCGAGCTTAGCCTGCTCCTGCTTCTGCATCTTCTCGAGTTCCTGCTGCTTCACGGCGAGGAGTTTCTTCTCATTGTCGATGCGCTGCTGATACTGCTCTACCTCCTGCTTGCGGCGACCGAGGTCTTCCTGGCGCTGGTTGAGCGAGATTTCACGCTGCTTGAGCTTGTTTTCACTCTGCTGGATGCGGGAGTTGCGCTGCTGCACCTCCTTCTCCAACTCGGCTTTCTTATTGAGGAACTTCTCCTTCACTTCGAGAAGCTTTTTCTCCTTTACTACTTCTGCCTCTTTGCTGGCAGCATCTATCATTTCATTATATTTTCCCTTAATGACATAACGGAAAATGACATACCCCACGATACCTCCCAACACGAGAGCTACCAGGGCCGCTATTATTGTTACCATATATGTATTATAATTATTAATATTCTTACTTAGCCAAGGTATCTTCTATCTCCGCAGTCAGCTTGTCCAGAATATCATTATATGGTTGGGTATCATTTTTATCTGATTCCTTCTCGAATCTCAAAGCTACGTCGATGAGAGCCATATACAAAATCTCCTTGTCGCTCTTGCGTCCCTTGAAGATTTTCGCATACGAATTGACGATCTCATCGATCAACTTAGACGACTTACGATAATACTCCTCATCCTCTCTCGGTATTCTTACCGTGAGGTCGGTATCATATACATGTAATCTGATCTGTAATTTATCTTCCATCTGATCTGCCTCCGCTTCAATAGTTATTACTTGTCGCTCAGTAGCGTTATACACTTGTTGACATCTCTGATGAGCTTGGCGATGCGCTTCTGGGTGGTCTCCATGTCGGAGTCGGAAATCGTCATCATCTTCGCCATCTTCAGACTGTCGTAATCATGCTTTGCCTGAGTCAACTTCTCCTGCAATTCCTTGATCTTGGCATCGCGCTCATCCACCATTGCATACAGCTCTGCATTCTCATGCTTGATATCTTCAAACTTGAGAATCATCTGCCTTACTCTTGTGGCAAACGTATTGATTGTTTTCTCACTAGCACTCATGCCTTTTTATTTTTTGGCTACAAATTTAAGAGAATAATTTGAAAAAAACAAATATTCTCCTGTTTTTTTTATCTTTTTGGGAGAATATTGGCTACTTTCCCATCTTTTGCTTTGCCTTTTCCACCTCTTCATCGGATGGACGTGGCTCCTTCTTTGCCAACATCAGTACCTGGAAGGTGAAATCGGTAACCCATTGCTGGCTGAATTTCAGACGGGTGTTGAAGTGGCGCAAGCCTACCACGGTCTTGAGCACGCTGGCATCCGAGAAATCGTTCTTGTTGAAGATATCGTCCACAGTCTGTGCAGTGAGCTTATAGAGGGTCTTCTTCATGAAGCTTGGCAGACGAAGCTTGAACTTCATCAGGTTGCCCATGAGCATCATCAGATCCTGGGTGAAGTTCTGGAACTGGATGAGATAGGTATTGACATCCTGGAGTTTCTGGCAGTTCTTGCGGATGCTGGCATCAATCTCCTTGAAAAAGTTATCGTCGGTATCATAGATGTTCTTCATCATCTTCTTGACCTGTGCCTTCTCGCCAATGCCCAGACGGTTGTTGACGGTAGGAACATGGAGGCTGGTCTTGAAGACACGGAGGTCTGGAAGCATAGCCAGATTGGTGATACCTAATTGTGAAGCCAAGGCTGCCTGGAAATATACACGGACCAGGGTCATGTAGTCTTCCATTCCACCTACTTTCTTATCTTCGTCTTTACGACTGAATAGTTTAGAAAATATTCCCATTCTTAATCTTATTTATTCATTAATGTTCTTAAATGTTCTGCAAAAATACAATAAAATCGCAAAATACCCAAATTAAGAGATGTTTTTTTTCCCCGAAAGCATATTTTTCCTATATTATATGAAGATTTTAGGCTGATTATTTTCACCGCTCAATATTTTTTAGTAACTTTGCCACGTTTTTAAAGACGTTTTTCTGTTCCGCACAAAGTCTGCATTGACTGTGGAATGTGCAACATAAAAAAATAAAAAGGTATAATAAGAACTTTTACCATAAAAAGAAATAAAGAAGAAGATATGAAAGGAATCGTATTAGCAGGTGGTTCGGGCACCAGACTATACCCCATCACCAAGGGCATCAGCAAGCAGCTGATTCCTATCTTTGACAAACCTATGATATATTATCCCGTATCGGTACTGATGCTGGCTGGTATCAAGGAGATTCTAATTATCTCTACGCCTTTCGACCTGCCTGGATTCAAGAGACTGCTGGGCGACGGAAGCGAACTGGGGGTTCACTTCGAGTATGCAGAACAGCCTTCGCCTGACGGACTGGCTCAGGCGTTCATCATCGGCGAGAAATTCATAGGGAAGGATGACGTCTGCCTCGTGCTGGGCGACAACATCTTCTACGGAGCCGGCTTTACCGGACTGCTGAAGGAGAGCGTGAAGGCTGCCGAAGAGGGACAGGCAAGCGTATTCGGCTACTACGTGAACGATCCGGAAAGATACGGCGTGGCGGAGTTTGACAAGGACGGCAACTGCCTGAGCATCGAGGAGAAGCCGGCACAGCCTAAGAGCAACTATGCTGTGGTGGGTCTCTACTTCTATCCGAACAGCGTGGTGGAAGTGGCGAAGCACATCAAGCCTAGTGCACGCGGAGAGCTGGAGATTACCACAGTAAACCAGCACTATCTGGCAGAGCAGACCTTGAAGGTAAGAACCCTGCAGCGCGGTTTTGCCTGGCTGGATACCGGTACCCACGACAGTCTTTCGGAAGCCAGCACCTTCATCGAGGTGATAGAAAAGCGCCAGGGACTGAAGGTAGCTTGCCTGGAAGAGATAGCCTACAACCAGAGATGGATCGGCAAGGAACAGCTGAAGAAACTGGCAGAACCGATGCTCAAGAACGGATACGGACAGTATCTGATGGCTATTGCTACTGACAACAGATAAGCTCTGACTCAAGACTGAGATTTCAACAGAATAAAATAAGAATATCATTAATAGTAAAATGGAAGAAAACAAGAATTACGAACTTGAGGACTTGCAGGAGCAGGAAGAACAGTCGGCGCTCGACTTTCAGACCATCTATTCCACTCTGATCCTGAACTGGAAATGGTTCCTTCTCTCGATTGTTCTCTGCTGTGCCCTTGCAGTGGCTTACGTGAAGCTGGCACCAAAGGTATTCCAGAGTTCTACGAAGATTTTGATCAAGGATGATGAATCCAAGAAGGGAGCCGGCGGTGCGGCCGGTGCGGCTGCTGCGGCGATGTCGAACCTGAGTCTGGGATTCATGTCCAGCTCCAACGGTATCGACAACGAGACGGAAATCCTGAACTCACGCTTTCTGGTACAGCAGACCATCAAGAACCTGAAGCTCTACGCAGAGTACAAGCACGGCGGCATGCTGGTAGATACGCTAATCTATGCCAAGCAGGAAGTAAACGTGGACATGGACACCACCAGCCTGAAGCAGCTGAATGCTCCGATGAAGCTCACCATCACTCGTGAGGGAGGCATCTACCACGTAAAGGGTAAGTATTTCAAGCCTATCGATGCAGAAACCTTCGAGAAGGCTCCTTACGAAATCAACAAAACCCTCGCCAAACTCCCGGCACAGATCAGAACCAAGGCGGGTACACTGACCCTGACACAGAACCCTGTCTATGAGCTGAAGGAAGGTACTGAGCTGAAGGTGGAGATGATTTCTCCTTTCAAGGCTTCTAAGGAATACTTCAAGCGTCTGACCATGAACCAGACCAAGAAGACGGCTAACACCGTGGAGCTGACCTTCAACGATGAGAGCAGAGAAAGAGGCGTTGACTTCCTCAACGGTCTGATTGATGCCTACAACTATCAGGCAAACATCGACAAGAACGAGATACAGAAGCGCACAGAAGACTTCATCAACAGCCGACTGGCAAAGATTTCTACAGAGTTGACCGGCAACGATACCAACCTGGAGAAGTACAAGCAGAAGAACCGTATGGTGGATATCGGACTGAACGCCAAGCAGGCTGTATTGAGTTCCGACCAGTTTGACCAAGAGTTGAACAAGGCCAACACGCAGGTGGAACTGCTCAACGAGATCGGTAAGTATATGGATCAGCCAGCCAACAAGTATCAGCCTATCCCTACCAACGTAGGTCTGGAGGATGAGAGTGCTACGGCATTGATCGGACAATACAACAGCCTTGCCCTGACCCGCAAGCAGCTGCTACACAGTGCGAGCGAGGATTCGCCAGTGGTAACCCCTATCACAGCACAGCTGGAAGACCTGATGACTGCCATCAAGCGAGCTATGTTCCAGGCACGAATCAATATGAAGATCCAGCGTAACAGCATCGCTGACATGGCAAGCAAATACGAGAAGACTATCGGTGTGACTCCAGAACAGGAGAAGGCACTGACACAGATCGGACGTCAGCAGTCGGTTACCTCAGGTCTTTACCTGATGCTGCTGCAGAAACGCGAGGAGACATCCATGTCGCTGGCATCAACCGCCGACAAGGCAAAGATCATCGAGCCTGCAGCCTTCGTAGATAAGGTAAGCCCTAAGGGAATCATCGCATTGCTCATCGCATTCATCCTGGGTGTTGCCATCCCTGCCGGTATCATCTACCTGCGCGAACTGCTGCGCAACAAGATTCTGGGCCACGACGATGTAGAGAAACTGACTCAGCTCCCTATCATCGGAGACATCCCTACTGCCAGCGCCAACGGAAGCAAGGGTAACATCGTGATACAGGAAAACAAGAGTAACCTGATGTCGGAAATCTTCAGAGGATTGCGTACCAACCTGCAACTGGCAGGTGACGACAAGGAAAAGGTATTCATCGTGACCTCTACCACTACCGGAGAAGGCAAGACCTTCATCGCTTCGAACCTTGCCATGAGCCTCGCTCTGCTGGAAAAGAAGACCATCATGGTGGGACTCGATATCAGAAAGCCTAGAATGGCAGAACTCTTCGGCATCAGCGACCGCCAGCACGGCATCACCAACATCCTTGCCAAAGAGGAATGCAACTGGGAGGAAGTAAAAGATCAGATCGTAGCATCTGGCGTGAACCACAACTTCGACTTGCTGATGGCAGGTCCAACAGCAGCCAACCCTGGTGAACTGATGGTAAGAAAGAGCCTGAAGCAGACCATCGCTCTGCTGAAAGAGCACTACGACTATGTGATCATTGATACAGCGCCTGTAGGTCTGGTAGCAGATACCCTGCAGCTCAGCAAGTTGGCAGACAGAACCCTGTTCGTTTGCCGCGCAGACTTCTCAACCAAGTCTAGCTTCACTTACATCAACAAGCTCGATGAGCAGAAGAAACTGCCAAATATCTCAATCGTAATCAACGATATCGACCTCTCCAAGAAGAAGTTCGCATACAGTTACGGATTTGGCAAATACAGCAAAAACGGCAACCGTTCTTTCGGTTCCTACGGTTTGTTCAGCAACAACACCAATGATGACAGCATCAAGATCTAGATCTTGAATCACGATAAAAAAACGACGTGCAGCACTTGAATCAAAGTGCTGCACGTTTTTTTATGCATCAAAAAAATAGGGCGCATCACAAAAGAATCGTGACACGCCCAAATAATAGAAAATGATAATTACTATAATTAGAAGAACAAGTAGCGGTTATCCACTACGTGAGCCTTCATATAAAGCTCGTTCATGAAGTTGCCGGCATACTGCATAGCCTTCTGGCGGCACTTCTGCTCATAAGCCTTCTCATCGAACTTAACAGGACGGTTGGTCTTGCCAGTAACCTGGAAGAGATAAACACCTGCGTTACCCTTTACTGCGTTAGCTACGAAAGCGCCCTTCTTGGTAGCTGAAACAGCACCAGAAACAGCTGGCTCGCTGGCACCTGTAGCAGAAATGAAGGTTGGAGCTGCAAAAGTAATCTGATTAACGGTAGCAATCTTGGCACCCTTAGCCTTAGCAGCAGCGATGCTCTTCACACCAGCTACCTTAGCCATAATCAGCTCAGCCTTCTTGTCCTTGATGACCTCAGCCTTTACCATCTCCTTAACCTGAGGATCGCTCAAGTCGCGGTAACCGATGCGATGAATCTTATCCAATACTACTACGAGCAAGTGGTTGTTGTCGCCACACTCATACATAGGAGAAACCTCACCCTCCTTGCTCTCGAAGATCCACTTCAAGGCATCACGGGTAGAATGGATGTTGGCTACATAGTGAGTAGCTGTTGTCATATCATTCAGGTTCTGTACGCGATAACCGCTCTTGGTTGCATTCTTCAAGAGATCCTCTGACTTAGGATTAGCACTTACATAGCTAGAGAACTTGTTGAATGCTGTACGGTAAGTATCGTTAGAGAACTGAATCTCCTTCTTGATGACTGCTGCCACATACTTGGTTACCATTGCCTTGCGGTCGCAAACCTGGAGGATGACATAACCCTGACCGAGCTGAAGCTCATTGTATGCATTGACAGAAGCTGTATTCAATGTGTTGATGAATGCCTTGTTGTCCTTATCCATAGTCTGAGCATACTCATACTGCTTGGTAGTCATCCAAGCCTTCTCACCAGTCTGACCATACTTCTTAGCGAGTGCCTCGAAGTCTGCACCAGCAGCAAGAGCGCTGTGGATTGAGTCTGCCTTGGTCTTAGCCTCAGCCTGAGAAGCTGCTGCCACCTGGATGACACGATACTGGATAGAGTCTGGCAACTGCTGCTTGCTCATCAGTTTCACGATGTTCAATGTATTATCAGAAGCATTAACCTTTACTGCAGAAGTAGCACCTACAGCCATAGAATCGATAGCCGAAGCAATGTCTGATGGCCAAGCCTCCTTGCTCACTGGGATACCCAGGTAAGCTACAGTAGAAGCTGACTTGCGAACAAGCTCTGCAGGATCAGCTGCAGCAGCGAGCTGTGCATGATACTCAGCAAACTCCTTGTTGAGTGCTGCACGGTCGGTCTTGGAAGCCTCAACCTGAACATCGATGAACTTGATATCTCTGCTCTCTACAGGCTGCTTGAAACGAGCCTTCATCTCGTCATACTTAGCCTTCAGGTCGCTCTCCTCTACCTTCACCTTGTCGTCCTGAACATCAGAATAAGGGAAGGCAGCCAACTGGATCTGGCTCTCCTCGTTCTCCTCCTTGAAAGCCATCTTAGCCTCTACAGGGTTTGAAAGGAAGCAGTGTGCCAGGAGTGACTGATACTTCTGAGCCAAAGTCTGCTGACGGAGTGTCTTCTCGATGAATGACCAGTAGTTGAAAATCTTGGTGTACTGTTCCATCATCTGAGGATTAGCAGATGGGTTAGCCTTCTGAGCCTTGTAATCAGCCAGGAACTTCTGGAGAGAAGATGCGTCGAAACGACCTGTCTGCTGATTTACGAATGGAGTCTGCTGAAGCATTGGGTTTGTACCAGTCTTCAAGATATCCTGAAGCTCTGCGTCTGTTACGGTAAGACCCAACTTGCTAGCCTCCTGGGCAATGATCTGGTTCTGTACGTATGTATTCCATACCATGTCCTTCACCTGATTCATCTGCTCCTCAGGAAGGTTTTCCTGACCTTGTTGCATTTTAATAACCTCTGTGTACTCATCAACGAGCTTCTGGAAATCCTGCACGCTGATTTTCTCGCCATACACCTCACCGATTTGCTGACGCTCATTGTTCTTTGCAGAATCGCAAGAGCGGAAAGCTTCCTCAGCAATGAAGGCGAAAAGACCGAAACTGATAATACATACCAGTATCACGCCTCTTTTTCTAATTGTTCCTAATGCTGCCATTACGTTTTAATTATTATTATTATTTTATTTTTTCCTTATTAGGATTGTACTGCTTTTGATGCAAGTAGCCAATTGGTTGCAAAAATACAAAAATAATACGAGAAAAGGGAATTTTTCGGTATCTTTTTTGGCTGAAAACGCAAAAAAGTCGAAAAATTCCCTCTTCTCATCCAACTATTTGATGACGTGGAGTTTCACAAGTTCTATCTTGCGGGATGTGGACTTGATAATCTTAAACTCAAACTTGTCGAATTTAATTACTTCATTCAGCTTCGGGAAGCTCTGATATTCGTGAAGAATGAGTCCACCCAGAGTCATATACTCATCACTCTCCGGAAGATCCAGGTCGAACAGATCGTTCACCTTGTCTATTTCCAGACGAGCCGACAGCAGATAGTCGCCGTCATCGGTCTTCTTGGCTACATACTTCGCAGAATCGTGCTCATCCTCGATATCGCCGAAGATCTCTTCCACGATATCCTCCAGACTCACCAGTCCGCTGGTTCCGCCAAACTCATCTACCACAACGCCCAGCGACTTCTTCTGCTGCAGGAAGGTCTGCATCAGCTTCTGCGCCTGCATGGTCTCCGGCACGAAAGGCATCGTGCGGATATGATCCTGCCATCTCTTCGGATTGTGGAAGAGTTCAGAACTGTGGATGTAGCCCACGATATGGTCGATATCATCCTCATAGACGATGATCTTGGAGTTTCCGCTTTCGATGAACTTCTGGCGGAGTTCCTCCAGCGAGGTATCAATCTCCACCGCCTGAATCTCGGTACGTGGCACCATACAGTCGCGCACCTTGGTATCTGAGAAATCCAGGGCATTCTGGAAAATCTTCACCTCGTCGTTAATCTCGTCCTCATTGGTGGCATTGTCGATGCTCGACTGCACCAGATAGTCAAGATCTACCTTAGAAAAGCCTTCATCCCCCTCTTCAGACTCCATCTTCATACCCACCATGCGCAGCAATCCCTTGCTGAGGAAGGTACTGAACTTGCTGATAGGCCAGAGAATGACGTAGCACAGATACGCAAACGGACTGAAGATGGACAGCAGTCGGTTTGGATTCGACTTGAAAAGCGTCTTCGGCAGGAACTCACCCGTAAACAACACGATGAGTGTAGAGAGAATGGTATCGCAGGTAACCTTGACACCATCATCCAGACCAGCAAAGATGGTATTATCAAACAGACGGGCTATCAGAATACCATATACTACGAGGGCTATATTGTTGCCCACCAGCATGGTGCTGACGAATCCGTTGGGATGATTATAAAAGAGCGACAAGAGTCGCTGCGTAAGTCCGTTTTTCTCCTTGTCCATTTCCGCCAACATACGGTTGGAGGAGACGAAGGCTATTTCCATTCCACTAAAGAATGCAGAAAACACCATCGTGATGAGGATACTCACTATCAGACTTATATCAACTTCTTCCATGATACATTATATCGTTAAAAAACATATTTCCTCCTACCCTATCAATGCATGATAGGAATGGTGGTGGCTCGCTGCGGTGTTGCAGGCTGGCGCATAGGCGCACTGGTAGAATCGGATGATGAAGCAGAAGATGAACTGCCTCCACCACCGAAGTCGTCCTTCTCGAAGCTACCCTTAGAATTGCTCACAAAATAGCGGGTCATACGCTCATCGCTCCAGAAATAGGAACCCTGAAGGGTACGCTCCGGAGTAACGAGCTTACTGAACACATGGCTGGAGAGTTCATGCTTGTTCTCATCCCAGGTGAGCTGCTCGCTGGTAAAGCGAAGACCATCCTTAGTGAGGATGCGCACACGGCCATAAAGCTTCCAAACACGTTCCTGATCAAAGTAATAAGCCGTATCACACTGGATATAACTGTTGATGTGGAACTTCTCGTCAAACTGTTCGAGCAGCATACCCTTATCAAAAATCCAGCGGGAAGGCACACGGTTGGTATTCACCTCCCATCGCTCGGTAACGATGCGGTACTTGATGACACCCGAATCACTGATGAGGGTATTGACGCCATACGAAGTCATCATCGCCACAGAGTCTCTGTCGTGGATAGCAGGCGCAGTATGTTCTACCGGATTCTGGCAGGCAGCCAAAACCCAGGAAACTATGACACCTATTACTATGAAATATTTAATCTTATACATTATTATATATATAGAAGATGTGGCATCTCCCGAAGAAAACACCACAATATGGGCAGATTACTGCATCTTCCACTTCTTGAACCAATCCTCGTTGAAAGTGAATCCGATGTTCAGGCGGAAGATATTCTCCTTGATAAGTCCGGTAGCCGAATTCTTCACCCACTGGCCGCTGATATTCAACTGCGAACGGTTATTGTAGGAGTTCATGATAGGAATACCGAAACCGGCACTTACAGAAAGCTCCTTAGGGCCATCCACGCCGTTCACCTTATAATATGGTGTAGCAAAGCTTACACCGGCACGGTAAGCCACACGCTTGAGGAAAGCACGGCTGCGTTCACCATAGCAGTACTGGAATCCGACATTCACCTTGCTGCGATCCTTATATACCCCATCGCGCAATGCCCAAGGCTCGCTGCTGTTAGCCTCGTAGGTAGGATAGCCCAGACTGCCCCATTTCTGCAGACTGTAATCTACACCAATCTTCCACTGGTTGTTGTGATTCCACATCAAACCGGCGCCATACATTGTAGGCAACTCGTAGGCATTCTTGATGCTGAAGGCAAGTGTATCAGATGTACTGGTCTGCGCATTGGAAGAAATGATGCTCATATCGGCATCGGCATGCAGGTTATGACCTGGCGAATAAGTGACACCCAGGGTTACCTCATCCTTCTTCGACAACTTCTGGGTATATTGCACACCCAGGTCGATTTTGTAGTTGTTCACACGAGTACCATAGGTGCGGTAAAGAGACTTATAATAGCTGTTGCTATAGTAGTTCTGCACGGTTCTGTCGATGGAACCCCAGATATAGCCAATATTGGCACCGACAGACAAGCCCTTGAGTGGAGACCAGCCGGCACCCACATATACCTGATGCAAACCGCCTTCACCCTCGTAGGAGTTGGTGTAGGTAACATCCTTGTCGTTCTTGTTCACCCATCCGCTGGTAGAATAGTTGTATCCCACGTTGGTGAAAGGGATAATACCGAAACTCATACCCAGATGGCGGAAGAGGCGGAAGCCTGCTACCACATATTCGAGATTGGAGTTATTGGCATTCTTCTTCACCCCGTTCTCGTTGAAGTTGGTTACCTGACCCGAGATACCTGCATCCAGGATGAAAGTCATGGAGTCGATGGCAGCATAGGAAGCAGGGTTCAGATAGTTAATCTGATTATGCTCATGAAAACCAAGTCCAACACCATTCATACCACGGTTGAAGCCAGAAGTCTGTTCAGACAAAACGCCTAAACCATACTGGCTGTATGGAGAATTAGTACCACTTTGGGCATTAACCATAAGAGTAGAACCCAACAAGAGGGCTGCTAAAATAAACTTTCTCATTTATATATAAATCAGTCAAAATTATATTCAGAGTGCAAAAGTATTAAAAAAAATCTAGAAAAAAGAAGGATATTCCAAAATAATAAGTTATTTTTGCATCGTGAAACGATTTAAGCATATTTTTGGCGTCATTTTAGCGGTTATTTTAACCAATTTAACTACTAATGTGACAGCACAGGATTTTTCAGGCTATCAGACTCCTGACATTTCTGTGCAGAACAGTCGTGTCAATGAGGATGCTACATCCTGGCTCGACTCGGTAGATATTTCGCTCCTCACCTGCGGACCAGGCAACGAGGTATGGTCGTACTACGGTCACTCAGCCCTGCGCATCCAGGACAAGATGCACGGAAGCGACGTGGCAGTCAACTGGGGCATGTTCAGTTTCAGGCAGAACTTCTTCATCCTGCGCTTCGTATTCGGACTCACCGACTACCAGATCGGCATTTACCCGATGACCGACTTCCTCGCCGAATATGCAGCAGAAGGAAGATGGGTACGCCAGCAGCGCATCAATCTCTCCAGGGACGAGAAGATCAACATCCTGCATGCCATCGAGGAGAATGCCAAGCCGGAGAACCGTACCTACCGGTACAACTTCTTCTTCGACAACTGCACCACCCGTGCAAGGGAGATGATTCTCACCAACATCGGTTACTGCAACACCAACTTTGATGATAAGGAAACCCAATCCACCTATCGCCAGGAAATCCACAAGCTGAACGGAGACCACCGATGGAGCCGTTTCGGCAACGACCTGCTCCTGGGCTATCTTTCCGACCAGCCTATCAGCAAGCGTGAATGGGAGTTCCTGCCGGACAATCTGAGCCGTGACTTTGCAACAGAAGGCAGAAAAGACAATATGAATGCGACCCAGGATCTGGCAAGCACCCGATACTACAACGGCAAGGAGGGCTATATCACGATGGTAGATAGCACCAGCTACCTGATACCGAAGCAGGCACAGGTGACAGAATCGGAACCCATCACCCCTATCATGGTGGCAACATTCATCGCCATCATCATCATAGGCGTGAGCATCATCGAATGGCGCAAGAAGAAGAACTTCTGGGGGTTTGATGCCTTCCTGCTCATCCTGACGGGTCTGCCGGGCATTATCCTCTTTGCGATGATCTTCTCGCAGCACCCTACCGTGCAGATCAACTTCCAGCTTCTGCTGCTGAACCCAGTGAACCTCATCTTCGCTTGGAAAACCATTTCGAAGATGAGAAAAGGCAAGCTCTACTGGTATTACGAGGTATGGGGATGGTGCCTGCTCGTAGCATTGCTCCTGCAAATCTGGCAGAGCTATGCCGAAGGAATGAGCACTTTGGCATTCTCTTTGCTGATGAGATATGCAATCAAGTCAACCCTGCTCGACCTCAACAGCAGCAAGCTGGCTATACAGAAACAATTAATGAATAAACTCAGAAAAGACAAGTAGTGACACTTCTCCAAACCGAAACAGAGAGAAGATGCTCTAAAAAAGACTTTTAAAAGTTACATAAATAAAGAAAATAAAAATGATGGTAAACAGATATATCACAGCCCTTTTGGTTGTCCTGGCGGCAACCGGCATGGAGGCGCAGACTTATCAGCAGGCGCTGAAGTTTGCGCTCACGGATATATCCTACGATGAATTCATCCAGCAACCGGAGGCGAAGGCATTGGAGGAGGACATCCTCTATGTCATCAAAGCCATCAAGCAGGCTTCCGAAGAGGAAAACATGTCAGAGCATCATTACCATCAGGCAGCTGTGCCTGCAGCTGTCAAGACTGACATTCTGACAGATTCACATTTAAATATTTGTTTTCGCCCCGTTGTGGTGCATAAGTACAAAGCACCCTTCGGAAGCATTGTTATTCGAGGTCCAAACTGCTGATTATGTGCTTTCTGACAGCAAAACTAGCAAGAAATGCAGCCAGAAAGGGCAATAATTGGTAAAATATTGCAGATTTACAGATATTTTTTGTATTTTTGCAAGCTAGTAAACAAACAACAGGAAAAAGCAGAAGAGGAAAAAGGACTGACAGACCACATTTGTCTTAACTCCTTTAACTCCTTAACTTCTTTAACTCCTATATCATACATCGAATAATAATAAAAAATAAATATACAATGAACTTTAACAAAATTCTTCAGTCATTGTTTGGCAACAAGTCAACTCGCGATATGAAGTTGATCCAGCCAATCGTAGAGAAAGTCAAGGCAGAATACCCTAAGATGAATGCCTTGAGCAATGACGAACTTCGTGCAAAAACAAAGGAACTCCAGAAGTACGTACAGGAGTACGCTAAGGAAGAGAAGGCTAAGATTGCCGAACTCAAAGCTAAGATCGAGGACACTCCAATCGACGAGCGTGAAGGTATCTTCAACCAGATCGACAAGTTGGAGCAGGAAGCACTCGACAAGTATGAGGTTGCACTCAACGAGGTTTTGCCTCAGGTTTTCGCTATCGTAAAGGATACAGCACGCCGCTTCGCTGAGAACGAGGAGACCGTAGTTACTGCTACAGACTTCGACCGCGAGCTGGCTTCAAACCCAGCCAACGACTTCGTGACCATCGACGGTGACAAGGCTATCTATCACAACCACTGGACTGCCGGCGGCAACGATATGAAGTGGGAAATGATCCACTACGACGTTCAGCTCTTCGGTGGTGTCGTTCTGCACCAGGGTAAGATTGCCGAGATGGCTACCGGTGAGGGTAAGACCCTCGTAGGTACCACCCCTATCTTCCTCAACGCATTGACAGGTAATGGTGTACACGTAGTAACCGTGAACGACTACCTGGCTAAGCGTGACTCTGAGTGGATGGGACCTCTCTATATGTTCCACGGCCTCTCTGTAGATTGTATCGACAAGCATCGTCCTAATTCCGACGAGCGCCGCAAGGCATATATGGCAGACATCACCTTCGGTACCAACAATGAGTTTGGTTTCGACTACCTGCGTGATAATATGGCCACCAACCCTAGCGACCTGGTACAGCGCCAGCACAACTACGCCATCGTCGATGAGGTTGACTCCGTGCTGATCGATGATGCCCGTACTCCATTGATCATCTCTGGTCCTATTCCAAAGGGCGACGACCAGATGTTCGAGCAGTACCAGCCATTGGTAGAGAAGCTCTACGAGGTACAGCGCAAGCAGGCTACCGAGTTGCTCGCCGAGGCTAAGCAGAAGATTACAGAGGGCGGCAAGACCAAGAACCAGCAGATGCTCGAGGAAGGTTTCCTCTCACTCTACCGTTCTTACAAGGCGCTGCCTAAGAACAAGCCATTGATCAAGTACCTCTCTGAGGAGGGTATCAAGGCAGGATTGCTCAAGACCGAGGAATTCTATATGGCAAACAACAACCGTGAGATGCCTAAGGCTGTTGAGCCTTTGTACTTCGTGGTTGATGAGAAGCTGAACTCTGCCGACCTGACCGATAAGGGTACAGAGTGGTTGGCTAAGCAGGTGAACGATAGAGAGCTCTTCGTATTGCCTGATATCACTACACAGATGAGTGACCTGGAAGCTCGCACAGACATCTCAGACCAGGAGCGTCTGGATATCAAGGACGAGTTGCTGGCTCACTACGGCGTACAGAGCGAGCGTGTTCACACCTTGCAGCAGCTCTTGAAGGCTTACACCATGTTTAATAAGGACGACGAGTATGTTGTCATGGACGGTCAGGTGAAGATTGTGGATGAGCAGACAGGTCGTATCATGGAGGGTCGCCGCTGGAGCGATGGCTTGCACCAGGCTGTAGAGGCTAAGGAGCATGTAAAGGTAGAGGCTGCAACACAGACCTTCGCTACCATCACACTCCAGAACTACTTCCGTATGTACCACAAGCTCGCAGGTATGACCGGTACGGCAAGCACCGAGTCTGGTGAGTTCTGGGATATTTATAAGCTCGATGTAGTTGAGATTCCTACCAACCGCCCTATCCTGCGTAAGGACTTGGATGACCGTGTATATAAGACTGCCCGCGAGAAGTATCGTGCCGTCATCGATGAGATTGAGGAGACACGCAATGCTGGTCGCCCAGTATTGGTTGGTACCACATCTGTAGAAATCTCAGAGTTGTTGAGCAAGATGTTGAAGATGCGCAACATTCCTCATAATGTATTGAACGCCAAGCTGCACCAGCAGGAGGCTCAGATCGTAGCCGAGGCAGGTCGCTCAGTAAATGGCAAGGGTGCCGTAACCATCGCTACCAACATGGCAGGTCGTGGTACCGATATCAAGCTGACCCCAGAGGTGAAGGCTGCAGGTGGTCTCGCCATCATCGGTACAGAGCGTCATGAGAGCCGTCGTGTTGACCGTCAGCTCCGTGGTCGTGCCGGACGTCAGGGTGACCCAGGTTCTTCTGTATTCTATGTATCATTGGAGGATAAGCTGATGCGTCTCTTCGCTTCTGAGCGTATCGCCAAGGTAATGGACCGTCTCGGTTTCGAGGATGGCGAACGTATTGAAAGCCCAATGATCAGCAAGAGCATCGAGCGTGCACAGCGCAAGGTTGAGGAGAACAACTTCGGTATCCGTAAGCACCTCCTGGAGTATGATGACGTGATGAACCGTCAGCGTACCGTTATCTACGAGAAGCGTCGCCACGCCCTGATGGGTGAGCGTATCGGTATGGATATCGCCAACGTAATCTGGGACCGCGTACTGAACATCGTGAACAACAACGACTTCACCGGTGCCAAGGAAGAGTTCCTGAAGGTTCTCGCCATGGAGATTCCTTTCACAGAGGAGGAATACGAGAACGGCAGACGCGACGAGATGGCTGAGCGTGCCTTCCAGGAGGCTATGGCTGCCTTCAAGCGCAAGACCGACCGCATCCAGACTACAGCAATGCCTATCATCAAGCAGGTGTATGAAAACCAGGGTGCGATGTACGAGCGCATCATGGTGCCTATCACCGACGGCAAGCGTATGTACAACATCGCATGCAACCTGAAGGAAGCTTACGAGACTGAGGCAAAGAACGTAGTGAAGGAGTTCGAGAAGAGCGTAGTACTCCACATCATCGATGATGACTGGAAGGAGAACCTCCGCAAGCTCGATGAGTTGAAGCACTCTGTACAGAATGCCAGCTACGAGCAGAAGGACCCATTGCTCATCTTCAAGTTGGAGAGTGCAAAGGTATGGGACGCTATGATTAATGATATGAACGACCGCATCGCCAGCATCCTGATGCGTGGTCAGATTCCTGTCATGGAGCAGGAGCAGCCAGTTCAGGAGGCAGCACCAGAGCAGCACACCCAGCAGAACTACGTAGAGAGCAAGGTGGATATCGATGCTGAGCGTGCAGCACAGGAGGCAGCAGCCAACCAGGATACCCGCGAGGGAGCTGACCAGGTGAACCGCACTCCATACCGTGCCGAGCACATGCCTCGTCCTAACGATCCATGTCCATGCGGCAGCGGAAAGAAGTTCAAGAACTGCCACGGCAGAAACATCTAATCATCAGAAAGGATGATAAGTGATGACAGCGAAATCTTGCCATCACAAGAAATAATGATAAGAATACCTAGATTTGATGATACTCTCATCATTTCTAGGTATTTTCGTTATAAATAACTTCATTGCTACCGAGTTGCAAATAATTATTAGTATTTTTGCAGTCGAAAAGAAAAAAGAGCTGGCAATAAAGCCAGTTTCTAGAGAAAATAAGGTTAATTCAAGGAAAGATATATGAAATTATCAGAACTTAAAACAGGTGAAAGCGCCGTTATCGTCAAGGTTTCAGGACACGGTGGCTTCAGAAAGAGAGTCATCGAGATGGGATTCATCAAGGGAAAGAAGGTTGATGTGCTCCTGAACGCCCCACTCCAGGACCCTGTGAAATACAAGATTATGGGTTACGAGGTGTCACTCCGACACAGCGAAGCTGACCATATCGAGGTGGTTTCCATCGAGGAAGCCAAGCATGATGCACAGCTCTGCAAGGCGGAAGAAGAAGACCGCCAGCAAGTAATTGACTCAAAAGTAGTAGAATCCAACGATAGCGACGAGCAGGCGCTCGGCGACAAGATGCTCGTGGCTGAAAGAAAAGACTCTGCAAGCAACGAAGCCTTGGCAGAACAGGAAGCAGAAAGACTCCACCGCGTCATCAACGTGGCACTGGTGGGAAATCCAAACTGCGGAAAGACTTCATTGTTCAACTTCGCATCGGGTGCTCACGAACGTGTGGGCAACTATAGCGGAGTAACCGTGGATGCCAAGGTGGGCGAAGCCGAATACAACGGTTATCATTTCAACCTGGTAGATTTGCCGGGCACCTATTCCCTTTCTGCCTATTCTCCGGAAGAGCTTTATGTGCGCAAGCAGCTCATCGAGCATACGCCGGATATCGTCATCAACGTTATCGACACCAGCAACCTGGAGCGCAACCTCTATCTCACCACCCAGTTGATAGACATGCACATCCGCATGGTCTGCGCCCTCAACATGTTTGATGAAACCGAAAAGCGTGGAGATAACATCGACTACGACAAGCTGGGCGAGCTCTTCGGTATCTCGATGATTCCTACCGTCTTCACCAATGGTCGAGGCGTGGATAAGCTCTTCGAGACCATCATCGAACTCTACGAAGGCAAGGAAGATTCCAGCGCTCACTATCGCCATATCCACATCAATCACGGACATGAGATAGAGCATGGTATCGAGCATATCCAGAAGTATCTGAAGGCAGATGATTCCATCCGCCAGCGCTACTCTACCCGTTACCTCTCCATCAAGTTGTTGGAGAATGATAAGCACGCTGAGGAATACGTTAGTCATCTGAAATCGGCCAAGGAAATCTTCGCAGCCCGCAATGAGGCAGCCAAGCGTGTGAAGGAAGAGACTCTGGAAGATAGCGAAACCGCCATCATGGATGCCAAATACGGTTTTATCCATGGCGCATTGCAGGAAGCGGGCTATGAACCGGGCAAGGCAAAGGATACCTATCAGGTAACCCATCTCATCGACAGCATCCTGACCAATAAATATGTAGGCTTCCCAATCTTCGTCCTCCTGCTGTTCATCATGTTCTCAGCCACCTTCGTTCTGGGCGAGATTCCTAAGGGATGGATTGAGGACGGCGTGGCATGGCTGGGCGAGTTCATCAGCAATACAATGCCGGATGGACCAGTGAAGGATATGCTGGTAGATGGTGTGATTGGTGGTGTTGGTGCGGTCATCGTATTCCTGCCACAGATTCTGATTCTGTATTTCTTCATCTCCTATATGGAGGATTCGGGATATATGGCTCGTGCCGCCTTCATCATGGATAAGCTGATGCACAAGATGGGCCTGCATGGCAAGTCATTCATCCCGCTGATCATGGGATTCGGCTGTAACGTACCAGCCGTGATGGCAACAAGAACCATCGAGAGTCACCGTTCCCGTCTGATAACGATGCTGATATTGCCATTGATGAGCTGTTCGGCTCGCCTGCCAATCTACATCATGGTCATCGGAACGTTCTTTGCCATCCAATACCGTTCGCTCATCATGGTATCGCTCTATCTCATCGGCATCTTCCTTGCCGTTATATTGAGCCGCATCTTTGCCAGTTTCGTGGTGAAGGGCGAAGATACCCCATTCGTGATGGAGCTGCCTCCTTACCGCTTCCCTACCTGGAAGGCGATAGGCCGCCATACCTGGGAAAAGGGTAAGCAGTATCTGAAGAAGATGGGTGGCATCATCCTCGTGGCAAGTATCATCGTCTGGGCTTTGGGCTACTTCCCTCACAATGAAGAACTTGATACCCAGGCTCAGCAGGAGCAGAGCTATATCGGCAGAATCGGTAAGACCATCGAACCTATCTTCACCCCACAGGGTTTCGACTGGAAACTGGATGTGGGTCTGGTATCCGGTGTAGGTGCCAAGGAGATTGTAGCCTCAACGATGGGTGTGCTCTACAGCAACAACGACAGTTTCTCTGACGATCAGGATTACAACGATGAAGACGGAAAATACGAGGTTTTGAAGAAGCAGATGACTTCTGATTTGAAGAAGACCTACGGTTACAGCGATGCCGAGGCGGCATCCAAGGCAACGCTCACCGCCTACTGTTTCCTCCTCTTCGTATTGCTCTACTTCCCTTGCATCGCCACGATAGCAGCCATCAAGGGAGAGACGGGCAGTTGGAAATGGGCAGGCTTCGCCGCCGGCTACACCACGCTATTGGCATGGGTAGTATCAGCCCTGGTCTTCCAGATAGGAAGCTTGTTTATCTAATATAACAACGTAAATTCAAACAAAAAGGGTGTGACTAGTCGATTAGTCACACCCTTTTTGTTTGTTGCTCATAAGAATGAAGGCCGTTCTTACCTGCAGGAAATGTCAAGAGTAGCAGGAAAGTTCTTGGTAAGCCATAAGAAAAATGTTTCTGTCCCTAATAGAAATCTATGTTCAGCAGTATTGAACCTATGTTCAGCAGTATTGAACCTATGTTCAGCAGTGTTGAACTTATGTTCAGCAGTGTTGAACTTACATTCAGCAGTGTTGAACATAGAATTCCATTAAGGGCAGAAACATCTATCATTAAGGGCAGAAACAATTATCATTAAGGATAAAAAGAAATATCGTGGTGGATAACATCACTATGAATCATATTCACCAGCAGTCAGGATATTCTCTTTCCAACCTTTGCGGCAACAAAAGCAATCATCAAGCCCAGACAGGCGGCAATACTGATGGCAATGCGGAGTCCGGTAGCCTCAGCAAGCCATCCGATAACCGGTGGTCCTACCAGGAAACCGAAGAAACTGATGCTCGAAACGATGGTGATGGCAATGCTCGCCTTGATGGTTCCCAGCTTTCCGGCGATGCTGTAACAGATAGGCACCGACGAAGAGATGCCGAAACCTACCAGCAGAAAGCCCAAAGTGGCAGGAATCAGATAAGGCAAGGCGGCAGCCAGCCACAAACCGCCCAATATCAAAGCACCACAAACCTTCAACACCCTGGCTGGGCCGTATTTCGTAACAAAGCCATCGGCAAGGAATCTACCCAGAGTCATCGCTCCCATGCCAGCCACATAGCCCGCACGGATAAAAGCCTCATCGGGTTTTACTACTGATGAGAAAT
>JABLTN010020036.1_pt1 | contig 23773 bp, 24 predicted proteins | sample 7160141 | NCBI WGS metagenome assembly JABLTN01 (sample SAMN14651226, study PRJNA627086) | human gut metagenome | isolation source: feces | host: Homo sapiens | reverse complement strand
TTCCAGCGTCTGGCCGCCGGCGGTGTGGGTCAGCTCCCTGCTGTCGGTAGCGGCGGGGCTGGCGGCGGCGAAGCTGCTGGAGCGGCTGGGAAGGCGGCGGACATGACGGACTGGGTGATCCCCTGTCTGCTGGCGGGGGTGGCGGCGGCAGCCATGGGGCGGAGGACCGATGTCTACGGCGCCCTCACCGACGGGGCGGCGGAGGGGCTGCGGGTGCTGGGGCGCATCCTGCCGGCGCTGGTGGTGCTGCTGTCGGCGGTGCAGATGTTCCGGGCCTCCGGAGCCATGGAGCTGCTGACGGGGCTGCTGTCACCGGTGCTGGAAGGGCTGGGCATCCCGCCGGAGACGGCGGTGCTGCTGTTGGTGCGGCCCGTCAGCGGCTCCGGGGCGCTGGCGGTGGGCAGCCAGCTGATGGAGCAGTACGGGCCGGACTCCTACATCGGGCGGGTGACGGCGGTGATGCTGGGATGCTCGGAGACGACGTTTTACACCGTGGCGGTCTACTACGGTGCTGCGGGCATCCGCCGCACCCGCCACACCGTCCCCGCGGCGCTGGCGGCGGATGCGGCGGCCTTCATCGCCGCCGCATGGGCGGTGCGGGTGTTCTTTCCGTAAGGCCGGCTCTCCCGGTGGCGGGGCAGAAAAAAGGAGGCTGGGGACTCGTAGTCCCCAGCCTCCTTTTGTATCTCGATCGTTTTTCAGGGCTTATCTGCCGATGGGCAGTTAGCGGTGCAGCGCTTCCACAGGCCACGCAGCAGCAGATCCTCGTCGTAGACGGCCTCCCGACGGCACAGGGGCGCCACGAAGCGGCTCAGAACGCCGGTGAACACCAGTGTGCAGGGACAGCCCAGCTCCTGCTCCATGCGTTGGGCCAGACCCTCCGTCATGGCGGCAGCCCTATATAGGGCGCCGCTGAGGAGACTCTCCTCCGTCCGGCCGCAGATCACCCGATCCGGAATCCGCAGGCGGATATCCGGCAGCTGGGCCGTACCAGAGAGCAGTACCTCCATGCCCCAGCCGTACAGGGCGGCGCCCAGCACAATGGGAATCAGGACCAGTGAGACGGAAAAGGGGCCGAGACGAATGGCACTGCCCGCAAACTGGAGCACCACAACGATGGCGGCAAAAAGTCCGCCTCCTGCGAGATACTGTGTGGTTTTTTTATATGACTTTCCGCTGCTGCCGCTCCGCCGGGGCGGATGCGGCGCATTTCTTTTTGCTTTTTATAGGTTGGGTCAGCGGGTCACTGGGCCGCTGCGGGGAAGGTGATGCGAATGACAGTCCCCTCGCCGGGCTTACTGGTGAGACGGATGTCGCCGTGGTGATACTGCACGGCGTGCTTCACGATGGAGAGGCCCAGCCCCGTGCCGCCGGAGGCCTTGGAGTGGCTCTTATCCACCCGATAGAACCGCTCGAACACCCGGCTCTGGTGCTCCGGGGCGATGCCGATGCCAGTATCCGACACCGTGACGGAGGAGGTGCCGTTCTCCGAGGACACCTGCACCTTTACGGCACCGTTGGGGATGTTATACTTGATGGCGTTGTCGCAGAGGTTGAAGATCACCTCATACAGCAGCCGCCGCACGCCGGTGACCGGAGCGTGATCCCCGTCCACCGACAGGGACACCCGCCGCTTGGCGGCGGCATCCTGCAGGTTGGTCACGGCCTCCTGACTCAGCACCAGCAGGTCCACCGTCTCCGTGGGCATGGCATCCCCCTCGTCCAGCTGGGACAGGCGGATGATATCCTCCACCAGCGTCACCATCCGGGAGGCCTCGTCGTGGATATGGCCCACAAAGCGGGGCATATCCTCCGGCTTCACCATACCGCTCTGAATCAGCTCGGCGCTGCCCACGATGCCCTGCAGGGGGGTCTTCAGTTCGTGGGAGACATTGGCGGTGAACTCCCGGCGGTTGCGCTCGGCGTACTCCTGCTCTGTCACGTCGAAGGCCAGCAGCACTGTACCCACCGTCTCGCCGCCGGACTGGATGCGGCTCATATCCAGCTGATACTCCCGGCCATTACGCTGGCAGCGCAGCTGGCTGTGGCCTTTCTCCCGGGCTGTCTCCATCGCAAGGCACAACTCATGGCTGCGGTCCACCGTCAGGAAGTCACGGCCCACACAGCCCTCGTCCGCCTGAAAGAGCCTGCAGGCGGCGTGGTTGATGCTGAGCACCGTCCCCTTCTCGTCCAGCAACACCAGCCCCTCCTGCATACTGCCGGTGATCTGGGTGAACTCGTCGGTCTTTTGCCGCAGGGTCCGCAGTTGGGCGTCGATCTCCTTGTGCTGGTAGTTGATGCGGCTCAGAAGAGGAGCCAGCTCCTCGTAGGCGTCGTTTTCCAGCGGATGCTCCAAGTCCAGCCGGTTCAAGGGATCCACGATGCGGCGGGACAGACGCCCGGCCATGAGTCCGGCGAAGATCAACGCCGCCACCAGCACCACCAGCATGGGCTGGATCATTCCCAGCGCCAGCATCCCGGCGGTGGCACGGCTGACGGAGATACGCAGCACCGTGCCGTCCGTCAGGCGGCGAGCCACGTACAGGGTCTGCTGCAAAAGGGTATCAGAGTAGCGGCTACTTTCGCCGCTGCCGTTTTCCAGCGCCTCCTGCACCTCCTGACGGCCGGCGTGGTTCTCCATGGAGGCCACGTCCGTCACCTGCGTATCATACAGCACCCGGCCGTCGGAGGCGATCCACGTCAGGCGGAACCGCTCCGCCGGAAGGCGCTCCAGATAGGCCGTACCGCCGTTTTCCACGCCGCTGACGGCGAGGCTCAATTCATCCTGTAATTGCTGCTCCTGCACACCGCCGAAGTAGCTGTACAGGCAGCCGGTCATGATGACCATGCCCGCCGCCAGCACTACACCCGCCACCAGCAGAATGGAACGGAAAATCTTTCTTGTCATGCGCCTACCTCCAGCCGGTATCCCACATTCCGCACGGTCTGGATCATGCTGCCGCAGCTGCCCAGCTTCTGGCGCAGGGTGCGGATGTGCATATCCACCGTCCGGGTCTCGCCGCAGTAATCCATGCCCCAGATCTCGTTGAACAGCTGGTCCCGTGTGAAGGCCATGCCCGGATGGGACAGAAACAGCCGCAGCAGCTCAAACTCCTTATAGGTCAGCGTCACTCGCTGACCCTCCACCGTGACGATGCGCTCCTCCGGGTGCAGTACGATGCCCCCGGCCCGCAGCACCGGCTCCTGCTCCGTCCGGCAGCGCCGCAGCACCGCCTTGACGCAGGACACCAGTTCCATGACCCCGAAGGGCTTGGCCAGATAGTAGTCCGCCCCCAGATCCAGACCCTGTATCTTGTCGTACTCTGCGCCCTTGGCGGTGGCCATCACCACCGGGATGCGCCGCAGGGTCGCCGAGGCCCGCATCCTGCGCAGCAGCTCCATGCCGTCCACGCCGGGCAGCATCACATCCAGCACCACCAGCTCCGGCTGCTCCTCCGTCTGGAGGGCCTGCCAGAAGGCGGCACCGTCGGCAAAGCCACAGGCCTCGAAGCCAGTGGAACGCAGGGCGTATACTTCGATATCCCGGATACTGGCATCGTCCTCCACGCACCAGATCATGTTATCCCTCCTTGTGCGTACCGGTGACGGAGAAAATCACCCACTGGGCGACGTTCACCGCATGGTCCCCGATGCGCTCAAAATATTTGGCGATCATCAGCAGGTCCACCGCCCGCTCCCCCTCACCGGGGTCTGTGGTCATGCGGCGGATCAGCGTATGCTTCACCCTGTCGAACCAGCCATCCACAATATCGTCCTCTGCGATGACTTTTTCCGCCAACATTGTATCATGTTTCACGTAGGCGTCAACACTTTCCGTCACCATTTTTATGGTGGAGGCGGCCATATCCCGCAGCAGCTCCTCCCCCTCGTTGACCTGACCGCTGATGACGATCTCGGCAATATCCTCCGCCTGATCCCCGATGCGCTCCAGATCCGTGATCATTTTCAGGGCCGCCGAGATCTGCCGCAGATCCCGTGCCACCGGCTGCTGCTGCAAAAGCAGCTTCAGGCACAGGGACTCGATGTCCCGCTCCTTGCGGTCGATCTCCGTGTCCAGCGGGGCCACCTGACGGGCCAGACTGCCGTCTCCCAGCGATTTGGCCGCCAGAGCGATGCTCTCCTCGCACAGTGCGCCCATTTCGATGAGCTCCCGCTCCAGCTGGGCCAGCTGTTCATCAAACCGGCTTCTCATTATCCGAACCTCCCCGTGATGTAGTCCTCTGTCCGCTTCTCCGCCGGGGCGGAGAACACCTGCTCCGTGGCGCCGTACTCCACCAGCTCACCCAGCAGGAAGAAGGCCGTGTGGTCGGAGATACGCACCGCCTGCTGCATATTGTGGGTAACGATGACGATGGTATAGCGCTCCTTCAGTTCCATGGTCAGCTCCTCGATGCGGGAGGTGGAGATGGGGTCCAGTGCGCTGGTGGGTTCGTCCATCAGCAGCACCGCCGGCTCCACCGCCAGCGCCCGTGCGATACACAGGCGCTGCTGCTGGCCGCCGGAGAGGCCCAGTGCATTCTTCTTCAGCCGGTCCTTTACCTCGTCCCAGATGGCAGCGCCCCGCAGGGAGCGCTCCACCAGCTCGTCCAGCCTGGCCTTGCTGCGGATGCCGTGGGTCCGGGGGCCGTAGGCAATGTTGTCATAGATGCTCATGGGGAAGGGATTGGGCTTTTGAAACACCATGCCGATCTCACGGCGCAGGCGGCACACGTCCGTCCCCGGCGCATAGATATCTCCCCCCCGATAGCGGACCTCGCCGGTGATCTTCACCCCCGGCACCAGATCGTTCATGCGGTTCAGGGTTTTCAGAAATGTGGACTTGCCGCAGCCGGAGGGGCCGATGAAGGCGGTGATGCTCTTCTCCGGGATGTCCATGGAGACGCTGTGCAGCGCCTGATGAGCGCCGTACCACAGGTCCAGATCCTTCACTTGCAGAATGGGGTCCATTGTCGTTCACTTCCTTTTCAGCTTCCGCCCGATGATCCCGGCGGTGAGGTTAATGAGCAGGGTCAGCACCATGAGGATGGTGGCGATGGAGAAGGCCAGCGCCGTCTCCCCGCCCTCGGTGGCGTAGACGTACAGAGCCACCGTCAGGGTGGCGGAGGAGGTGTGCAGGGAGTCGAAGAGACTCACCAGTGCCATGCCGAAGCCTGCTGTATACAGCAGGGCGGCACTCTCCCCCACGATGCGGCCGATGGCCAGAATACAGCCGGTGACGATGCCGTCCACCGCTCCCGGCAGCACCACCGTGCGGACCATGTGCCATTTGCCGGCACCCAGCGCCAGCGCCCCCTCCCGGTAGGACTGGGGGACGGTCTTCAGGCTCTCCTGCGTGGTGCGGATGATGGTGGGCAGGATCATCATCACCAGCGTCAGGCTACCGGCCAGAATTCCCGCCTGAAGGCCCAGCTTCTGCACGAACAGCATCATGCCCACCAGTCCGAAGATGATGGAGGGAATACCGGTCAGGGTCTCGGCGGCGAATTCGATGATGCGGACCAGCCGCCCGCTGGTGGCATACTCCGTCAGGTAGATGGCGGCACCCACGCCCAGCGGCAGCACCACCACCATGGCCACAAGAATGATATACAGCGTATTCAATAGGTTGGGCAGGATGCCCACGGTATTGCGGATATAACTGGTCTGGCCGGAGATCAGCTGCCAGCTGAGGCCCGGCACGCCACGGTAAAAGATATAGCCGATGAGAAAGATCAGCAGGGCGCAGGTCAGTCCGGCGCACAGCCACACCAGCCCCCGCATCCCACCGTTATATAGTCTCCGGCGAAGCGACCATTTCTGCTTCATGGCTCAGTCCTCCTTCTTGCGTTTGATGCAGACATTCAGCAGGACGTTAATGAGCATGATGAACAGAAACAGCACCAGCCCGATGGAAAACAGCGCCTGCTGATACAGGCTCCCCACGGCGGCATCGGACATTCCGGAGATGATGCCGGTGGTGAGGAAGCGCACCGAGGTGAACAGCCCCGGCATATTGGCCACGTTGCCGGCCACCATGATGATGGCCATGGCCTCTCCGATGGCACGGCCTACGCCCAGCACCACCGCCGCCGCCACGCCGCTGCGGGCGGCAGGCAGGCTCACCCGGAAGTAGGTCTCCGTCTCCGTGGCGCCCAGTGCCAGACTGGCCTCCTCATACTCCCTCGGCACGGCCTGAAGGGCCGTCTCCGCCACGTTGATGATGGAGGGCAGCACCATGACCGTCAGCACCAGAATGGCCGCCAGCAGGCAGGCCCCGGAGCCAAGCCCGAAGGCACGACGGATGGCGGGGACCAGCACGATCATGCCCACCAGGCCGTACACCACCGACGGGATGCCTGCCAGCAGCTGCACCGCCGTGCGGATCACCGCCGCCAGACGGGGCGGGGCCGCTTTGGCCAGAAAGATGGCGGTCATCAGGCCCACCGGCACCCCCAGCAGCAGCGCTCCCGCCGTGCCGTAGACAGAGGTGAGGAGGAAGGGCAGAATGCCGAATTGCGGGCCGGTGGTGGCGTTGGTAGGCGCCCACACCTTGCCGAAGAGGAATTTGGTCAGTCCGATCTCCCGGATAGCCGGCAGACCGGAGATCACCAGATACACGCTGATGCACAGCACGAAGCCCACCGCCACGATGCCGCACAGCAGGAAGATCAGGTGGATGGCCTGCTCCATGGCCCTGCGGGTGCGGAGGCTTTTGCCTGCTGTCCGTTCCATAGAGTTCTCCTTTCCCGATGACGGGGAAGCCCCCTCACCCGCCGCAGCAGATGAGGGCCTCCCGATTCGTTTTTACTTGGCGGTAGGCACGGCACCCGCATTCTGAATGAGGGAGGCGGCGTCCTTGGAGGTGGCGAAGACGAAGAAGGCCTGTGCCACCGGGGACAGGGTCGTGCCGTCCTTGGTCACCAGCACGAAGGGCCGCTGAATGGCGTAGCTGCCGTCCAGCACAGCGGCCTCGGTGCAGGCCACACCGCCTACGGTGACGGCCTTCACGGTGTCCTTGCCCTCCACAGCGGAGAGGGAGGCATAGCCGATGGCGTTGGGGTTGCCGGCCACGGCCTCGATGACGCCGCCGGTAGAGGTCAGCTCCTGATCCAGCTTGCAGGAATCCTTGGTCCCGGTGATGGACTCGAAGCCGTCACGGGTACCGCTGCCGGACTCACGGCCGATGCAGGAGATGGCGCCGGGGTCGCCGCCCACCTGACTCCAGTCGGTGATCTCACCGGTGAAGATCTTGGCGATCTGCTCCACGGTCAGGTCCGTGACCTTGCTCTGGGCATGGACGATGACGGCGATGCCGTCCAAGGCGATGACCGTCTCGGTCAGGCCGTCGGCCTTCTCCTCGTCCTTCAGGCTGCGGGAGGCCAGACCGATGTCCGCCGTGCCGTTCTTCACGGCCTCGATGCCGGAGCCGGAGCCGGTGGGATCATAGGTGACGGTGACGTTCTTGTGGTCCGTCATGAACTGCTCCCGCAAAGCGCCGATGACCTTGTCCATGGAGGTGGAGCCGTTGGTGGCCACGGAACCGCTGAGCTCGGTGGTCTGATTATTGTTAGGGGTGTTGTTGTCGTTGGTGTTGTCCTTGTTTTTGCTGCCGCAGCCGGCCAGAAGGGCCATGACCATAACGGCGGCCAGCAGGATACTGATGATCTTTTTCATATGAAGATCTCCTTTCGTTTTTCATGTTTGGACTTGCTTTCTTGCTACAGTCCCCATGATAAAGGGGCGGTGTAAAGGGCAAAAGTCTCCTCGTGTAAAATCTGCGTAAAAAAGCAGCCGAGGGGGATCTTCCCGGCAAAAAGAAGGAGCGCCGGAAAAGGCAAAGGCTTTTCCGGCGCTCCTTCCAACGAAAGGACACCTAATGGTATATAGTTTATGATATCTCAGGCCCGGCGCACGGCGGGGACGGCATGACGGGGCAGCAGGGTGATGCCCTTCTTCTCCGCCAGCTGCCACAGCTGCGGTACCAGCAGGCTCAGCAGGATCAGAGCGATGCCGCACATTCCCATGACGCTGATGTGCTCCCGCAGCACGGCGGCACCCAGCAGGGTGGCGCAGGCGGGGCTCAGAGCGCAGAACAAGCCTGCACGCTGGGCGGTGGTGTGGCTCTGTGCCACAGGCTGGAGGGTGAAGCCGAAGCCGGTGCAGATGACGGCAAGGCCGGCGATCATCAGCCACTGGGTACCGGACTGGGGCAGGTGGGGTGCCTCGAACACGAAGGAGGACACCAGCGCCAGCAGGCCCAGCGTACCCACCTGAACGATGCCCAGGGTCAGGGGATCGTCCTCGTGGGAGAAGCGGTCGGTGGTGATGATGGCTGCGGCGTACAGCACGGCGGCCATGACCACCAGCACCATACCGGGGGTGAAGCCGCCGGACTGGCCGGTCAGCAGTGCCACGCCGCCGATGGCCACCAGTGCGCTGACGGCGGTGGCAGCCTTGGGCAGCTTATGCCGCAGCACGGCCTCCGTCATGGGCACCAGAATGATGGCGGTATTCTCCAGCAGGGAGACGGTGGAGGAGGGGGTGCTCTTGAGCCCCGTCAGCTCCGTGGAGAGCATCAGGAAGAACAGAGCGCCCATGATGGCGCCACGCACCAGCGTATGGCGCTTGATGTGGCGCAGGCGCTTGAAAAACACCACCGCCAGCAGCACAAAGGCCATCAAAAACCGGGCCGCCAGCAGGTTGAAGATCCCCATGCCGTTCATGGCGATCTTGCTGAACAGAAGGGACGTAGCCCGTGCTGCGATAACTGCCGCCAAAAGGATCTCCGCTTTTTTCTGAGTCATGATGCCTGTTCCTCCGAAGGTTTCTGTCCGTTCTTAATCGGGGGGTTTCTCTCCTACCCTTGACAGAGTATAGCACTTGGTGTATCCTTGCGTAAAGCGATAGTATTTCAAATTTTGTTTGACAAAATGTCAAAGAAGGAGCGAAATTTCATGGACACCGAAAAATGCCGGGTTTTGCTCACTGTACTCCACGAGAGAAGTCTGTCCGCTGCCGCCGAGGCGCTGGGCTACACCCCCTCCGGCATCAGCCGGTTGGTGGACAGTCTGGAGCGGGAGACGGGTTTTCCCCTGCTGCACCGGGGGCGGGGCGGGGTATCCGCCACACGGGCCTGTCAGGAGCTGCTGCCGCTGATGCGGCGAATGGCGGAGCTGGACGAGCAGTACCAGCAGCTGGCCCACCGGATCCAGGGGCTGGATGTGGGCCGGGTGGTGGCCGGCACCAATTACGCCGCCTTCTACCCGTGGCTGTCGGAGGTCATTGCCGGGTTCCATCACGCTTATCCCGGCATCCGGGTGGAGCTGCGGGAGGGCAGCTCTACTCAGCTGGGGGAGCTGGTGGATCACCGGCGGGCGGACTTCTGTCTCATCAGCCAGCGGCCGGGACGGCACAAGTGGGTGCCGCTGAAGGACGACCAGCTGATGGCCATTCTCCCCCCTACCCACCCGCTGGTGGAGGCGGACCGCTTCCCCGTGGAGCGGCTGCGGCAGGAGCCCTTCATCGAGTTTCTGCCGGGACAGGAGACAGATAACTCCCGGATGCTCCAGCAGCTGCAGATCCGACCCAAGGTCCGCTTCGCCACCAGCGACAGCCGGGCCGCCATTGCCATGGTGCGGGCGGGGCTGGGCATCACCTTATTGAATGACATCCTCACCGCCGATCTGGCGGACGGGGTGGCGGTGCTGCCGCTGGACCCGCCCCAGTCGGTACATCTGGGCATCGCCCTGCCGGAGGAGGAGCACGTCTCCCCCGCCGCCAAGCGGTTCATCACCTATGCGTTGGACCGGCTGCCGGAGCTGGATGTCCTATAGGTACTTCGATACCAGACAGGGCGTCCAAAAGTGACAAAAATGTTAGTCAGTTATACAAACCAGCCATTTTTGTGTGGATTTTCTGTGAAAAGCCTGAAAATTCCCTTCTTTCAGGGAATTTTCAGGCTCTTTTGCCGCCGGTCTGCGGCAGACGTTGATTTTTCTTAGTACAGCCGGACGGACATTCCTCATAAACCGACTGCTTCTCCCGTTGACATTCCCGCCGGAACGTGGTATAGTACCGCTTACGCCCAGAGAAGGGCGGTATATACCTCGGTAAAAAGGTTCCCTAAAAAACCTATTATTCACAAAAATTTCACATTTTTCAGGGAGCATTTGTTTTGGTATGTGCATGGAGGGAAGGGAAGCCGTCCATGTACCTGTCTGGATGAAAAAAGGAGTAAAACAATTCTATGTGGGATCTGTCTTTCAGCGCACTGAACGAGGACAGCGGCTTTTGGCCCCGTCTGCAGCGCCGCTGCTATGGGGGCTTCCGCCGTCTGTCCGGCCTAAGCCAGCGGTTTTGGCTCAGCCGTGCCTATTTTCCGTTTTTGCTGTGGGTGACGCTGGGCTTTGCCGCTCTGCGTCAGCCGGTCTATGGGGCCATGGCCCTGCTGGGGATTTGTATTTGGTTGCTGGTGTTCTGCCGGGATCTGCTGGCGTCGGTGACGCCGTTCCTGCTGGTATTTCTGCTGTCGACCCAGCGATATGAAAGTCTGGGGGATTTCCTCCCCTGCGCTGTGCTGGCGGCGCCGTTCTTTGCGGCGCTGATCTGGCACCTGATGGTCTGGCCCGTCACCTTCCGGGTGGGACGCAGCGCCACGGGGCTGCTGCTGGTGTCGGCGGCCACCCTGTTGGGGGGCTGCGGGATCCTGTCCATGCATCAGCTGCTTCAGCCGCTGAGCCTGTACTACACCGGGTGTCTCGGCGGCGGGATGCTGGTTCTCTATGTGCTTCTGCGGTCGTGCCTGACCTATTCCAAGGGCTACGACCTGCACCGGCGGTTCGCCGCCATTTTCTGCGTGCTGGGTGTGTGCATGGCGTGTCTGGTGATGCTGGATTACGCCGTGCGGTGGCAGGAATTTCTGCAGGTACATACCACCCTCTACCTCAAGTACCGCAACTTTGCCACGGCGCTGCTGCTGACTACCCTGCCCATGTCCTTTTATCTGTCGCTGAAAAAGCCCGCCCATCTGCTGGGTGTGGCGGTGCAGGCGGCAGGGCTGGCCCTTACCGGCAGCCGCAGCGCTCTGCTGTTCGGTGTGGCGCTGCTGGGACTGGGCTTCGTATATCTGGTGCGGTGGGGTCTCATTCCCCGGAAGGCCGTGCTGCCTCTGTGCGTGGCCGGTGCGGTGCTGGCGGTGCTGGTGGGCCCGGAGCTGCTGTCGCTGATGATGGACAGCCGCATGGAGGACGGTCATCTGTTCCATCAGGGGGACTCCGTCCGGGTGCAGCTGTTCCTGCGGGGCATCACGGACTTCCTGCACAACCCCGTGTTTGGCATCGGCCTCATCAGCCAGCGCAACAGCGACCTCTTCACCGGCGTGGAGGGGAGCATGGTGTTCTACCACAACAGCATCGCCCAGATCATGGGCAGCATGGGTCTGGTGGGCATTGCCGCCTACGGCGTGCTGATGCGGGATCGTATCGCCCTGCTGCGGGCCGGAAAAACGCCCTTTGTCCGGGCGCTGGCTCTGAGCTATCTGGGGATGCTGCTGATCTCCCTGACTAACCCCGGCGAGTTCTGCCCCTTCCCCAATGCGGCACTGATGGTGATGGTCTTTACTCTGGCGGAGGAGGCCACCGGCGACGTGGCCGTCCCCGTGGGGGAGATGCTGGGGTTTCGGCCTGCACGGCGGATATATCTGCCCCAGAAATAGCGCTTTTCTTTCCCGGAACCGGACTTCCCCCGGTTCCGGGAATTTTTTTGGCACGGGACGAAGCAAGGTGCATAGGATAGGAAAAAAGGAGGTCTTTGCCTATGCAGTCAGCACAACCAACACCTGTGGACGTTTTCCTCAGGACCCACCCGGACCGGGGCGGCCTGCGCGTGCAGGTCACCTGCGGCGGCGGGCGCTTCCCCGTGGCCGGGGCGCAGGTGGTCATCAGCCGGGCCTTCGGCACGGAGGAACACATATTTTACCGGGGCGTCACCGACGGCTCCGGTATCCTATCCGGCATCCGCCTGCCCGCCCCGCCCTTCGCCTGGTCTCAAGCCTCGGACACCGCCGCCCTCAGCGGGCTGGACTATCAGGTGTCGGTACAGCATCCCATGTTCCAGCCGGTGGCTGGCCGGACGGCGACGGTATTCGACGGAGTGGAGACCATCCTGCCGGTGATGCTGGAGCCAGTGGTGTGAGAAAGGAGCGTGCATGATGCCCTATCCCTATCCCGTGGTGCCGGAGACCATCACGGTGCATCTGGGGGCGCCGGGGGAGTCCGCCCGGAACGTGGTGGTACCCTTCGCCCAGTACATCAAGAACGTGGCCTCCCACGAAATTTATCCTACCTGGCCGGAGAGTGCCATCCGAGCCAACATTCTGGCCCAGATCTCCTACGCCCTGAACCGGGTGTACACGGAGTATTACCGGGCCAGAGGGTACGACTTCGACATCACCTCCACCACCCGGTACGATCAGGCCTATGTGGAGGACGGCGACATATTCGAGAATATCAGCCGCATCGTGGACGATATTTTCAACAACTACATCGTGCGGCAGGGCAGCGTGGAGCCGCTGTTCGCCCAGTTCTGCGACGGGGTGCGTACCCGGTGCGGTGGCCTGTCCCAATGGGGCAGCGTGGATCTGGCGGAGGAGGGCATGACGCCCTACGAAATTTTGCAGTACTACTACGGTGGCGACATCAATCTGGTGATGAATGCGCCGGTAGGCGGGAACGTGGCCTCCTATCCGGGGCGGCCCCTGCGGCGGGGCGACGCCGGCAACGACGTGCAGACCCTGAAGCGGCAGCTCAACCGCATCGGGAAGAACTACCCCGCCATCCCGGCGCTGGACGACAGCTTCGTCTTTGACGAGGACATGGAGGAGGCGGTGCGGGTCTTTCAGCAGATCTTCAATCTGGCGCAGGACGGCATCGTGGGCAAGGCCACATGGTACAAGATCAAGCAGATCTACAACGGCGTCAAGCAGCTGTCGGAACTCAGCAGCGAGGGACTCACCATCCCCGAGGTGCAGCGGCGGTACGCCGAGGAGCTGCGGCTGGGAGACAGCGGCATCGACGTGCGGACGGTGCGGTTCTATCTGGCGTTTCTGGGGTACTTTCTGCCGGAACTGCCCATGATCTCTCTGTCCGACGACTTCGATCAGGAGCTGCTGGATGCGGTATACACCTTCCAGCGGGTCTACGGTCTGCCAGTGGACGGCGTGGTGGACCGGGAGACGTGGAACGCCCTGCAAACGGCCTATCAGAAGGTACTGGCGGAACTGCCGGAGGATTACCGGCAATTCGCCGGGGAGGTCTATCCGGGGCGGTTTCTGGTGCGGGGCGACCGGGGCGAACAGGTGGCCCTGATGCAGGAGCGGCTCAACCAGATCAGCCGGGAGGACGAGACTCTGCCCAGTCTGGTGGTGGACGGTATCTTCGGCCCCGCCACTCAGCAGGCGGTGCTGACCCTCCAGCGGCAGCTGGGCTTCGACCCCACCGGGGCCGTGGGGCCGGTGCTGTGGGCGCAGATCATTACGCTGGGCGAGGAGTACTGAAAAATGGGAGGAAGGGGCAAAGGCCCTTCCTCCCATTTTTCTATGTGTTCTCCGCCGGATAGAGGAGGGATGCCTGAAAGCCGTTTTCCCCCAATGCCATGATATCCCCACCCACGATGACGTCGCCGCAGAGATAGAGGTTCACCTGCACATCTCCGGTGCGGCCGGGGTAATTGGTGACGGTGTAGGTGCAGCGGGTAACGGTCTGACCGTCGTAGTCCGCCAAGGGCAGGCCCGCCTCCTGCTGGAGGGCCAGATAGTCCTCCTGTCCCTCCAGCGACAGCTGCACCGTCAGGGTGCGCACCGGCTGCTCCTCCGTCTGCCAGCCCTGCTGCTCCAGCCATGCCCGGCGGGCGGCATCGTCCTTGGCGGTCACCGGGGTCTGGGAGGAACGGGCGGTACAGGCGGTCAGCAGCATCAGCAGCAGGCACAGCCCCGCAAGACAGCGCTTCACAGGCACGCAGCTCCTTTCGTTTTTTCCATCGCTTTGTCCTCAGCTTATTCCGTTTCCCGGTGGGATATGCTATAATGAGAAAAACTGCGGCAGGAGGGCTGGTTATGGAGCGCTTGGACAAGATCATCGCCGGAACGGGCAAATACTCCCGGCGGGAGGTAAAGGAGCTGGTGCGGCAGGGCCGGGTGGTGGTGGACGGACGGTTGGCCTCCTCCCCAGAGGAAAAGGTGGACGCCGACGCAGCCTGCCTGCTGGTGGACGGTCAGTCACTGGACTGCCGCCGGTACACCTATCTCATGCTCCACAAGCCCGCCGGGGTCCTGTCGGCCCGGGTGGACGGACGGCAGCAGACGGTGCTGGACCTGCTGCCGCCGGAGCTGCGCAAACGGGATCTATCCCCAGTGGGGCGGCTGGATAAGGACACGGAGGGACTGCTGCTGCTGACCAACCACGGGGAACTGACCCATCGGCTGCTGAGCCCCCGCTATCACGTGGACAAGGTGTACTACGCCCGTGTGGAGGGCGTGCTGACGGCGGCGGACACGGCGGCCTTCGCCGGCGGGATGGTGCTGGCCGACGGGCTGGAGTGCCTGCCGGCGGGGCTGGAGCTCCTCTCGCCGCAGGAGGCGCTGGTGACGCTGCGGGAGGGGAAATTCCATCAGGTGAAGCGGATGCTGGCCGCTTGCGGAAAACCGGTGACGTACCTGAAGCGGCTTTCCATGGGGCCGCTGCGGCTGGATGAAGCGCTGGCGCCAGGGGCCTTCCGGCCCCTGACCGAGGGGGAGATACACACCCTTCTTGACATATGTGGACTGAATGCCTCGACATAACGCCAAAAAATGCCCCAAAATTTTTGTGAAAAATACAAGAAAATACTTGCAAAATCGTGATTCTGACGATATAATAGAGCGTGAGACTAAGTAGTTTGCACAAAATATCCATCAGCTCTATATCAGGAGGGACTGACTATGTCCGGGAGAATTTTTCAGAACGTCGTTTTACAGTTCAAGGATACCACCGATCGCACCGTGGGCGTCATTGACGCCGAGGGTACCGTCATCGCTTGCAGCGAGCTGACGGGTATCGGCAAGAAGTGGGCCAAGTATGTGGAGGCCATCGACTCCGCCGAGGGCGGCTGCATTGCGCTGGAGGGCAAGACCTTCAAGGCGCTGCCCGGCTGGGGCGGACATTTTGACTATGCCGTGTTCGCCACCGGCGATGACAGCGTGGGCCGCACCGTGTGCGCCATGGCCTGCGTGGCTCTGAACTCCGCCAAGACGTACTATGAGGAGAAGCACGACAAGGGCTCCTTCATCAAGAACATCATCTCCGACAACATCCTTATCAGCGACATCTATATGCGGGCCAAGGAGCTGCACGTGGCCGCCGAGGTACCCCGCGGCGTATTCGTCATCCGACCTGTGGAGGGCCGCAGCGAGGGCATCTCTCTGGAGGTGGTGCAGAATCTCTTCCCCGACCGGCAGAATGACTTCGTCATCAGCGTGGGTGAGACGGACGTGGCGCTGATCCACCAGATGCCGGAGAGCACCACCAACAAGGATCTGGAGAAGGTGGCCACCACCATCGAGGAGGCCCTGCGGGAGGACGGCGAGAGCCGTGTGTTCGTAGGCATCGGTACGCTGGCCCTGCATCTGCGGGATCTGGCCAAGTCCTATAAGGAGGCCCAGATCGCCATCGAGGTGGGCAAGGTGTTCGACACCGAGCGCTACGTCATCAACTACGAGAATCTGGGCATCGGCCGCCTGATCTATCAGCTGCCCACCACCCTGTGCGAGATGTTTTTGCAGGAGGTGTTCAAGAAGAACCCCATCGATGCGCTGGATCAGGAGACGCTGTTCACCATCTACAAGTTCTTTGAGAACAACCTGAACGTCTCCGAGACCGCTCGGAAGCTGTTCGTCCACCGGAACACGCTGGTGTACCGGCTGGAGAAGATCAAGAAGCTGACGGGTCTGGATCTGCGGGAGTTTGACGACGCCATCACCTTCAAGGTAGCGCTGATGGTGAAGAAGTACCTCACCAGCCGGGGCATCGACGCCTGACGGCTGCATAGAAAACCAAAGAAAAGACAGGCAGTGCCTCCGGCACTGCCTGTCTTTTGTCGCGGAAGGGGATCGCCGGTCACGGCTTGGTGGGCTTTTGCAGAAGGATACAGATGCCCGCCGCCAGCAGATAGACGCCGAAGGGGCGGCGCAGCAGCTCTGTATCCACGGAGAAGGACAGCCATGCCGCCAGCGCTGCCGCTGTCAGTCCGGCGGGGATGGCGCTGCGAAGCACCGGCTTTTCCAGCAGGCCACCCTTCCCGTGGGACAGCAGCCCCATACCGGCGGTGGGCAGGAAGTACAGCAGATTGATGGTCTGGGCGGTGCGCTGGTCCACCCCCAGCAGCAGCGTCATGCACAGCAGCAGAAGGGTCCCGCCGCCGACGCCCCACGCCGAGAGGATACCGGTGGCGAAGCCCACCGCCAGCGGCAGCAGCCACGCCGTCACAGGAGATACCTCACGCCGCCGTACAGCAGAAAGCAGGCGAAGATGCGCCGCAGCCACAGGTTGGATACCTTCTGAAACAGGCGGCCTCCCACGAAGCCGCCGCCCAGTCCCCCCAACAGATAGGGCAGGGCCTGCATCCAGTCCAGCGGCTGCCGCCACAGGCTGATGGCCGCCGACAGCAGGCACAAAGGCAGGATGGCTGCCACGCAGGTGGCCAGCGCCCGCTTCTGCTCCATATGGCACCAGCCCGTCAGGGCCGGGGCCAGCACCATACCGCCGCCCCCGCCGAACAGGCCGTTCACCGCCCCGGCGGCAGCGCCGGACAGGGCGTATTTCATGCGATCCGTCATGGCCCTCCCTCCTTCCTATGTAGCCGCCCGGCGCACCGGGCGGTGTGCCGTTACAGCTTGCGGTAGCTCTGGCAGTCGGTACACTGGTCCATGGTGGGGTTGGCCTCGTGGGTGCCTACCTGAATACTGGTCAGGCCGCAGTGATCCACATCCTGACAGTGGTGGGCACAGTTGGTGACACTGCATTTGATGGCGGAGTTGGGGGTGCAGTTGCAGCCGTCGTTGGTACAGTTCTTGCTCATGATACGTTCCTCCAGAAAAATAGAGTCAGGCGCAAAGCCTGACTCTATTTTGTCTTGAAACGGATTTTTTATGCGTCTATATGCCCAGCAGCCACGAAGCGAAGCGGAAATAGATCAGCAGACTGGTGGCATCCACGATGGTGGTGATGAAGGGACTGGCCATCACCGCCGGGTCCAGACCGATCTTCTCCGCCAGCAGCGGCAGTGAGCAGCCCACACACTTGGCGAATACCACTACGAACATGATGGTCAAGCACACCACCAGACACACCACGGGGGTCACGGCGGCATTGCCCAACAGCAGACGGTCCACCAGCTGCATTTTCACGAAATTGGCCGCCGCCAGACACGAGCCGCACAGCAGCGACACCCGCAGCTCCTTCCACAGGACCTTCAGGATGTCAGAGAAATCCACCTCGTCCAGACTTAAGGCACGGATGACCGCCACGCTGGCCTGCGTACCGGAGTTACCGCCGGTGCCGGAGAGCATGGGGATATAGGAGTTCAGCACCAGACACGCCGCCAGAGCGCTCTCATAGTGGTTGAGGATCATGCCGGTGAAGGTGGCCGACAGCATGAGGATCATCAGCCACGGTAGGCGGGCTCGCCACGTGGCGAAGATGCCGGCCTTCAGATAGGGCTTGTCGGAGGGCAGCATAGCGGCCATCTTCTCGAAGTCCTCGGTGGTCTCCTCCTCGATAACGTCCATAGCGTCGTCCACGGTGACGATGCCCACCAGACGGTTCTCCAGATCCACCACGGGCATGGCCAGAAAGCCGTATTTGCTCAGGGCCTGTGCGGCGTCCTCCTTATCATCCATGGTGCTGACCCAGACCACGTTGGGATCCATGATGTCCTCGATGAGGTCATCCTCCTCCGCCAGCAGCAGGTCACGCACCGACAGCACCCCCAGCAGGCGGCGGGTAGGATCGGTGACGTACAGGATGTTGATGGTCTCCAGCTCGCCGCCAATGCGGCGGATGCGCTTGAAGGCGTCCTCCACCGTCATGTCCTTTTTCAGGGACAGGAACTCCATGTTCATGATGGAGCCGGTGGAGTCCTCCGGGTACTTCAAAATCTCGTTAATGGATTTTCGCATTTCCGGCGTCGCCTTATCCAGGATTCGGATCACCACGCTGGCGGGCATCTCCTCCACGATGTCCACGGCATCGTCCAGATACAGCTCGTCCAGCACCTCCTTCAGCTCGGTGTTGGAAAAGCCGTTGATGAGCATCTCCTGGGAGTCGGACTCCAGCTCCACGAACACCTCCGCCGCCAGCTCCTTGGGCAGCAGCCGGTACAGCAGGGGCATCAGCTCCCCGCCGGACTCCTCCAGCAGCAGAGCGATGTCGGCGGGCTCCATGGGGAGAAAGAGGTCCCTCAGGCGGGCGTACTGTTTACTTCGGGCCAGCTCCTTGATCTCATCCAGATATCGGTCCAGCTCTTCCTCGTAGTCTACCATATCGGCTCCTCCTTCCCCGCATCATAAAAAATCCCGCAGCCGGCGTTTGCCTGCTGCGGTCGCATTGCGATCGGGTCACCGCCGTGACCTGAGCACCGTAACAAGCTTTAGCATCGTGGGGCGGTGAAGCTGCATTAGATGATACCTTGGTTTCGATATCGCCTGTTCAAACCCTCTCATGGTGTCTCCACCACTCCGCGGCAGCAGCCCATATCCCTACGGTAGCCTTACCTACCGGGAAATATATCATGCAATATAAATGTATCGTAAAGCAAAAATCACCAGATGTCAACCCTAAGATACAGAACATTCCGTGCATTTGTTCCATCAAATCCTTCGGTTAACCTTGCAATTCTCGGCGTGAGCCGTTATAATAGCTTGTATATACAACCTGTATGGGTCTGTAAATCCTGAGAAAGTAGGTGGCGGCATGGAAAATTCTCCTCAGTATGTGATCGAAATGCTTCACATCACCAAGGAGTTTCCCGGCATCAAGGCCAATGACGACATCACCCTTCAGCTGCGGAAGGGCGAGATCCACGCCCTTCTGGGGGAAAATGGCGCCGGTAAATCCACGCTGATGTCCGTCCTGTTCGGGCTGTACCAGCCGGAAGAAGGCGAGATTCGAAAAAATGGACAGACAGTAAAGATCAATGACCCCAACGACGCAACAGCGCTGGGGATCGGCATGGTGCATCAGCACTTCCAGCTGGTGGACGTGTTCACGGTGCTGGACAATATCATTCTGGGTGCCGAGACCACGAAGATGGGCTTCCTGCAGAAGAAGGAGGCCCGGAAAAAGGTACAGGAGCTGTCGGAGCGGTACGGTCTGGCGGTAGATCTGGACGCCAAGGTGGAGGACATCACTGTCGGTATGCAGCAGCGTGTGGAGATCCTGAAGATGCTCTACCGGGACAACGAGATCCTCATCTTCGACGAGCCCACCGCCGTGCTGACGCCTCAGGAAATCGATGAGCTGCTGCTCATCATGAAGAATCTCACCAGGGAGGGCAAGTCCATCCTCTTCATCTCCCACAAGCTCAACGAGATCATGTCGGTGGCCGACCGGGTCACGGTGCTGCGCAAGGGCAAGTACATCGGCACCGTCAACACCAAGGACACCAACAAGCAGGAGCTGTCCAACATGATGGTGGGCCGCCCCGTACAGCTGCAGGTCAACAAGGACGAGGCCCATCCCGGCGATGTGGTGCTCAGTGTGAAGAACTTCACCGTCCCCTCCCACCTGCACAAGAAGGATGCCGTACATAATGTCAGCTTTGACGTGCGGGCCGGTGAGATCGTCTGCATCGCCGGTATCGACGGCAACGGCCAGACGGAGTTCATCCACGGTCTAACGGGCCTTGACAAGAGCTCCGGCGGCAGCATCACCGTCTGCGGCCACGACATCTCCCACTATTCCATCCACCACCGGGGCGAGTATATCAGCCACATCCCGGAGGACCGCCACAAGCACGGTCTGGTGCTGGATTTCACGCTGGAGCAGAATCTGGTGCTCCAGCGGTACAAGGAGCCACAGTTCGAGAAGGGGGGCTTCATCAAGCGGGACGCCGTCCGCAGCTACGCCCAGCAGCTGATCGAGAAATTCGACGTCCGCAGCGGTCAGGGCCCCATCACCGTGGTTCGCAGTATGTCCGGCGGCAACCAGCAGAAGGCCATCATCGCCCGTGAACTGGACCGGGATAAGCCTCTGATCGTGGCCGTCCAGCCCACCCGTGGTCTGGACGTGGGCGCCATCGAGTATATCCACAGCCAGCTGGTAGCCGAGCGGGATCGTGGCAAGGCGGTGCTGCTGGTGTCTCTGGAGCTGGATGAGGTCATGAGCCTCTCCGACCGCATCCTCGTCATGTACGAGGGGGAGATCGTGGGCCAGCTGGACCCCAAAAAGACCACCGTATCCGAGCTGGGCCTGTATATGTCCGGCGCAAAGCGTGACAACAAAGGAGGCGATGAAGCGTGAAGCATTCCGCAGCCACTCTGTACCAAAAGGAAGGCACCAAAAAGGTGCTGGCGTCCCTGATCTCCATTCTTGCGGGTCTGCTGGTAGGCGGCATCGCTGTCATTCTGGTGGGCTGCTTCAATGAGAAGATCTCCCTCTCCGGCGCATGGGACGGCTTCCGAATCATCTTCGCCGGCATCTTCAGCACCGGCCGCAATGCCGCCGGTGAGCTGACCTGGGGCTTCAACGCCGTCAACACCGGCGATATGCTGTTCCGGGCCACGCCCCTGATCATGACGGGTCTCTCCGTGGCCGTGGCCTTCAAGACGGGCCTGTTCAACATCGGCGCTCCCGGTCAGTACCTGATCTCCACCATGGCGACGCTGATGATCGCCCTGAGCATCCCCTCTTCCTCCGTCCCCACCTGGATCATCTGGATCCTGGCCTTTCTGGGCGGCTGTCTGGCGGGCGCTCTGTGGGGTGCTCTGCCGGGTCTGGCCAAGGCGTGTCTCAACATCAATGAGGTGCTGGCCTGCATCATGACCAACTGGGTGGCCGCCAACCTTGTGACGTGGATGTTCGACATCAGCAACTTCAAGAACACCGTGGAGAACACCAAGTCCGGCTACATCTATAAGACCAGCTTCAACGGCGTGGCCACCCCCAAGCTGGGGCTGGATAAGCTGTTCCCCGGCTCTCAGGTCAACGCCGGTATTCTGGTGGCCATTCTGCTGGCCATCGCCATGTACATCCTCATGACCAAGACCACGCTGGGCTACGAGCTGCAGGCCTGCGGCGCCAACCGCCATGCCGCCCGCTACGCCGGCATCAAGGATAAGCGCAACATCGTGCTGTCCATGGCCATCGCCGGTGCGCTGGCCGGAGCCGGTGCGGCACTGTACTACCTGTCCGGCAACACGGAGTTCTACTGGTCCACCTATCAGTCTCTGCCCGCCGTGGGCTTCAACGGCATCCCCGTGGCGCTGCTGGCGCTGAATAACCCCATCGCCGTCATCTTCGCCGGCGTCTTCATGGCCATGCTGAAGATCGTTGGCCAGCAGCTGACCAACCTCACCGCCTACAACGAGTACATCACCGACGTCATCATCGCCGTCATCGTGTATCTAAGCGCTTTCTCTCTGGTGATCCGCATGATGCTCAGCGGCCGGAAGAAGAAAAAGATCGCTGTGGCAGACACGGCTCCCATCCCTCGGGGCGCCGCCGTGGAGGATCAGACCTCCCTGCTGCCGGAGGAGGAGAAAGCACCCGTAGAGGCCGCTGTCACAGACAGCGATAACGCAGAAGGAGGCGATCAGGCATGACATTTCTGGTACAGCAGACCCTGATCTATGCAGTACCCCTGATGATCGTGGCGCTGGCCGGCGTGTTCGCCGAGCGCAGCGGTATCATCAACCTGGCGCTGGAAGGTATCATGATCTTCGGTGCTTTCATCGGTGTGCTGTTCGTGCGCCTGATGCAGGGCAGCGCCGCCGTGCTGGCCGCTCAACAGACCGGGAACTGGGTGGCTATGCAGGGGCTGGAGCTTCTGGCTATGCTGGTGGCGGCAGCCATGGGTGCCGTGTTCTCCCTGCTGCTGAGCTTCGCCTCCATCAACCTGCGGGCCGACCAGACCATCGGCGGTACGGCCCTGAACCTGATGGCTCCGGCTCTGGTGCTGTTTCTGGTGCGTATCATCGCCAACCAGAACACCCTGCAGCTTGCTACCGGCGACTCCGCTACGTGGTTCATGATCCGAAAGTCCACCTTCGGCATCGACAAAAACACCGATCTTGGCTTCTTCGGCGAGACGTTTCTGGTGAAAGTCTATCTGGCTACCTACGTCTGCATCATCCTGTTCGTCATCCTGTCCATCATTCTCTATAAGACCCGCTTCGGCCTGCGGCTGCGGGCCTGCGGTGAGAATCCTCAGGCGGCGGACTCTCTGGGCATCAATGTCTACAAGATGCGCTATATCGGCACCACCATCTCCGGTGCGCTGGCGGGTATGGGCGGCTTTGTGTACGCCCTGACCACCGCCAACTGCTCCTCCAACGGTGACGTGGCGGGCTTCGGCTTTCTGGCGCTGGCCGTGATGATTTTCGGTAACTGGCGGCCTCTGAACATCGCCGGGGCCTCCCTCCTATTTGGCCTGTTCAAATGCATCGCCGCCGCCTACTCCAGCATCGATATCAACGGCGACGGTGTGTACTGGCTGGCAGAGATCGGCATCAGCTCCCACCTGTACCGGATGCTTCCGTACATCATCACCCTGCTGGTGCTGGCCTTCACCTCCAAGAAGTCCCGTGCCCCCAAGGCGGAGGGCATCCCCTACGACAAGGCCCGCAGATAAGAGCGGCAGCTGCCTGTATTTTCAGGCGGCGACAACCTGTAAAAAATGGCACCCGACCAAAGCTACGGGCTGATAACGAAGTATTAAAAGATCGTAGTTATCAGGCAGCGTAGCAATGGCAAGGAAAATCACCGAGAAAGCCTAGTACGGGCTTTTCTCGGTGATTTCTTTCTCCGCATATTCGATTCCAGCCGTGCCTTTTTCTGCAATAATTACAGAACATTAAGGCGGGATCGTAATAAAACGAAAACACTCTGTTGAGCTAAATCGGCAAGAGTGGCGACTTGCTCTCAACGGGTTGAACCGTTTTCGCAACAAGCTGCTTGCAGCCGGACGGTATACAGATGCCGTGAATGAGCTAAAGATTGCGGCGGCTACTGTTTCCGGTAGCCGCCGCATAGGTTAAGCTGTTCTCTTACTTGTTGTACTTTCTCTTTTTGCTTACAACCGTTGTGCCAATGGCTGCACCGCCGCTGACGAACAACAGGGCCATCCACAAAGCAAAGTTGCTTGTGTCACCGGTCTGGGGGACATTGTCCAGCTTGTCATTATTGCTGGTGGTGCCGTTGGTCACGTTGCTGGAGGGGAGCACCGTGCCGGGCAGGGCTTTCCACTCTGCAGCATCCAGAGTGAATTCCATAGTGTCCATTTCGTTGTCATCCACAAACAGCACGACTTTATTGGGGACAACATCATCTTTGGGAGTCCAGGGGGTCAGTGACCAGTACTCGTCAGCAGTCTCGGTTGCGATGCAGCAGGTCAGGTAAGAATACGAACCAGCTCCCAGCTTATCAGTATTCAACGTAGCCGTGGTCAGCAGGGTCTCATCACTGTACAGCTGCACCTGTACGCTGGACTCAAAGTTAACATTCTTCAGATCAACAGACACAGCGTT
>JABLTN010099509.1_pt1 | contig 23788 bp, 51 predicted proteins | sample 7160141 | NCBI WGS metagenome assembly JABLTN01 (sample SAMN14651226, study PRJNA627086) | human gut metagenome | isolation source: feces | host: Homo sapiens | reverse complement strand
TCGTATTTCCACACCATAACTGGATACCGTCTGCATTTTCTTCTCCTCTGAACTTTTTTTTTATTTTGTGTTATGAACAAATTTTTATTTTGGTGGAAACTTTTCACCAACAAAAACAATCAACGTCTGAACGCAAAATTTTTTCAGAAGCAGCTGCTTTAGGCGAGGCGCTTAACCGCCGAGTGTAGAAAGTAGCGCTGAAAAAACTTTCATGTGTTCAGACCTCAGGCTTCGCCTTCCGGTCTACCGACTTAAAATACTGGTGTTTATGATGGATTGAATCTTTTTCTGATTAACTTGATCAAACTTATTGCTAAATTTATAAAGCTTCTCGATTGTTAAAGCATTCATTTCAGACAAACTCGGCTCAGGAAGATTATTAAATGGTTTAATAGAAGTGAACACATAACATTTAGTATATTTTTTGATTCCATATATAGACAATTTATCTAAAATATATTGAGTATACTTCTGAGAATCAGAACTATGTAAAACAGACCATTCATCTTTATATGAAGTTTCCTGCAGCGCCTGTTCTTTGAGCGCTTCTATAGCTTCTGTAGGTATGTCTATTTCTTCATATCCCTGTTTGAAAGTGTATCTATATTCCATATGATAAGAAATACATTCTCGTTTTTTAAAATTAGTAAGAGTAGTATATAAAGTTTTACTCAATAAATTGTTCAATTTATTAAAAAAATATCTATAAGTTGAAAGTGAAAGGTTAGTTGTATTCACACAATCTAAGTAATACTTTGGACGAGTGAACCTGCAACTGGTCATGCCCAACTCCTCAAATAGTTCTGAAAGAGAATATTTATGGTTGAGTTCTAACGTAGTTAAATTGGCATAAATCATAGAATTGTATTTACCCTGAGGATAATATTCTCTTGGTGTTGCTATTCTTTTTTTACATTTCTTCCTGGGTTTTGTGACAGGTTCAGGAAAAATGTCAGTAATAATAATTCTGTTGGAACCAGGCACCTTATCCCATGAAAGATACTTCTTCATTTCATTGACTCTGACAACATATCTATTTCCGGCAGGCATCTTCTGACCAGTAAGAGCTACTGACAGTTCCTGCATATTTTTAAATTCTTGGCCTGGTAAAATTTTTGTGGTGTCAATCAACTTTCTTACCCCCTATATAATGGTTTTATTTGAGTATATGGATCAAATTTCTTTTGTAAGAGGCTCACTGTAAAGTTGTAAGCCTCTCACTGTAGAATCAAAATTTACTTACAGATTTCATAATACTGAGCAGACAACTTTTCGATGTCTGGACCGAAGATTACACATGCTATTTCAGCTAGATCATTGAACATACCAATGTGCTCTATGTAATCTAAACGGTTCTGTAGCTTAGGTTTATGTGTCTCATTGTAATGTTCAAGCTGTACTTTAGTATTCATATGAAACTTATTGTCGAACTCTCTGTAGAGGAATGGCCAACGTGTATGAGGACTTCCTCCGAAGCGTACAATTCTATTGAGGATCTGACGTTTATCTGCTAATGGAATGTCTGATGTAAGATTACGAATGATGTCTTCCTGATGTGAAATAGTGTGATTCTGCTGCTGAATTGTATTGTTCTGTTGCTGGATAGTATCAAGAGTAGTTTTAAAAAGAAGTCGAGTGTTCTGATCTGCAAATGGGAGATAGGTGTCTAGGAAAAGGTCGGACTGTGATGGGTTAACGTAGCCCCCTGTCTTACGGATGGATGGGAGTACTTCTGCTGTAACCCAGTGCTTGAACTCTTTTGCTGATGGAAGCTTGCTGCTGAGGATCAGAGAGTAGAGACCGGATTCGTTGATTATTGTCATTCCTCTTGGCGTATCAAAACTGTCGTTTTGGCAGTTTTGCTTATCTGCTGTATCTACGTGCTTTTTCAAAGCCCCAAAAGTATCTGAATACCCCAACGCAGTAGCCACATCTTTTCCTACAAACCATGGTTCCCCTGAGATTTCAACAGTTCTCAGCTCACCAAATTCTGGATGATTGAACACTGTTGGGGCTTCTGTGGGCGAATCTGCTTCTGGAAGATGATTTATAAACCAGTTTAGATGCTCTTCAGTAGGATCTATTTCTTTGAAACCTGCGTAATTGATGATAATAAGCTTACGGGAATTAAAAATAGTATGATCGGTATTTTCAGGTGAAACATGGTATTTTATAGCTCGCCAGGTGTCTTTGTAACCACAGATAGCTGCAACATCTTTACCGATGAACCATGTAGTGCCTTCAATGATAGAGTATCTGAGAGGGATTGAAATTGAATCATTAGTGTGGTATAGTAATGTGTGGGTATTAGTAAAAGTCTTCATATAAAATGCTCCTTATGATTTATAAACTTGTTTACGGGTTAAAGCTTCAAGCTCATCATAGTCATACTCAGTTAAGTGGGAATCTGTAGTATTGATCAGGAACTCGTTGGGTTCGAAAGATGAGAGAAGTGAGTCTAAGAGTAGAAGAGTGTTTTGTACACCTAGATTGTAGCCTTTTACTGCATCTGGAGGTGCAGTAGATAGAATGGCTGATTTGTGAGAATCAAGTTGTTTCTGGAGTTCTTGAGTAAGATTGACTCCAATAAAAGTAATGTCGTTCATATGTGCCTCCTGTGATTTCTATCCCTTTCGGGATAAGTGTATTATAGCACTGGCTACGAAAAATGTCAACAGAATTTTACAAACTTGTTTAGAAAAATAAAAACAGGTGAATCAGGAAAACATATATAATAAGGAAGAAACTCTGATCTGGAAATCGAGTGAGAGAGATGTGATGATCGGAGAATCTGGGAACATGGATCCGAAATCTGAACTTGGTGTCAAAAAAGCTCTGCATCCCCGGAAAACACTGCATTTTTAAGGAAAATTTGGCATAAGTACCCCCGGTCTAAAACGTGCGAAAATGCTTATTTTCAAACCTTTAGTGGGCAGATATGAACGGTTTGGGCTGATTTTGGTTGCTTCTGACTGAAACGGTAGGAATACTAGGATTTATACAATGGTAAGATGTATCGTTTTACAAATGCCCTGTTTTCAAGGCTTTAAAGCGTAAAAGTGGATAGCCCTAGTATACTTTAATAATTCAGTGTTATACATCCGTACCGTAGCAAAATTTTACAGTATTGAAATTTTACAATTGAAAAATCTTGCAGTGATAATACTACAGAATTTTACAGTACTAAAGCAATCAGAATATTCAGTCAATATAACGAATTGTATTGAATTGTGTCTGGTTTCTCTGCTCGAACCATAGTGTTTTTAAGATTGTCAATGCAATTTTGCTTTAAAATTCAATGTTTCAGACAATTGTTTTCTCTTACAGTAAATTATCTAGCAATTATTACTAGAAGTTTAATTGTATATACAACTCAACAAATTGAATAGAAAAGAGGCTATAATTTATGTCGAATTATGAATACAACAAGAAATATGCGGAAGAGTGGAACAAAAACAATACAAAAAACATAACTATCAGATTATCAAACTCACAATATGAAAAATTGCAAAACTATTGTGATTCTAACAAAATTGCACGTGCAACTTTCATTAAATCACGTATTGCAGATATAATTGATTAAACTTTACTAATTAACACTCTACTCTGAATATTTAAACTATTCTAAATATTTAATCTATTCTAAATATTCTAACAATTATGTATTACGCTATGTATATAAGTACATACAGTAGTACGTATCACACTCTGTATGCAATCTGTCTGATCCTGACGACCTTTATTTTTCGCTTTAATAGGAAGTAATTTTTCACGAAAAAACTTTTTTTCATGCCAAAAAGCCTGTATTTATGCGGGTTTGCAGGCTTCCGTAAACGTGTAAATAAAAATATTTTCAAAAAAGTGTTGACATTCTATGCAATCCGTAGTAGTATAAACGTGTCGACAGGGAAAGACAGTCGACAGTGTTCAAGCGGTGGTTTTGGAATCCACAGAAAAAATTCCTAAAGCAGCAAATAAAACTATTTCAAAAAAGTACTTGACAAACTATGTAATCCGTAGTAAGATAGGTACATCAACAGGAGAGAGGAAGTGATAGTTATGATTCGTCCACTATGTAGGACGTAAATACTACATAGGCACTTGTTAGCAGATAGCAAGAGTCTACTGAAATAAGACACAAATACTATTCAGGCACTTGTTAGCAGATAATAAGCGGTATTTCTAAACCGATATCAATTGAACCATTTCCCGAAGTCTGGGATATCTTGTTAGTGGACTCGAACGGCTTCCGCTTTTATAGGGGGGAAAGAAGGTTTCGACAGCAAGAGATGACAGGGTAGGGGATAAAAAATCATCTTGTGAAGATGCAGGATGGAGTCAGCAGGTGGGCTATGACTAACATTTCAGTACGGTACGCAACTATAAACAACTTTGTAAATCATTTTTATTGTGATTCCCGATAATATGCCTCTGTTTTAACAGACACGTTGGTTTCCGACGTGTTACGGTATGATTTACAATTTGCTCATTCAGACATAACCTGCGCAGGGTATACAGTGCAAAGCGCACACCTTGCAAAAATGGTTGACGTCTTTATTGATTCTATCCGTATCTAAGGCGGAAGGTCTAGCACTATAGATATAGCTATCAGTAGGTGCAAGTCCTGCAAGTGCTATAAACACTTTTGTAAAGTGCGCAAAAATATTTTAAATTCAGGAGGAAGATACTATGTTAAAATCAGCTTTAATTATCAATGCTTTAGAAATGCCAGCAAACTGCCATGAGGACGTAAAAGCGCAGGTGAAAGACCTCGTAACATTCAAAACTATGACCGCAGAAAAACAGCGGATTCTTGCTACTAAGTTAGGCACTAAGAAACTGTCAGACCTTATTTCAGAGGGTGAAAAACTCTATCCAGGCAAGGACTGGGCTGAGTACTCAGATATTGAAATGTCAACAGCTTTCGCAGGCTGGACTGAAAAAGCCACTGACCTGCGTGAAGACTTTATCACTGCCAATAGCAATCTTGAGGCTTGCCAGTGTGACGAAACCACATTCAAGGACTTACCAGACACCGATAAAATCTTTGTTACTCTGATTTGTCATTCAGTAATGCCAAAAATGGGCTTAGACTCTGACTTAGTTCCTGAGTCCCTTGGTAAAACCATTGCTACTTGGTATCAGTCAGGCAAGGGTATGTCTGGACTCAATAAAGCCCTCAGAGACTCATTCCGTACTTTCATTGGTCAGTCTGGTGACTGGTTTGATGGTCTCAAGCTTAAAGCCTCTGATATGGCTGGGTCTGATATTCGCCACTTCATAGCTTCCTTTGAGCGTGGTGCATCCCGTAAAGTGTCACAGAAAAAAGACGGCACTGTAGAAATCGGTGAGTTCGACTATAAAGAGGACTTCAGTCAGCGTGTAGTTGCTAATAAAGTTACTGATTTACTGACAGTCTACCTGCTGTCAAGAGCTGATAAAGTCGAAGTTGTAGCATAAACAAGTTTATAAATCATGAGCTTATACTCTGCCTATGACTTCGGTCATAGGTAGGAATAAGAACATGATAGGGTCATGCTCTAGCCTTAAAAAGAGCAATAGGAGGAAAAACTATGAACCGTAAAGAATTAAAAGCTCGCATTGCGTCTTGTGAGCAACTCATCAACGAGGCAATTTTCTGTCAAGACGCAGAAACCGTTTACCACTACACGAAAGTAGTGGAAGGTCTGAAAAAAGACCTCGCAGCTAGTAAACCAGTATACCCAGAACATCTCTATGTTCGTTTGGGTGACCTTGTGAATCTGGAGGTGCAACATGTATAACATTAGAACCATGAAAAATCCAGAAAAGCACTACGGGCTTACTTTCCCTAAAGGTGCTTTGTTTATTAGAGGTCAAGGCAAACGCTTTGTCCTCTGCCGACAGATTAAACAGTACCCGTTTGTGGTATATATGTCTGTTATGGACAACACTGGTTTTATTCAGTGGAAAAAAGCTAAAATTTCCCCTAGCACACATGTACTAGCAAAGGAAATCGTAGATTATGTCCAGAAAAACGGGCTATATCTGCGCAAGGAAATGACTCCACAGCAGCTTGTAGGTCTTACTTCCTGTCTCCCAAAGGAACGCAAAGTAGGCTGGGAGTTCCGTCAGCATAGTCATATTTCAGGGGCTATCAATGACATGGAAGTTACTTTCCATGAATGTTACTGGAGTACAGGCAAGAATAAACCGCAAATGGCTTACAAGCCAAAAGGAACTAAAATCAGTCCATACGAAAAGAGGAGGTGAAAAAGTATGCTGAAAAACTTTAAAAGAGGTCTGATAGGGTATCAGGACCTGTGCAAGGCAATTGCACAGTTAAAATCAAACCCAGATTATGTCTGGACAGAAGAAGACTTGGAAGCTCTTGAATATGTAGGTGAGGATTATCTCCAGCGGAGGTGATTCTATGATTTACAATTCTTGGACTACCCAACGCAAAGCAAGGGCAGTCAAGCAAATGAGCGATTATTTGCTCAAGAACTGTTACCCCAGCTATACAACATGGCGAAAATACTGTCCATATTGGAAGCAAGGGAAGACGGAAACGGAATACTTTGAGGACATCCTAGAGTTTGTTTCTCAACAAGGCAATTTTGAAAATGCACTCTTTGTATTCTACTGCTTAGTTGTCTAAGCGGATGCTCTATTTCTACGAGGAGTAGACAAAGCAAGGTCAAACCTTGATAGAGCATTATCTTATGAGTTATGCCACTCTAAAAGGCAGGAGGAAAAATTATGACAAAGACTATCTACACAAGAATCATCAACAAGAAAACCACATCAGTAGAGCTGAAATCTGTTTTAGGCAGAGAACTCTACATCTGTAACAATGGAAACTGGACAGATGTTCTCAACGAATTTTCTTTCAGCTACACACCAGAACAGTTCTGCCAGTATATTGCCGACTATGAAGCATGGGCGGAACTCAACAATGTCTATGTAGAAATTACAGAAGGCAAGGCAGAATTTAGGCAATCAATTAATGAAGCCAAAGACCTTCTGAAAGAATGGCTTGAGAATAACGAACTCGAAGAGTTTAGGTCTTTGTATTCCACTCTTTCAGCAAAGCAGAAGGAAGCCGTTCTCTGTATTCTTAGGTACAGTGAAATTCTCGACATGGATTTAATGTGTCCGACAACAAGCGAACTGTCACTTCTCTGGAAAGACTCTATTAAGAAACAGAAACACAAAGCAAATCTGCTGATCCCAGTAATGGAAACAGATTGTACATACACTATCAATTTGTTTACAGGTAAAGTAGTAGGCTATGCAGATATAGATACTGTTGAGGACATTCTTTGAAAAATTTTAACAAGGCAATCGGTTTGGTTCAATACCGGTTACCTTTTTTGATTAGAGGAAACAATTAGGAGGAAATCATTATGAACAAGGCAGACAAAGTAAAGCAGAAATTAATCAAGGAAGTAGTAATTCCTTCATTATTAGGAGTGTTAATAGCACTCCTTTTTTTATTGGCTGTAGTAAAACCTACAGGAGCTACAGAAGACAGTACCCGTCCAATGATAGGCACTGTATATTTTGTTTCAGGGAGAAGTATCTCAATAGTTTCTCCTGATAAGCGCACTTGGAGTTACAAAGGAAAAGGCTTCACAGTAGGTGACACAGTATCTTGTGTTGTGTCTAATAATGGCACATCCAAAACAGTAGATGATTATATCAAATCGGCTGTTGTGAGCGAAGGACAACCAATAGAAATAGAAGCAGCTGAAGAAGGGGCTTTAGCCCACTTCGCAAGCGAAACATGGTATTTAGAAAGAAGGTATTAATATGAACTTAGAAGTATTATATAAACAGTTCTCTGGCAATGATTCATTCAAAACACCAGAGGACAGAAAGTCAGTGTATCTTGAGTCATTAGAGAAAATGTATCCAGGAATTCTTTGTTCCATTGGTCAGTGTATGGAAGTGAAATTAACAGGTGAACCTTATGAAGATGAAGGATTCTACACAACAGAAATGAGAAAATCAGATTATCCATGGTGGATAGTGACTACTTCTGTCGGAGACGAAGGAGCAATAACTTTATTCTATCCAGGAGCAATGGAACGCTTGGCAATGGTACTAGGCGAAAGTTACTATGTAGGATGTGCTGGAGATGATCGAGCAATATTAATCGGTGAAAGTTTTATGTCTTTGGAAAGATTCCAAAATCTCTGTCAGAGAAAATATCAAGGCAAAGGATATTTTTACAATGCTGAAACAGGAATCTTTTCACTTGCACAAGGGAACTAGATAATTTATAATCTCTGTAGGAGGTATAAACCTATGCAGAGAATTATTAATCCAGCCTTAGCCAAGGCAAACATGAGCAAAACGGAACTTGGTGCTCGTTTGGGAGTAACTCAACAGAATATATCTAAAAGAATCCAGAGAGGCAAATTCACTCTTGATGAACTTCAAGAAATAGCTCGTTGTATGGGAGCAGAATTTAACTGTTCCTTTGATTTCCCAGATGGAACTAAAATAGGGACAAAAGGAGAGTGATATATGTATTACGTTAGTATATTACATAGAGTACCGTATACTACTGTAGAATACACAACGGAAACTTACTTTATAGATGAAGTAGCAGCGGACAATTGGATTGATAAAATCTTTATGCCGCATGAATTTCATCCAGACTTGTGTACTATAGTAGACAGAGGACCAGCCTCATGGTCTAAAATAGGAGTGCTTTGCGCAGACTGAGACATCTCGAAAGAGATGTCTTTTTTGATTGGAGAAAAGAAATGGCAAAAAGATACAAGGGAAACGTAAGTTACAGAAAACTCTGGAATCTTATGAGAGAAAGAGGACTAAGAAAACGTAATTTAAGAGAAGACTATAAAATGTCTCCTACTCTTATTAAGAGATTAACCGACAATGCAAATGTAGCAGTAGATACTATCATGCATTTATGCGAAATACTTAACTGTCAACCAGGTGACATCATGGAATATATAAAGGAGTGAAACACATGACAATTAAATACACAACCGTCCGACTGCAACGGAAAGAGGCTCTTTTGGGTTACACAGTACCTAAAGGAGCCTTATTTATTAGAGGAAATGGGCTTCAGTTTATATGCACTGAACGTCCAAAGGATCCTTTTGATATTCCAGTAATGATGTTCCAGAATGGATCATGGCACAAGATATCTGTGTCTGTCATGTACTCATACTTAGCAAGAGAGATAGTAAATTTTATCTAAAGGAGGAATCTGCTATAAATAATGTCTACACTATCCAAGAGATTATGATTTTGAAATTCTGTGAGTTGTCCAATGTAGTGTATGAAGCTATCTTAGCAGAACTCACAAGGCAATATGAAGGTATGATTGATAGACTGTTGCCTATCTTTGACAAGGCACCTGTATATCAGTTAGATCAATATGTAGATATCTATAAATATATCGTAGTTATATAGAAAGGAAATAAAAATCATGAAGAAATTATTAGTTTTAGCATTAGCAACTATGATGGTTTCAACCCCAGTATCAGCAGCTCCAACAACAGATGGAGAATGCAAAGACCTGTACCCTCTAACAGGTATAGTAACTGAAGTCCAGGAAGTAGATAAAGACACGGACCTCGTAACTATGACATGTGCCAATGGAAATCAATTCTCATGGTACACTGACAGCACAGATGATTGGTTCATCAATGATCTCGCATCTTGCATCATGAACTCCAACGGAACTGATGAGGTCTATGACGATGAAATTGTAGACGCTCACTATACCGGTACCTTAGACCAGTTATCACAATATACTGCATAAGCAGTATATTTAAGCATCTTGAATTACTCAAAAAGGGGTAGCATGAAACCTAGGGCTACCCGTTTTCCTCCAAGATGTTTAACTATGCTACTTAGAAAGGGAACAATATGTTAAAGAAGGTAACCAGAAGAGAAGCACAGAAAGCACTCATTGCAGGAAATCCTGTATATTTGCTTCCTAATAGAATGCAAGTGGATTCACCTTGGGCACATCCGTTCAGAGTGAAAACTCCTATGTCAGAAGAGAAATTTAATCGTCTGATAATGAAGTACGAGCATGCCTGTTGTACTGTAGATACAGGAACTGGAAGTTTCTGTTATATAGATGCTTGACAAGAGAACGGATGTTTGCTATTATAAACACGTAAATAAAATCGGAAAGGAGAATAACGGTGAGACATATTTATGTAAAGACACCTAATGGTTTAGGTAAATTAAATTTTTATGACGGATCATTATGGCTCTCTCACTACATAGTAGACCATTATAAACATGATCCAAAGTTTTACTCTGGATACTATGAAGGAAGATATATAACTAACGCATCATGCTATAGCAAAAGAGATATCAAATACCTCAGGAAGAGACCGCTGATTGATCTGATCACCAAGAGAAAGGAATGACTATGCAGAACATATATGTATATAATCGTAAAGATAAAATAGGAAAGCTGATATGGTATAGGGGTATAGTCCCTTACCCTTATGTAGTCACTTATAGTCATTCCTACAATAGAATATTTTTATATAGTGGCTCAGTTGATGGTAGAGCTGTTATAAACTGTATGGTTTATAGTAAAGATGAAATCAAGCTCTTGCATAAGAAACCATTGAGACATTTTATAGAAAAGAGGCAAGGCAAATGATAGGAGACTACATTAAAGACCCATCTTGTGGGTTAGGCAAAGTTATAAAACTCAGACCTGGCAATGAACTTGTGTACTTTTTCAAAGCAAATGATAGCCTACATGATGGTGCAATAGAGCCAGGTTCCTGTCCAGACAACCATGGTTGGTGGTTTAGCTCTGACAACATTAAAATAATGAAGTGTCTTCCTCCGCTAGCATCATTAATAGAGAGGAGGCAACAATGGAAATAGGTGATATAGTGTGGCGACACGACTACGGCGTAGGGAGAATAGTAGATATTAATATTTATAGTTTAACGCCATATTTAGTTTATTTTTATAAAGAAGATAATCGCTTACATGATGGTGGTGGTAAAGGTCCAGATTGTCACTATTGGTTATGTTCCAAAGGATCACTTACTCTTGTACATTCAGTGTCTTTGTGCAAGCTAATAGAAAGGAGACGCAATGAAAACAGGTGATATAGTTTTTCATCAAGAGTACGGTGTAGGCAAAATAAAATTTATTGATGGCTTAGCATATTTAGTTTATTACTATAAAGAAAATCCTTTATTACACAATGGATTTATTGGACCTAATTTCCATTATTGGTGGAGCTATGCTGAAGACCTGAAACTTATTTCATCTGTCCGTACACTAATAGAAAGGAGGCAGCATGGTTGATTTAAGAAAGAAGCTCCGGTCTGGAATGATAGCTGTCACACCAGCAGGAAGCTATCTTGTTCTTACCGATTGCGAGACGGCGAATTATGGCAGTCAAGATTTTTGTATTATTGGACCTGATGGTTTTATGATAGGCAGTAATTACGATGAAAATTTGAGCACTATTCGTGGCATTTGCTCTATAAAAGCTCTATATAAGTCAACTGTAAATGGACTTACTTATGAAATGAAATACAAAGATAAAGATTTAATTTGGACAAAGGATCCAAAAAATCTTAAAGAATTAATCATATCAAGGAGGTTTTCAAAATGAAGACAGCAAAGGAAAGACTCTACAGAGTTGATTATGCCGAGGAAAAACTCGGTGACACAGTAACTAAGGAGATGATGAATACCAGTGAGTATGAAAAAGGCTACGGAATCATTCAAGCCCTTGAATCATGCGAAACAAAGGGAGAACTTGATGTTTTAGATGAGGTTCTGGCTGCTCTGTGCGGGCATGGTATTGAATACCTTGTTAATTTAATAGAGTGCAATTATTAAACTATGAAATAAAATTAGAGCTGTGAAAACAGCTCTTTTTTATTATATAAAAAAAGAAAAGAGGAAAACAAAATGGAAAACATCGTTTACAACACAGTTATGAGCAACTTATTAATTTCTGGAACAAAAGCATGTGCAGTAATTCCAAGGGAACTGATGTCTGTTGATCCTGCTTATCAGCGGTTAGAGACACGAAATCATAGAAAAATTAAAGCGATGCATGACAATTTTGATCATATGATTATGGATGCTTTGTTAGTAGTGCCACATCCAGAAGAAAGCACATTTTCCATAGTGGATGGCTATGGTCGTTTTATTGCATCAGAAGGTATTTTAGATAAGCTCGAATGTGTTGTTATTACTTCAGCCCCATCTGATCCAGATGAGAGAAGACATTTCGAAGCAAGTATCTTTACAAGACAGAGCTTGTATACTGAAAAAGTTACTCCGCTGCAGATGCATAAGGCAAATCTTATCTTAGGTGAACCGAATGCTGTAGCGTTGCAGGAAGTGGTTGATGAATATAATTTAAGCATTGCAGAAGACAAAGGGGTAAGAAAACCAGGAACTATTGGTAGTTACACATCCGCTTACAGGATAATTAAAGCAAAAGGTAAGATAGCTTATGAAAGTATTATATCTACTTGTTGTAAAGCTGGTTATAACTTATCAGGAGATGGATTATGTGACAAGATAATTAGGAACTTATATAAAATTTATTGCTTCTACGGAGATATTGGATTAGTAAAAGTATTGCCTATTATGAGAGGAACTGAGCCAAGTACACTTAAAGCAAAAGGAATAGCTGCTTATCCAGAAAGAGTTGAATTAAGTCTTGCTCTCTACCTGCAGGACTATCTTGTATCTCTTGGTGAACCAAAACAGTTTAACGAGAAAGGAAAGAAAATTTCTTAAACAAGTTTGTAAAAAGTATTGACAAGTTTTACAAACTGGTTTATAATGCAGTTACAGTTAAGAAAGGAGAAAACAAATGGCAACACTTATTAGTTTATATAAAGATAACAGAATTACTTCATCAGAGATAGAATCTAAGGATATTGATATTGTCCTTGGATTCCTCTTCAAGAACTATGTCCAAGGGGAAGACATTACAGAAAACTTTGACTCAAAGTTTCTCTACATTGAGGACAGCAAGTTTAAAATGAAACCTCTAAACAAGAAAATAAAAACATTTTCGCAAGAAAAAGACGAATCTGTAGATGCTCTGATTAAATTTGAAGAACTGGCCAAGGGATATGATGAAGCATATATCTTTGACCAGTATGAAATCTTCAAATATCAAGATAATGACTACAAAGATTTAGATGAGAGAGATTATAAACTCTCCATCTGTAAGCACTGCGGAAAAATCATTTCTGGACCTTTAGTTAATGACTATTGCCCAGAATGCTTCGTAACCTATGGAGTACAGGAAGTGTTTGAACAGATCCAGTCAGACGACAAAGAGCTGTATACAGAATATGAGACAGTTTCAAAAGTCATGAATACTGTTGAAGCATTCTACGAAAAAATCAAAGACAAGGGAACTTTAGCTGTACAGAAAGCAAGAAAAATTTCTGAGCAATACTTAGGGAAAGAACAGATTCCTGAGGAGCTCTATGAAACAATTTTAGGAGGATTTGTAGCATGAATAAGGAAACAATGAAACAGGGTATGATTAAGGTTCTTAATATGTATGATATCCCTTGGGGTAATTCAGCCATTGACAAAATTATCAACACATGGGCAGATAACAAGGCACCTTTGATTGAGTTATTAAGACATCATCCGAATTGGAATGATGAAAAATGCTATGTAGCATTTGATCAGAACATCAAGGGACAGCCAGACGAGGAGAAAATTTATAATTTCATTAATTGGATGATTATCAAGGGAAGACGCACAGATGCTTTGTTTGCACTGAGAGATTACAGAGAACAGCTTTTGGACGAACGAACAGCTTCTTTAATTAAAGAATGCTATCCTGATATTAAAGGTATTTCAGCAGGTCAGAAAACCTCAAGAGCAGTGAAGAAAATCTGTACACTTATAGGTATTACTTCTAATACCTATTCAGATTTTGAAAAGAGGTATGCCAAATATTCAGATGCAATCAATCCATTGGATGTTGTCCGGCACACTATCCTGTCAGTTAATCCAGTTGATTACCTGCTGTCTTCCAATGGAAATAGCTGGTCTTCTTGCCATACACTTGATAAAAACAATCCTAATGGGTTCTCAGGTTGTCACTGTTCCGGAACTATGAGTTATCTCCTTGATGGAACTACAATGGTTTACTATCAGGTAGATAAAGAGTACGACGGAAATGACTTAGAGTTCGAGCCGAAAATCATCCGTCAGTTATTCCATTATAAAGATGGAATCCTTGTACAGGGAAGACTCTACCCTCAATGTAACGATGGCAAAAACTCACTGTACACTCCAATTAGAGCACAGCTTCAGAAAATCATCGCTGATTGTTTGGTGGCTCCTAACCTTTGGAGAAAGAAAGGTGGCACCTCTGCTTGTTGCTCAGTTATTAATTCTGAAGGTACCCACTATAGAGATTATGAGTGCCAAAGTGAGTGCTCAGTAAGTAAGATTGTCAAAATGATTCCCAAGGGAAGAGTAGATAATAGGCATATGACAGTTGGACATGATATCTACTGTGTAAAATGTGGGGATTGGCATGATATGGAAAGCACTCTTCTTTGTGAGGATTGTCATGATAACTATGGTGACAGTGGATCTCATAGATGTTGTGATTGCGGTGATCGTTATGGCGAAGATGAGATGTACCTTATCGACGGAAGTTGGTATTGCTGTAATTGCTCTACTTATTGCGATTGCTGTGATGAAAGAGTGCCCAATAGTTATATCAACTATTATGATGAATTAAATATGCATATCTGTAATGACTGCAGGGATGAAAATTTCACAACATGTGATTGTTGTGATGATTTATGTAGAAACGATGATGTCACATGGGTGGAATCAACCGATGAGTATGTATGTGATCACTGCTTAAGAACAAATTATACATATGTTGAAAGCGAGGATGACTATTTCCTTAACGAAGAAGTTAAAGAATGTAAAGAGTGTGGAAGCCTCTATGTAATTGAAGATGGTGACAAAGGGCTTTGTCCAGATTGTGTAGAAAAGGAGACCGGAGATGAGTAAAAATAAATATAAAATTACAGAATTAGAAGAGATTTTGAGAATGAAACAGATGACTTTAAAGAGTCACTTGGAAGCTAAGTTGGAAGCAGCAGGTTATGAGCCTAAATCAGAAGATGGATTCCTCTATGCAGAAGGTACTTATCCAGTGCTCTTAGTTGCTCATATGGATACAGTACATGAAGAATGTGTCCAGAAAATCAAATACACTGGAGCAATAATGTCTTCTCCTCAAGGGATTGGGGGAGACGACCGGTGTGGCATCTACGCTATTCTGCAAATTATTAAAGAGTATCATTGTTCTGTATTGTTTACAGAGGATGAAGAGAAAGGATGTATCGGTGCTGAGAAGTTTGCTGTAAGTGACTATATAGTAAACAATGATATAAATTATATCATTGAAATTGATAGAAGAGGGACCAATGACTGTGTATTCTACTCTTGTGATAATCCAGATTTTGAAGAGTTCATAGAATCTACTGGATATTTCAAAACAGCATGGGGTTCTGTGAGTGATATATCAACAATTGCTCCGGCACTCGGTGTAGCAGCAGTTAATCTATCTTCTGGATATTTTAACGAACACACGACAAAGGAAACAATCAATGTAGAAGCATTGCTTTCTACAATCGAAGAAGCGAAAAAGATTCTTGCGCTACCATGCGAGGAACCATTTGAGTACATTGAAGCTGCCTATGGTGGTTATGGAAACTGGTGGAGAGATTATGATGAAGAAGCATCACCTATTAGCACTGATTACACAACAGCTTATACAGATGATTGTACTTATATATTCTCGAAAGAGGAGAAGGCAAAGAAATTCTTCCATATTTATCTTCAGACTTACAGTGGAAATGAAATCTGTTGTGAAATCCTCGCAATAAATGAAATGGAAGCAATTGGTATGGCTTTAAGTCATTATCAGTATTATTCTGCTTGTGACATTATTGATATAAAATCACAGTAAAGGAGGAATGTTTATGCCAAAGTATATGATTGACCTCTAGCCCACTAAGAGGTTTTCATATAAATTACAACTGAATATAGAAAAATTACAACTGAATATGGGTAAAGATTAAAACAAACAACAAAAAACAAATTTTAAACAAGAATAGGAGATTATGATTATGATGAACACAACTATTATTACAAACATTATGGCAGCACTTGGACAGGACGAGCTTAAAGAACTCATCGGAGCACTTCAGGGAATGGTTGATGCACCAGAGGCAGTACAGAAACATTGGGAGCCAACAGAAGGTGAGCAGTACTTCTATCTGTGGGGTACAGGAAAGAAAGACGGTGGAGTATTCACAGCAGAGAACCAGAAAGATGTGATGCGTTTAGCAGTAGGCAACTGCTTCAAGACTGAGGAAGAGAGAGATGCAGCCGCTGAGTATCTGATGATTGTAGCAGAGCTGAAACGCTTCGCCATTGATCACAACGATGAGATTGACTGGGACGATCACTCTCAGAGAAAATACAAACTCTGCTGGAACAGAGAGACAGAGAAAGTTGATTCCACATGGAGCAGAAGGAAAATCACAGATGGTATTTACTTCAGCTCTCATGAGGTAGCAATGGCTGCTGTCGAAGCTGTAGGAGAGGATAGAATCAAAAAGTTCTATCTGCCAGATGCTGAGTAAACAGTAAAATAAACAGTTCTCTTGGGGTTCGACTCCCCAAGAGAATTATCAAGGAGCTATTATGGAATTGGATAAGTTATTAAAAAAGAGAAGTATAATAAGCTGCACAATCAAGGACGGGATTTGTATTGTACAGTATGCTTCAAAGGAAATGAAACTATTAGACATATCAGGTATGAGCATTGCAGAAGTACTTGATTTTATATTGGAGGAATAACATGAAAGTTGGAGATAAAGTAATCGTTAATCCTAGACTGCCTAAATTGTGTGAAGCCATATGGGGGATCTCCCTGGAGTTAGTTAAAGATAGAATTATGACTATAAAGAGTATAGGTAATGATGATGGCACATCTTATTGCTATGTAGAGGAAGAAACATATATATTTCCTTGTAGTATATTTATTCCTGTGGAAGATACTCTATTCTTAGCAATTCGCAAAAGGAGACAGTATGGGAAAAGGAGATAAAGTAATTTTTAGATCTAATACTCCTCGTATTCTATGGGGCGTAGATATAAATTATTTATTAGGAAATATATGTACCATAAAATCAATTATGAAACTAACTTCTGAGACTTCCGAAAGAAAAGCTTATGAATTAGAAGAAGCTAGTAATTATTGGTTTCCAGTAGAGGAATTCATTCCTTACAAAGGACTAATTGCACTAATTGATAAGAGGAGGAAACATGAAATATAAAGTTGGGGATAGAGTTATAGTTCGGAAAGATTTAGTTGGCGGATTGGAATATCCTTATTCGAATCCGTTATGCGGAAAGTTATATTTTGCTTCAGCAATGGAAAAATTTCGTGGGAAAGTGTATGAAATAATAACAGCTTCAGGTGACTATGATTATGGTTGTGAAGTTTATAAATTATCTCTGGGAGAAGAGGCATCCGTATGGGCATTTAATGATGCAATGTTGATACCTGTTGATGGGTTAAGGAGTTTGATATGCAAGAGAAATATAAAATAGGAGACATAGTAAGAGTTAGAAGTAATTTGAAAGGTAATACAAGATATTATTATGATGGTAGTGATAATGAATATTTGTTTTTTAACATTGCCATGCAAAAATTCTGTGGCCATGCATATAAAATCATAGATAAAGTTTCATCATTTTATCCTGGCTATGTTAACTATAGACTAGCACTAGGAGATGAAACATGCGAGTGGGTTTTCAGTGACATAATGTTAGAACCTGTTCAGTGCCTAGGGGGACTTATATGCAAGAGAAAAAATTAAAAGTTGGAGATTGGGTTCGTGTAAAACGCAACCTAGCAGTCAATGAGATAGGAGCGAAGTACCTCGGAAAAGTTTATAGAATCAATGAAATAAGTTTTATAAGTTATTATCTGTCTGGTACTCCAGAGGGATACTGGTACAGATCATCACTTATTCCAGTAGGAAATTTAAGTAGACTTGTAGAAATTAGAAAGGAAAATCATGAGATATAAAGTCGGAGACAGAGTAGTGATTAGAAAAAATTTAGTTAGCGGGTGGTATTACCATTATGAAAATTCAATGGGAAGATTATTTTTTAACAGCCACATGTCTAAGCTTTGTGGGAAAGTTTGTGTAATAACTAAAATTACAGATCCTGAATTGGATGAATATTTTTTGTTAATAGGTAATGAAGAAGTAGAGTGGTATTTTAACAACGCAATGTTAATGCCAATAAAAGGTTTAAAACGTTTGATATTGTTAAGGGAGGTGATTTGATGAAGATATTTACTCTTCAACAAGATATTCATGGGAGATGGTTCGGCTACTGTAAGGAGACAAAAGAATATACACCAAGCTTCATCAAATGCAAGAACTTGAAGAAAATGCTTATCTGGAAAGGTTGGGGGTGGAAATGATTGAACTTAGAGACTGTATTGTGGGAGTTAAAGATGAAAAAGAATATGAAAAAGTAATTCAGATTGCGAAAGAACAAGGATGTGAGTGGAATTCTGGAGACTCTTTAGATTATATCTACTGTACATTTCCAACAAGATTGTTTTTTGATAAAAGAGGAAGGGTCACATTTGGGGGATATCATGAAAAATATTGTGACTATCATTGTAAAAATTTGATGAGTAGATTACAAGAATTGATAATTATAAGACAGAAGGGAAAGTTATGGTTGATCTGAGAGATAGTACAGTATTGGTTAACAATGTAGAAGAATATATAGCTGTGGCTAAAATTGCTAAGAAACAAGGCTTTAGATGGGCGAGTGGGGCCCCTTTAAATAGAGTCCTTTGTGAGTTTCCAACGAGATTAGAATTTAGTAGGAGATATGAAACATATTGGGGTTCTAGCCGTGGCAGATGTGCACGAGATTATCCTAAATGCATGGCTCTAGTTGGAGGATTGCGGAGACTCATAATGGTCAGAAAGGAAACGTAAATGATAGATTTGAAATGTTGTACTGTTTTGGTGAATAATAAAGCAGAATATATAGCGTTAATCAAAGAAGCTCAAAAGCAAGGTTTCACATGGGCATCTGGGTATGATTTAACTAATATATTTTGTGATTTCCCAACAAGATTACGCTTTAATGGAGAGTGTAAAGTATATTATAATTCTTCCGCTTATTTTTATAATCGTGATTACCAGTGCAAGGAAATATTTGGTGCATTAAGAAATATGATATTAAAAAGAAAAGAGGGACAACTATGTTAAAAGAGAAATTATCAATTGAGCGGAAAAAGGCTGTAATGATTACAGCCGATTTTACAGCACCTACAACAGAAAGTTATGCTATGGCATGGCTAAGACTATGCAACAACGCAAGAGAGTACAAAGATGTTATCTGGAGAATAGAGAATGACTCAGGAAATAAGGTATACGTTTGGTGTGATCCAAAGTATAAAGAAACAGTAATAGAATTCCTCACAGGAATAGTTTACTACTATCAGGAAGATAAAGGGCCTACATCAGTAGGAAAAGTTATTGAGGCAGAAGATGTTACAGTTGGTTTCCCGGTGTATGAGTATGAGAGTACATGTTCTTCACATGAGGAACAATGGGGTATTGATATTGATAATTCAATTATGTTTTGGGGAGCAGTAAAAGAAATTTTTTATTGAGGAGATTTTTATGAAAAATAAGGAAAATTTTGCAAAAGAAATTTTAGATATTGCTTGCAAAGGGTATCCATTTTCAGTTACAAAGTCAGGTGAAATTACTTTTTGTGATTGTTTTAAATGTGATATGTGCAAATTTTATGTTCCTGCTGATTATAAAAGTTGCAGAATTAGGCGATATGAATGGTCAGAATTAGAATATGTAGAGAAACATACAATTACATCAAAAGAAAAGAAATTTCTTGACCTACTTTTGCCTAATTATAAATATATTGCAAGAGAGAAAAATGGTTTCTTATTAGTCTATACAGAAAAGCCAATTAAAATATTAGAAACTTGGGGATTAGCAAACTGTGCATTAATGAATATGTTTGATATTAAATTTGATTTTATCAAATGGGAAGATGAAGACCCCTGGAGTATTGAAGATTTAAAGAAATTAGAGGTGAAAAAAGATGATTAATTTAAAAAACACATGTATTTTAGTTAGAACAAAAGAAGAAAATGAAATGCTTCTTAAAGAGGCTGAGAAGCAGGGATTCCATTGGTTTGGACGTAGTGATTGTCAGCCGTTGAAAATACAACACTTCCCAGATATTTTAAAATTTTCTAATAGCAAAGATGTGGTGTACAACGCACGTATCGGAGCAGAGGATAGTACTTTTTACGAAGCCTCAGAACTCCTCGGGGGAAAAGAAATGACAGCAAGAGAGTTTATTAAGTGGTATGTCAATGTGGATTTTTCGTGCGGTAGACGTAACTGTGATGAATGTATACTTGGCAGAAAGAACACTAAGTGCAACAATCAGTTGTGTACTACATGCAACTGGAAAAACAACATTGATGAACTTCTTGAAATTGCGAAATCAGGTAGAATTACAGTTCCTACATCCGAAGAGAAAGCAATTAGCGCGCTTGAAAATTTTATCGAGAATCCAGACCGCACAGCGTTAAATGATGAATTTGTTGAATCTTTGAAGTTGGCGGTGGAGAAATTGAAAGAGGTAAAAATAGATGGAGAGATTAACACTTGAAGAAGCTATTGTCCATGCAAAAGAAGTAGCGGAAAAGAATTATAGAGGTGCAGATTTTGAGTCAATTGATTATATAGATGATGATATAAAGACTAATTGTATAAAATGTGCGGAAGAACATATTATTTAAAAACTTGGGAGGAGCTTAAAAAAGCTTCTAATGGTGGTTTTCGTGGAGCCTTAGATTTTGGAGACATATTATTTTTATCTAGGATGAAGGTTTTATGTGGAAATAAGATACGTATAATTGGAAAAGATCCTCTTTATGAAGGAGTATACCAAGGAAAAAGTATAAACACTTCAGAGCAATTTTTGTTTACTGAGAATATGTTGGTCGTACCTGGCTTGAAAAGAATGATTGAGGTGAGAAATGAAAGTAGGACAAAAGTATAAAGTTCGTTCTTGGGATGATATGGAAAGAGAGTTTGGAACCGCTCAAACTGGGGGTGAAACATATATACCATGTTTGGCATTTTTTGTTAAAGATATGTGTAGATTTTGTGGGACTACTATAACTGTTTCATATTTTATATACAACAATGTTTTTAGAATCGAAGAAGATAACGGTAGATATATGTGGTCTACAGACATGATCACACCATTAGGAGATTTATATGAAGCGATACAAAGTAGGAGACATAGTTCAGATTCGTCAATGGGATGATATGGTTAAAGAATTTGGTGTTAATTATTATGGTGCTATTCGATGTAACAATTGCGGTTTTGTAAGAGAAATGAAAAAATATTGTGGCCAAAAGTTGCGGATACGTGCTATACAGAAATTTGATGATATCTATTATTATTTGAATACTGCAGATACATGGACTTTTACAAGTGAGATGTTTGAAAAAGGAGACTTATCAATGTTAATCACAAGGAGACAGGAATGTATAAAGTAGGACAGAAAGTAAGAGTTAAATCTTGGGGGCAGATGGCACAGGAGTACGGAGTTACAGATGGAACTATAAACACGCCATCAAGTTTTGTCCCAGATATGCGATGCTTTTGTGGGAAAGAGTACAGAATTAAAGCAATATATGATCCTGTTAATAACATATATGATTTAGAAACTATTACGGGAGACGAAGATGAAAATAGAGAACTGCTTTATTTCTGTTGGGATGAAGTGATGCTTATTCCAATCGCTGGGAAATTAGAAACTATGATTAAGGAGAGAAGAAAAAATGTATAGATACTATGATAAGAAAAACAACTTTGTAGAAACATTTAATCCGGAGACAGGATTCTATATCCGGTCTGATGATTTAACAACAGGAAAGGAACCATTTATGAGAAATTTTCCTGCTTTGTTAGATATTGGTGTTATGGGACATTGCGTCCATGGGGCATCTGGTTTGTGTATTCAGTCAGGGGTTCAGTGTTATCAGAATGGATTACACACACAGGAGCCTAACATGTCCCTTGAGAATTTCAAGAGAATAGTAGATGAATGTAAAGGGAAAACATTTCAGTTTGCTCTTGGTGGCAGAGGAGATGTAGACCAGCATGAAAATTTTGAAGAAATCCTTAAGTATTGTTGTTCACAAGGGATTGTGCCAAACTTTACAAGTTCTGGTTTAGGATTCAATGAAAAAATTGTTTCCTTATGTAAAGAATATTGCGGAGCTGTAGCTATATCTTGGTACAGAAGTGAATATACAGGGAAAGCGATTGATATGTTAGTGTCTGCAGGAGTCACTACCAATATTCATTATGTCCTTGGACGGAATTCTATTGATGAAGCTATTGAACATTTGCAGCAGGAAGATTTTCCTGATGGTATCAATGCAGTAATTTTCTTGTTGCATAAGCCAGTAGGTTTAGGAACTCAGGCAAATGTATTGTCTCCTGATGATGAAAGAGTCAAAGAATTTTTCTCTTTGATTGATAAACATGATTATAAATTTCAGATTGGATTTGATTCATGTTCTGTGCCTGGACTGTTGAATTTTACAGAAGAGATTTTAAATTCTACTCTGGAACCGTGTGAAGGAGCAAGATTTTCTGGGTATATTACCTCTGATATGAAGATGCTGCCATGCAGCTTTGACAATCAGGAACTTAAGTGGGCAGTTGATCTTAATGAACACACTATTCAGGAAGCATGGGATTCAGATGTGTTCGATGATTTCAGAAGCCATTTCAGGAATTCTTGTAGAGGTTGTAGTCGTCAGTGTGATTGCTTAGGTGGATGCCCGATCAGAAGAGAAATTGTCTTGTGCACAAAAGAGGAGAAAGATTTATGCTAACAATTGGGCTAAGTGCTGTATTAATAGTGACATTGATAATTTTATTCGCTTGCATAAGCAAAAATATAAATTTGAAAATGGAAGTAGAAGAACTAAAAATAAAGAACGAGACCCAACGCTTGAGTTATTCTAGCGTATACCGAGATTATGTAAAGTTACTAATGAAACCTGATGCATTAAAGCCTACTACATCAGACATAAAAGAAGCTGTTCACTATGCAATGATTAAAGCTCATCCTGACAATGGAGGTAAACAAGAAGATTTTGTAAAGTTTAGAAAGCTATATGAGAGGATGAATAATGAATACAGATAAACTTAAATTTCTTAAACTTGGCGGGCAATATAAAGTAAAATCATTTGCTCGTTTAATGGAAGAATATGGTTCTGATAACTCTAGTGGAATGCCGAATGTCATCTGCGGTTTTAATAAGCAAATGAAAAAATTGTGTGATCAAAAAATTACGATACAAGATACATTCTATAAGCATGAAGATAAGTTTTATCAAATAAAAGAAGCAAGATATTGTTGGAATAGTCAGATGTTAGAACTTCCTTTAAGTACATTGATCTATAGGAGGAAACATGGATAGAAATGAAATATATTTCAAGTTAAGTGGATTTTGCTCCGATCATTTTTGCTTTAATTGTCCAATATTTTTCATAAATCCCAAGTATAAATGTGGTAATGGTTGTGGATACAGTTTATGTGGAAATCCGGAATAGATATACCTTGAACCAAATATCCAGATAATGA
>JABLTN010103499.1_pt1 | contig 23852 bp, 33 predicted proteins | sample 7160141 | NCBI WGS metagenome assembly JABLTN01 (sample SAMN14651226, study PRJNA627086) | human gut metagenome | isolation source: feces | host: Homo sapiens | reverse complement strand
TCGGGGACAGATCAAGAATCAGTCCCATACGGCTTGGAATTACATCTTCCTAGTCCGAGTCTGCTCCCTCTGTAAATACAGCTTTTACACAGATGTCTGTCTATATTTGTCCGTTTTTCCGGATTCTCAACTTTTTTTGTCACGGTTGCTCCTTTCCCCTCCGGCCGGTGCCGGAGGAAATCTATGTTGACTGGTTTCTGTTGTGACACAATACCAGTTGTGCAAGCTTATTTTGTTTTCTTATATTTTCTCTGCCAGCCAATCCAGCAGTCTGATTATCATCTTATACAGCCACGTCTTTTTCAGTTCTGTTTTAAGTTCATTACAAGCTTTTTCGAATTCACGCTGATCATCCTCACGTTTTTCACATTTTTCATATTCGCCAAATTCTTTTCTTCGTTTTTCTATACGCCATTTGCAAGCAGGACACTTTTCTTTATACGATTCTCCTCTAGCTTCTTTACATGGCATATTTGCAATTCTGCACCGTAACATTCTGTTTTTCCTCCTAGTTCTCAATTCATCTCTATTACTCTTGGTACGTTTATACCATGATTCCGCAGTTTTTCTGACAGTTCCCGCAGTTCTTTAACATAGCATTTAGCATAGTATTCTGTATTTTTCATTCCTGCAGGTACATCTGGATACATCCATCTTTGATGCGGGTAAATTATTATATCGTCTTCGGATTTCATAAGCGTCTTAACTTGATGTGCTAATGTCCTCCCCGTGTTTCTGCCTTCTATCGGATATCCCAATCCTCTTGACAATATATATTCTTTTTGCCATTTCTCGAATTTAATTCCTAATGCGCTTTCGATCTCTTTCAATCTTACGATTCCCTCTGTTTTTCTTCTTTGTAGCATTTTATCCACCGAATACATCGTCATGTGCTCTGTTTCACCTTCATCACCTTCATTTATTCGGAACGCAGAAATCTGCTGCCGCCTGTTCTGAAAGTTCTTCCTTCAGGTTGACATTACTGCATTTGACGCTCGCTTCATGCTGCAGTCTGTTGGCTGCTTCTTCTATCTGGTCATATTCCTTGCTGTTCAAGTTTCCACCGCCTTTCACCAATTCGATTGCTTCTATATATGCCTGTATGTAATCTTCTGCTGTATTGTTGGCAATTTCATCAAGCTTATCCGCCGGTTTTTCTACCATTAATCTTCCGGCATATTCTATCTTGTCTTCCAGTTTCTTTACAATTGCTTCCGGTTCGTATGCTGTAGTGTAGCTTTTCAGCATACGGATTTCCCGTTTACAGTCTGCTATATTATTTTTGATCTGCCGGACCTTCGCGTCTATATCATATAGACTGCTGCCAGGCATTCCTCTTGATCTCCATCGGTCAATGGCTTTGTACGAACGTTTTATTTCTTCTTCAATTTTCTTTATTTCTGCGTCTGCATCGATTAGTCTCATTTTCTGATCTCCTCACATTCTTCGCAATCATCACAATCTCCATCGCACATTGCGTTGTCGCAATCATCTTTATCCATGTCGGAACACCACATGTTCATTACATTGCACCATTTCATTTCTCAGTACCTCCTATATTTCTCTGTTTCCATAATACAGAGCACATTCTTTACATTTATCTATCGGTTCTCCTTCGCCGTTTCCTGTTCGTAATCCGGCGCATCCATCCTCTTCATATCCTGGATGTTCATATTGGTGTACTAGATAGCAGTTATCAATCCCCTGTTTTACTGTTATGTGCATTTTCATCCCCCTAAAAGTCAAATACAACTTTCGGTGCTTTTATAAAATTCACACCGCATTCCTCTGTGTTTTTCTGTTCTATCTTTCTGATCAGCTTCGTTATCTCATCGTCCGTATCTTTGCAGTATGCATATCCATCTGGTGCATAGATACCTTTCATCTTTCCATTTATGTAATCCAAGACTGTTTGATAGCACATATGGTTCTCTCTTCCTGCTTCTCTTGCCGATTTATAGAATGCTACGATTTCACCATCCTGGTTTATTTTTGCTACTTTGAATGCTCTTCCTGTCAGCTGGCTTGTTTTTTTAGATAGCTCACTTCTGGTCATTACTCCAATGTTACTTAGTACATCATCGGTTTTAATTCCATTTTTATGATAAGTTACATATCCTTCTGGAAGCTCTCCGATAAATGTGATTCGCATCAGGCTCATAACTACCCATTCTTTTCCACAGAGCTTAATGAACCGTTTCCCTTTTCTACTTTTCTTTACATACGGATGCAGTTGTTTATAGCACCCGTACTTCAATCTCTTTCGGACGTTCCCCCAGTAATTGATCTGGTACAATCCGTCATATCCTGGAATGTCGTACCAACCTTTCGGATCTACGTTTTTAATTCTCATGGATATCACGCATTCTTCTGTAAGTTCTTTAAGAACTCGACCAGATACGTCTCACTGTCTGTAGCATTCATGTACTGCTTATCGTATGGTTTTCCATCACCATACGGTTTTTTATCTTTTTCTAACAGGTGGAAGTAATACTCATCTTCTTTTTCTTTTCCATTCCACCCGTTTATGCGATTCCGGTATTCTGCAACTACGAGCCTGCTGCCGTCAGCGAAATCATATTTGTAGTAATTTGCGTCTATGTTCCGGTCTGTGTACCATAATCCCCAGTCTTCGTAATTCCTTAACCACTCTTTTCGCTGATCATTATTCTTGAATTTTGGAAGTTCCGGCTGTTCCGGTTCTTTTGGTGGATTCATTGCCGTGTCCAGATCATTGATATATCCGGCCAGTGCCGCAATCATTACCTTGTACGTCCGCACCCGGATGTCATTGATATCCATGTGTCCTTTCGCCATTTCCAGATAGTTCCTGTATTTTTGATTTTCTTCCCTGGCAATATCAAGATCTGTTTTCCCAGATTTCTTTTCATGTAGTTGTGTCTCTTCCGGAAGTCGTTCCTGCGTTTCTTCTTTGTCCTGATATCTATATTCATTTTCTTTCTCTGCAGGTTCTTCTTCCAGGCCAGATACTGCATAGGTGTCAGGTGTTTCAATCTCTTCGGTTTCTTCGCTTTTTTCTTCCTGTTCTTCATTTTTCTCCTTTTTTTCCGTTTCTTCTTTTACGTTTTCCTCCAACACTTTTTTGATGGCTCCTGTTAAATCAAGCCAATGGAAATTTCCTCTGTTTTCGTTATCTATCCACAATTGGATATATCCGCAATACATCCTTATTTCCCCGACATCTTTCCCGTCAGTTCCTTCAAACACCCAAGTTCTTCCCGATACCCCTGGATGCAGATTTTGTTTTATCAGTTCATTGCACATTCTTATATTCTGCCCTGTTATCTGTTCCGCATTTTCACGGAACCAGTATTTGTATGTGCTTACCATTTCTCTTGCTACTAATTCCAGATACTCTCTTTCCTCTTCTGTTGGAACGCGTACCATCACTACTTCATTCTGATCAGAATTTTCTTCCGGTGTCAGATTCTGACACGCACCGGCATTCACATCTTCGATGCTCAGCTGTCCATCAATTTGTTCTTCTTCTGCTTTTTTCTGCTCTTCGGCATATTCTTTCACATCTTTGTATGTCAATCCTTTTTCTCGGTGGTGCTCCAGCATATCCTCCTGTATGTCCTCAGACATCTTACTGATCTCGTATGCAGCTGAAAATGTTAATCGTCCTTCTTTTAACTCTTCCGTGAATTCCGGGATCAGTTTTTTGTTGATCGACTCAATCTGTCCGATCTTGGTGGATGATACCTGCATCATGTTGGCTATGACATCCCGCAAACGTCCGCTGTCTAATTTGTATCCATGAAGTGTCAGTCCATTCTCTTTCATGTATTTCAGTGTTTCTTCCAGTGTCTTCTGTTCTTCCAGGATATCTGCTACCGTTTTGTTCCGGTACGTATTTGCTATGATTAACTGGATCATCTCTTCATGCTCTTCTGCAGGTGTCTTGATCTGGCAGGATGCTACAGAGAATTCTTCATAACCTTTCTCTACCAGGAGTGTCAACGCTCTCCATCTTCGTTCTCCGGCTATGATACGGTATTCGCCACGATCGCATGGATCGTGTACCACCGTCAAGTTCTCTAATAAGCCTACGGCAAGGATATCCTGTGCCAGCTGTTCAATATCCGGAATAGAATAGAAATTCTTGTCGTTGCTGTACATCTGCTTGATCGAGATATCCTTTGTCCGGAATCTTGCTTTTGTTTTATTGTCTTCTGCTGCCGCCTTCGTCTTATTATTAAGCGCGTCCATCACATTCCATCCAGTAGCCATCTATCTATTCCTCCTTACTCTTTTCCAGGATGCTCCCTTGTTCTTCTTCCGGTTTTCCGATAGACTTCTGGTGGTTATTACTACCGGATCGTTACTCTCTTTCAGTTGTTTCCGCATTGCCCCAAACCGTCTGTTCATCCGTCTAATGCTGTCGTTCATTGTTTTCCTAAAGCATCGTGTTGCAATCGTAACTCTTTCACGCTCTTCCTGCGTCAGGATGTCTTCTATCGGCTTATTAATTCTACATATTGTTTCCAGTACACTTTCGGGCAATCTCAGTCCTGTCTCTATCGGTTTCATTGGATTAAAAACTGGCATATTCATCTTCTTGTCCAGAAAGGTGTGTGTGTTCATTTTGCCCGGATCTCTTAAAAGTACCGCCGGGATTCTTCCTTCCGGTGGGTTACACCCGTGAATCTTCTTGTATAATTCCTTCGCCTGTCTCTTATTCATCCTGTTCGCCCTCCAGATTTCTTAAGAGTTCATACGCGACTGCTCTGTAATCCTGGGTTGCTATACACCCCCTAGAGAACTTTGGAAGCGGTACATGTGCGATTGTGGATTTTTCTGCTACTACAGATCTTCGGATTACTGTCTGAAAACAATCATGTCCCGAATTTTCTTTCAACCACTCTTCTACCTGCAGTGTCGTTTTATTCTTCTGTCTCATCGTGATCAGGACTTTCATCCGAATCCGATCGTTGAACTTCCGGATGCTTTCCAACTGTTCGTCCATGTTATCGGCAGCTTCGATCTCGAATCCTCCGAGTTTCACCGGTACGATCACAAAATCTGCTGCCACCAGTGCATTCATCACTGTCATGTCCATAATCAGACCGCAATCAATAATACAGTAGTTGTAAGCAGCTGCTACGTCTTCCAAATCTTCTGCAAGTCTTAAAATCTGATTGCCTTCCTCCGTCTTCATGAGATACATATTGGTATTCATCAAGTAACCATTGCACGGGATAATGTCTATCCGGTCATATGGTGTTGTCTGGAGCAGTTCGGATGTTGTGTACGTACCGCTTTCCCGTTCATGATTCTCCAGTAGATCCGGAAGTCCTCTTCCTTCCGGATCATATGCCCCGTAGAGCATGGAGATATTTCCCTGCTGATCGGCATCGATCACCAGTACTTTCTGTCCTTTTTCCTGTCCCAGAATGTAAGCAATGGATGCGGCCGTCATAGTCTTGCCGATCCCGCCTTTCTGGTTCATTACTGCGATTATTTTCATGATACTTTTGCCTCCTGTTCTTCCGCTCTCTCCCATTCCACCAGGCTTTCTGTTGCCCTTCTATAGCACTCTATCCAGCTTTCATCACTTTCTACTTTCAGGATCTGTTTCTTATGGATGCCTATCCCTTCAAAGATCTGGATACTTCCTCCGTGGTTCAGTGTGAATCTTGTCTTCACCCGGAGCTCTCTTCCCTGTTTGATCATGTTATATACTTCATAGAACTCTCTTATGCTCTGTCGTTCTCTGTCATCCATTCTTTCACCTCTTTCGGTGCTCTGCGCTTTAACTCTTTTATCTTTCCTTCGTTCCAGATACTGTCATTTGGTTCCAACATTTCCATCATGTTGTCTAACTGCAGATATTCTTCCAGGACTGTAATCGCGTCTCCTGCCGTGTAACAGGTAGCTACATAGTGTCCGTTCTTTGCCATGTCGTGCAAAAATTCTATCTGACTATCCTGGTGTCTGCCGGTCCCGTATTTCATTTCGATATACAGACCGATGTAGACACCTTTTGCGTATGGCAGATGCAGATCTGCTACTCCGGACTTAACTCCCATGCTCTTAAGCTTTACCGCTTCTGCCTTGTTCCTGCTGCCACCGTTCGGTGTATGATGCAGCCATTTTAATTCCGGATACCGGTTCTCATTCCACATCGCCCAGTTGCATACGTGGATCTGTTCTGTATCTTCACTTCTTCTCATGTTTTTAAGCTTCATCCAGTTCTACCCCTTCCCAGTTGAATCTCTGTCCACATCTCTGGCAATAGTTCAGATGACCGTCTTCATACTTCTTGCGATCCGTTATATACTGCTCCTTACAGTTTGCGCAGCTATATACGATTCTCATTTCATCTGCATATGTCACGTTTGGTTTCTCGCACTGCATTGCTGTCTTGATTAATTCCATGTCCATATCATGCTCTTTGCATACTTTCAGGCACAGGATAGGCGCATCAGCATCTATTACTACTGCTGCCTCTACGTCATATCTTTTTCTTCTTTCCGGATCTGCTACAAGTACTTTACATTTGCTTTCTGTGTCAAATTCTTTTAAATATTCAATCATTTCTCCTGCTGTTCTATTCATGGTTTAAATTCTCCTATCCAGTTTAATCATTGTGTAACGACGGTATTTATATCCCGTCTTCGGGTTTATTCCTTCCCACATCCGTGCTATGTAGTAACCTTTCTTCGGTTTTATCTCTTTCTTCCACCGATAGAGCTTGTCCGGATGTGGCTTTGGAAGTGGCATATTCTGAGAGCATCGGTAGCTTGATTCTCTTATTCTTGGCTTGGATTGTGTTCCGTCTTTCTTTGTTTCTGTCGAATATTCATCTTTCGTCAGATATTCAGCAAGTTTCAGCATATCCTCGCTGTAATAATCACTATCTTTTATCTTGGTCAGCCACGTACCGCCTTTATCCCATGCGTTCTGTACAATGCTTGCTGTGTCACCTACTTCTTTGACCACAAAATGTATATGCCACGCACCTTTTGTACCTCTTTCAATATTCCGGATATAAAAGTTTTCATATCCTCGCTTCCGGATTTCTCTTCTTACCTTCCGCATAGCATCTCCAAAATGCTTTATCGCCTCCTTCATCGTTGCCGGTCTATTCTCTACCTTGTATGTCCATGTAACTAGCAGATCATCTTTCTCGAAGTACTCCAGCAGACGCATCTGACATCTTTTCGTCTTATTCCATCTATTCACCTTAAGGATGTCTTCTTTAGTGGCTTTCTTCTTTTTCTTTCTTGGTAATCCCTTTGCACCATACTTCCCATCATGGTACTCCTGTACTATCAGAACTCTTTCTTTCCGTAGTTTATATGTCACTCTTTTTATCATATTTACAACTCTCTATTGGTCGTTATCTTAATATCTTTATCAAGTCCTTAACGGTGGTATTTCACCACCTCATTTTTCAGTTGGATATCCTGTAAAAACAGTTCACTCCACCCGCGTCTGATACATTGACAACCCCTGAAGTCTGTTCTATAATTTATATAGATGTTATTGACTTTGAACTCATGGTTGTGAGAGTTTTTCGGGATTATCAATGCATCGTGTGCGTACAGCTAAACTTCACCCAGTTTTCTGTACGCTCTTCTTTTATTTAAAAACTATACCTAATGGTCCTTCCAGTCTGCAGTACAACAGTAACAATGCAATAATTGCTGTCATGTATACAAAAGACAATACAAGTACCATCAGAATTTTATGGATTGTTTTTCCCATAGGTTTCTTCTCCTTTCTCTTTTTCTATTAGTTTTTGGATATCCTCCATATCATTTCCCAACAAATTCACTGCAACCCTAAGTTTTCCTTTCGCTGCCGTTACGCTCTCATATGGATATTCCCATTCATCCAGTGCTTTCAATACATCGAACAACGTCTGCTGCATCTGAGATTTTGCAACCAGTTCCATCAGAAGGTCTACGGTATCCCATTGTTCTTCTTGATCCAGCTCTACACCCTCCGGTACATTCTCTTTTTCTTTGATCGTAATACAGAGACCGGTTCTATTATTCCATTTACATCCTCCGGCCTCCCGCTCCATATACTCCATGACTTTTGGATCCATAACACCTGCTTCGATTTTTTTACCTGCAGGCAGATCCATAATAATAACTGGTGTATCCAGTCTTATCATCCCGGAATCCAAATGCATCTTAATAATTTTTCTTACTCTCATTCTCACAGTAGACACACTCCTTTCTCCATATCCACGAATATGTAGGCTCCTGCTTCCTTCATATCGAATGGCGGAACATATTTTTTAGTGAGCTTGTCCTCCAGGCACTTATGATATTTTTCATAGTCCGCATACACGGCCACACTCACCAGATTGTCCAGGATCGCATACTGGTTGTAGCGATCCCCAATCAGCTTCTCAATGCCTTTTACTCTCCGATGCACTGTCTGTGTTGTTACGCCAAACAGCGCAGCAAGGTTCTTTTTGTTTGCATACATCTTTCATCCCTCCTTATGCTGTCTTAATTCCAAGCTGTCGCATGGTCTGGAATCCGGCCAGCATTCCTTTAATGTAGATCTTTTCATCGTCAGAGAGTTCCTTTAACATCGGAATCATCTCTTTTACGTCTTCGATCTGGTTACTTACATTTCTTTTTTCTTCCTGTACTGCTGCCATATGATTTTCTCCTTTCTTCTTATTAATATAGTTTTAATCTTTATCTTCTCATTTGACCTGCCATCATCAGTGCCGGATGGTCGTTCCCGGCAGACGGCCATTACTGACCGTTTCGACTTTTTATTCTTTCTGTTGTAATAAAACTTTCTCTGAGATTAACTTTCCATCCAAAGTCCAGTATCTTCGTATTGTACGTACCGGACTTTCTTCTGTTCCAATTCCTTCCGTAGTATCCGTTCTTATTACATTTACCAATTCAGCTTTCATTTTCTCCCACCTCTTTGTTCTTGTTGACTTTATCTACGTTTCACTCCTATACTTTGATTCGCTCATTGTTTCTATCATTGCGTTGTTAATTAAAATATGACAGTAATCGCAACATACATTAGTTCAAGTATCGCTATCACAAGTGCGACAATACTTATTTGCATTGGAAAATCCGGATATCTCATAAACAGCGGAAGTCTTGGTCCATTCTTGTACTTCCGCATTTCCCTGTGAAATGCTCTCGCTTCTTCCGGAGTTCCAAGCTTTCCTATTCTTTCAAGACTTTCCCGGTACTCCTGCCTTGTCATTTCTCTTTTCCTCTTAATTTTCATCTCTTACCTGCTTCCTTTTCTTGCTTAATTTATTCCATAACTTCCCACGAATCGGAAATCAATTCTCTGACCGTTGGTTGCCATCCCTTCACCGGATGGCAACCATCTAATCTCATCATTGTTCCTGGAGTGCCATTCGCGAGCTTTATCTTTACGTTGTACGGTCTTTCTCTTATACATTTTCCTTCTTCTAATGCTTTTTTAGCTGCTTCACAGATATTCATTTCTCTCACCTCGCTTTGTATTGACTTTTGTTCTTGTCACTCCTATTCTTTAAGTACAGGCTCTGGCCGGAGTCGAGTAATTCATGAAAGGAGATCTTTATGAACAAAGAGACTATTAATTCTGTTGTAGATTCAGCATTTGATTCTGCCTTTTCCAATTGGTCCTCCAAAATTGAATGTGAATTATATCCTTCTGCTTTTGCAGATGAATATAGTTGGCTTCGTGTAAAAAGTTCTATCGAGCTTAATAACACTTTCTTAAAAGAAGCTTTAAAGCAGGCTCTCACTGAATTACTAACAGACTAATTTTCTTTCCTGTCAGATTCCTCTTCTGACAGGTTTTTTAAAATATGTAATATCTCTGGAAGAATGGCGATCTCTTGTGGATGCACGTTTTCTTTTCCTTTTAATATTCTGATTGCAAAATTATTCATTTCTTCAATTACTTCTTTTTTCATTTCTCTCACCTCGCTTTCCTGTTCCCTATGTCTACACTATACTCCCCGTTGTCTACTTTGTCAATATATTTTTGTCCCCTTTGTCTACTTTTTCTATTGACCTTTTGTTGCCAGTGTGCTATTCTACGATTAAGGAAAGAGAGGTGAGTACCCGATGACAACCGGCGAACGTGTAAAAGAGATTCGCAAAACTTTAAACTTAACGCTCGAAAAATTTGGTGAGAAATTAGGAGTTGGAAAAACAGCCATTTCCAAAATTGAAAAAGATGAGCGTAACCTTACCGATCAGATGGCTAAATCCATATGTCGGGAATACAATGTCAACTACGATTACCTTATATATGAAGAAGGGGAAATGTTCTCAGATCTTCCGCAAACCATTCTTGATGAATTATGTGCGCAATACAGTCTGAATGATTTTGATAAGGCAATTATAGAACTCTATGTGAATACGCCTTTGGAATTGCGCCAGGAAGTGAAGAAGAAGATGAAAGAATTCATCCAGAAAGTTAATTGGGAGGAGTAACGAAAAAGGGAATCCCGACCGCATACGTGCCTTGATTCCCTTTCTACTACTCAAATATGTATATGTACTTCACAAGTTCATATACCCGCTTCAGTTGTTCTGGAGACATTTTGTTGAGAATTTTGTTGATCTTCCTAATCATGAACATCACTCCTTTGTTTGGATTGTACTTCCAGATATTTCCTGTTTCAATAGGGACATTGAAAATTTCCACACACGTGGAAACTTTCTCAAATCCCTTGCGGCATGCGGATGCGCTTAGTATAATTGATTATTTATACTCACTGTCATACAGATCTGTTATTTTGCAGTCAAGCGCAATCGCAATCTTTTCCAGGTGGCAAAGCCTTGGTGATGTCTGGTTGGTTTCAACTTTTTGCAAGTACGATTTGCTCAGGCCTGTTTTTTTAGCCAACTGCATAAGTGTCAAATTTTTCTTGGTGCGTGCTTCCCACGTAAGCATCTCCATGAGTGCATTCCTCCTGTCTGTAGTATTTGCACTCAATCGTACTAAAAATGCTTCATTTCATTTTTTTTGCAAAAAAGGTGTGCTTTACAGGACCTTTTTCCATAATTGTTGCCCTCCGGATATTAAAAATCCGTATGGAAAGGTTCTGATCATAAATAAATTGCTGAGATTCAGCATTAAAAAATAATGGAGGGAAAATCTATGGGATTGAGATTCAGAAAAAGTGTTAAGATTGCCCCCGGAGTTAAGGTGAATCTTAATAAGAAAAGTACAAGCGTTACTTTCGGTGGAAAAGGTGTTCACCGCACCATAAGTTCTACCGGAAAGAAAACTACCTCTGTTGGTCTTCCCGGATCCGGTGCTTATTACACCTCTTCATCCGGCGGTACCAGTGGAACTAAGAAGAAAGTAAGTAGCAGCTCCGGTCACGAATATAATGTAACTCCGTCGCAAACTCCGGATACTTCCGCAGCACTTGAAAAGTTTTCAGATCGGGCGCTCCGGATCTACCGTATCATATTCGGTATCGTCTCTGCACTCTTCCTTTTCATAGCACTGATTGGATTCGTTGCATCACATATCATATTCGGTATCGTATTCGTCTTGGTGGCTATGATCCCGATCGGAGTTATTAAGAGTTATTCAGATGAATTGAGCAGGCGTTCTTCTATATCTTATTCGTCGGCCGGCAGTGATGGTGATCCATATGACTATCTGGAAGAGCAGCTGATGTCTAATACGGACTTCGGAGTATACGGATTTGATGATGATCATAAAAAGAAGCAGTCACCTAACAAAGGAAACAACGGTAACAAGCCAAAGAAGCCGAAAAAGAAAACCGGTTGTCTTCCTCTCGTGTGTGCATTGATCGTTCTGTTCGTACTCGTTTCTTTCCTGGTTGGACATAAGAGTATCGAAAAGATTAACATATCTGCAGATACAGATACTGAATATCATGTTGGTGATTCGATTCCAATCGAAGCAAAAGTTACACCGTCCGATGCAAAGTTGGATGATTTCAAAAATGACTTATCCGGCGGAACCCTTGAAAAAGATGGTGATAAAATCACATTTACACCATCCAAGACCGGTTCATTCAAATTATATGTTGGATCCGATGGTGTAAAAAGTAATGAAATTACAGTTGATGTCGTAGATCCGGCCGAAACTGCAGATGTATCTGATGATACTGCAGATTATGATTATGACGATTCTTCAGATATTGATGATAGTTCGGATGTCGCAGATGATACCAGTGATGATGTTACTCCTGATCCGATTGTTTATATAACCGACACAGGATCTAAATATCATAGAGCTGATTGCAGAACTTTAAAAGATTCTAAGATTGAAAAACATCTTTCCGAAGTAAAAGGAAGCTATCAACCTTGTGGTGTTTGTCACCCACCTCAGTAAGAGGATATATATGAAATATTTATTTGAAAATAAGAATGCATTGGATATGTATTATGAATTAATCAAAGAGATCGGCGTTGATGCAGAGCCATCGCCGGCCAATGATTGTGTTTATATAACTGAAGAATTTATGAAAAAATGTTTTGAAATTTACGTTTCAAAATATTCCAGTTGATTATTGATTTAGAAAGCAAAAGTCCCAGTGTTACCAGCACCAGGACTTCTGAAATAAATATTATACGATGCCCGAGAGCAAAGTACGATACCTACCGCAAAGATATTGTACCACAAATCTCAGACACCGTATAGGTGTTATTTTTATACTCATTTTTAGGTATTTTAGGAGGAATTATTATGTGGTCAGAGCAATTACCAAACGGAAAAGTAAAATTCATAGAACGTTATACAGATCCTATGACATTAAAGGAACACCGGGTATCCGTCCGGCTTTCAAAAAATACAGCAAGTACAAGGAAACAGGCGCAGGCAACTCTTGATTATAAAATCGCTCAAAAGATTGCTGCATCTGCTGCCAGTGTTCAAAAGGATAGACTCCGCTTGCGTGAACTGGTCGATCTGTACCGAACCAGTCAGAATAATTCCAGAAGAGCTTCTACCTGTGTCAGGAATTATTATGCCTGTAACTCACTCATGAAGATTCTCGGAGAAGATATCTTGGTGGAAAAGTTGACGGCCGGCTATGTGAATAAAAAACTTCAGGATCAGCACGAATCAATCGGTACAACGAATGAACGAATTACCCGGTTAAAGGCTCTTATTCGGTGGGGATACAAAAATGATTATATCGAAGATATCCGATGGTTGGATAAATTAGAGAAAGAAGAAGACAAGGAAAAGAAAATAAAGCTCGAAGAGAAATACCTGGAGGCTCATGAGCTAAAGTTACTTGTAGCAAAGCTTCCGGTTCAAAAATGGGCGTACTTGTCTGAATTTACCGCCCTCTCCGGACTTCGCATCGGTGAAGCATTAGCTCTCTTTGACAGTGACGTTGATCTGAAGAACAGAACAATCTATGTTACTAAAAATTATGATACGAAAAACAATGAAACTGGCTATCCGAAAACTTCTGCCTCCAACCGCGAGGTATACATACAAGACGAGCTCTATATACTATGCCGCCGGATCCGAGCATCCATGAATCAAGAGCGGATGCTTACGGGAATCAGAACCAATTTATTTTTCAGTGATGTTTCCGGAAATCATTTGAATTATTTTTCTTATAACAAATGTTTAAAAGAAACAGCTAAAAAAGTCTTAACTAAAAACATAAATATTACTACTCATGTTATGCGGCATACGCATGTGGCTCTTATGGCCGAACAAGGGATAGCGCTCGATGTAATATCCAGAAGGCTTGGGCATTCTGACAGTAAGATTACACGTGAAATATATTTCCACGTAACTCAGAAAATGAAAGAACGAGACAATCAGCTGATCAAAGAAATACACATATTGTAAGCGAAAACGGGGGCAAAAAGGGGGCAAATTGTTTTATATTATGTTATTCTGTGATAGCTTATCCCGTGAAAATCAAGGATTTTATCTATCATGTTATCCCGTGATAGTGAAAACAGTTCCCACTATCCGCAGTCAAAAAACAGTATAATCAAGGATTTTAACGATTGGGACATTTACTATTTTTACCATTTTTATTACTATGGTTTCGCAAGAAGTAAATGTTTCTTTTTTATACAAAAAGCACTAACAGAAGATTCTATTTCTTCCGCTAGTGCTTAACTTTCATCAATCCCGTTTTTTTCTATAAATTGCAATTCCGGCCGCAACCGCTGTTCCCAGAGATCCAAGCGTCAACATCCATAAAAATGTATGATTTTCCACTCCTGTCTTCGGTGATTTACGGATGGATGAAGATGGTTTCGGATTGTCTGTGTTGATTTTCGGCGATACTGCAGATTTTTCATTATTCTTATATATAATTGTCTGATCCGCATTATCTATATTCGCTTCATCTGCAATCAGATGATCTTCCTCATCATACAGATTCTCAAATACCACAACCGCTTTCCCGCCCAATTCACGTGCATCAAGTTCGAATGTCATTTCGACTGTTCCTGCTGATTTTTCCGGCGTAAATGTTGTTCTGCCTGTGATTTTTCTGTTGTTTTTATCTGTCATTTCTTTCCCGTCCGCTTTATCCATCAAAACGCCTTTTAATATGTAAGTTTCGCCAGGCAGCAGATTTTCATAAGACACCCGATCTATGATTGTCTGCTTTTCTCTTGCATCTCCTTCCTGCGTCTTTGACTTTTTATCCATAGCTTTTGTACCAATCTTCGGGAAATAAATACTTTGTTCTTTTGCCTCCGGATCTTTATGTTCTGCGATGCTTTTTCCGTCTATTTTAATCTCTTCATATATGACTGCCGTTTTTCCCGACAGATCAGTTCCGTTGATTTCAAATGCAATTTCAATACTGCCATCTGCCTTTTCCGGAATAAATTCCTGCTGTTTTTCTTCACTCAACCGCTGTTCTGTCTCCTTCTCGACTACCGTTCCATGTAATGTGTAGGTTTCACCAGGCAGTAGATTCCTGTATTCTATCGTATCTGTAAGTTCTACATATTCACCGGCATATGCATGATGTGTCCCTGTATTTTTGTCAGAAGCCGTTGTTCCTGCTGACGGCACATGGATTGTCTGATCTGCATCTTCCAGATCTGTATGTACTGCATATAATTTATCACCATAATATAATTTTTCAAATGCGACCAATGTCTTTCCTGCAAGATTACTTCCATCAAACACAAATTCTACTTCCGCTGTTCCGTCTTTTCCTTCTGCAACAAATTCTACACTTTCTGTTATCTTTCTGCCAGACGCACTTCTTGCTGCTTTTCCTGTTTCCTTATCCATTAACGTTCCGGTAATCTTGTATTTTTTCCCTTTTTTCAGATTATGATATTCTACCGTATCTATAATCCGCATATCTTTCTCAGCTTTTACCATCTTCATATCTGTTACTTCGTCTTTTACAGAAGTTTTTAATTTTGGAAAATGAATCATCTGATCTGCATCTTCCAGATCCTTATGCACTGCGATCACTGTATTATCCAACATGCATTCTTCAAATATTGTAATACTTTTTCCGGCCAGAGACTTTGCATCAAAGTCAAATTTTACTTCCACGCTGCCTTCGGCTGTCTTCGGCTTAAATCTCTTAGAAGCAGTAATATTTCTGTTTTCGCCATCCAGAATCATTTCCCCTGTTTCCCTGTCCATCAATGTACCCTTCATGACATATTCCTGCCCTTTTTTCAAACCTGTATAAGTGACGGTATCTATGATCGTTACTTTTTCATCTGCATTTGAATAATGTGTTCCGGTTGCTTCATCTTTTGCTGATGTTGCAATTGTAAGATCTGGATTAAGTATTGTCCCAAGATCAACAACATACCGGTCCCTGGAAATACGGAATGTTCCTTTATACAGAACTTTATCTACATTTTCTTCACAGCGAAGTTCTTCCAACCGATAGGTATCATAAGGAAATGCACCATATGCATCATTTACCTCTACACTTTCTCCGTTACTGTTCGTTCCAAACCACACACCACTTTCAGATTGTCCGCTATTGGTATCTTTGCTGTGTTTCGTATAATCAGATGCCGATGAAAAATATCCATTTTCGTCTGTCATGATCCGGTGACATTCACCCGTCGTTACCGATGTGATCTGAAACGGAATTCCTGCCATTGCCATCTGTGTTTCTTCATCTTTTTTCTGAAATTCAATATCCCCTCTACATATACGGTCTGCTATTTTATAGTTGTTTCCACCCTGTATATTGGTCTGATTTCCATTCTGAACGATCTGTGTCAGATAATAATTTTCTGCAAGTTTTCCGTTGTCTCCTTCTATATAAGCCTGTTCCAGCATATATCCTTTTGGTGCTTTGGTTTCTTCAATGCTGACTGTTCCAAGCGGAAGCACCGGCTTATCTCCATTTTCTGCATAATAAAAATCATCACCGGATATCTGATACTCTTTTCCAAGTTTACTTCTGCAGACGTCATTCTCCTTTTTGGTACGTAACACCCATACTTTCGAAGGTTTTTCAGGCAAAGATTCCTGCGTATATCTGCCTGCATAAAAGCGTACTGTAAACTCTGCACCTTCCAGGCTTCCACCGCCAAGTGCTTTTCCCTCTTTGCTCTCCTGATCGATTTTATCCAGGAGCAATTCTATATCTGAATACACCGGTACATCCTTCACATTTACTTCTGCTGTCTGTCCGGATGTAACTGTTACCGGATATATCCTATCATCCAGTTTATATCCTTTTGGTGCTTTCTTTTCTTTTACATAATACATACCTTCTTCTAATTCCAGCGTATTAGACTCTCCGTTTTTGTCCGTTGTAAATACAGCGTTTTCTTTCGTTGCGCCACGATCTAAATAGACTCCGTAGGCTGCACCTTCCAAAGAATATTCTGCATTACCATCTGTAAGCGTTGTCAGTGTCTTTCCTTTTTTTAACTTTGCATACCCATTGTAACTGCGGTGTATGACGGCAGTTCCGCTGACTCTCTGATACCCGATCAGCCTGCCGCTGCTGTCTTTTGTCACGCCATCCGTTGCCCCAGTCACACTCGTACAGTATAAGTTTCCTGTAACTTCTCCCGTTGCTTTATTCACTGCAGTGATGGTGTATTTATAGGTGCATTCCTGCCCTGTATATGGCGCAGCAGCCGTATGATCCGCACACCCTCCGTTTGCAGTAACGCCGGCAAGGATTCCGGTAAATCCGCCCATGGTTACCCCGTGTACCGTATGACCGTTTCCACCATTCACAGCCGTGACCACACAATTTCCGGTAAATACATCCCCTACTTCCGGCTTTTGCTGATTTCCCCGCGCCTGTACCATTCTTCTTGAATATACACTGTTTCTTTCTGCTCCATTCCCGAATGTTATGACTACTTTCTTGTTCATACCCATAGCTGTAATATCACGCCAGTAACTCTTCCCCTCTGTCACCGAAGTGTCTTCCAGCTCGTATCTGCCTTCTTCATCAAGTATCTTCATGCTGATCCTGGTGTCTTCTTCTGCATCCGATTGTACACGTATACACATTCCATCAGGCACTGTTATTTCACTGCCTGATTGGACCGTTCTTATACAATCCTCTACATCTGTTACTGTTACGGAACCTTCTCCTACAACTTCAAAGCTCATCTTCCTTGCCGGATTTTCCGCATTCACACTGGTCTGTGACACGCCAAACGCAGAGACCTGACATAGCAATATCCCTGCCAGTAACGAAGCTATCGTTTTCTTACTTTTTTGAATCTTCGTCATACAATTCCTCTCTTTCTTGTTATTTATATTAATCCGACCGTTGTAAATACCTCCTTTCCATGTCAAACACAACGTAAAATCTGTCAGATTATTCCATATTCACTTGGATAGATTATAAATGGGTTATCTGGCAACGTCATATGAGAAGCATGACCTGCCTTTTGATCATTTATCTGAAATTAAATAAGACCGAACAACAGAATGTTATTCAATTATTTTTGTATATAATACAACACAGATTCCAGAGATGTCAATCCCCCAAATCTGTGTTGTACATAGTTTTTAATTCATATTTTATTAACCGAAACCTAAAGCTGATTCTGCGGGAACAGTGCATCATCTACTGCCATGAGATCATCATTCGGAATATAATATGCTCCGTCTTTATTCACCTTTACGTGAACTTCTTTTTCCATCTTATCGCCATACGTCGGGTCTGCAAGTTTTGCGCTCATAATTTCATACATCTTCCGCATGATTGCCTCATTAAGTTCTTCATCTGACGGGATTGATTCTACATTCGAATATGTGTCTGTCACCCATTGATCAAGCTCATCTGATACAGTAGAAAATGCCGTAAACGGACATACTTCAACAGTTACAGTAAATTCATCATCTTCTGTTTCTTTTGCTTCTTTCACTTTATAATTTGCACTCTTTAACATTTTTTCAAACATCGAACGATAGTCCGCTTTTAATTCATCCGATACACCGGTGTCATCAAAACCGGCTTCTTTCATAATCGTATCAAGATTTGTCTCGTATTCTTTTTTTGCTTCTTTTTCTGTCGTCTCTGTTATCTCGGCATACTTCTTAACTTCTGCTTTGTATCCACAATCCAAGGCAGACTGTACATAATCCATTGCATCGTCCGTTGTCATACCTCCACATCCGCATAACAGTAACATCACTCCGGCCAGCACCAGCGCCAGTACACCATGTTTTTTCATTTTATTGCCTCCTCATAAAAAATGATAGTGCCCGTTTCTTAATTGAAAGGACACTATCATTATATCTAAACCTGATTTTTTCCACAACTATTTTTCAATCAGTTTTTTTCCGATATCAAAGCAGTCGAATGTTGCGAAATAATCAGCCGGTGTTTCTGCTCTTCTGATCAGTTGTGTAGTCCCGTCTTCTTTCAGAAGCACTTCGGCAGATTTTAATTTTCCATTGTAATTATATCCCATAGAGAAGCCATGTGCTCCCGTATCATGAATTACCAGCACATCACCTATATCAATCTTCGGAAGCATACGGTCGATTGCAAATTTATCATTGTTTTCACACAACGATCCTGTTATATCATATTTGTGATCGCAAGGTGCATTTTCTTTACCCATTACAGTAATGTGATGATAAGCTCCGTACATAGCAGGACGCATCAGGTTAACTGCACATGCATCTACACCAATATATTCTTTGTGTGTATGCTTTTCATGAATTGCCGTTGTAACCAGGCATCCGTAAGGTCCCATCATAAAACGTCCCATCTCTGTATAGATTGCCACATCGCCCATACCGGCAGGTACCAGTACTTCTTCATATACGCGGCGCACACCGTCACCAATCGCACGGATATCATTTGGCTCCTGATCTGGTTTATAAGGGATACCTACACCACCGGACAGGTTAATGAATTTGATATGTACACCTGTTTCTTTCTGAAGCTTTACTGCAACTTCGAACAGAACTTTCGCAAGCATCGGATAATACTCATTGGTTACTGTGTTACTTGCAAGGAATGCATGAATACCGAATTCTTTGGCACCTTTTTCCTTTAAAATCTTAAATGCATCAAATAACTGTTCTGTAGTCATTCCATATTTCGCATCTCCCGGATTATCCATGATGTCATTACTGATTTTGAACATCCCACCCGGATTGTAGCGGCAGCTGATCGTCTCCGGAATATGTCCGATTGCTTCTTCAAGGAAATCAATGTGTGTGATGTCATCCAGATTGATGATTGCATTCAGCTTGTCTGCCAGTACAAATTCTTCTGCCGGAGTATCATTCGAAGAAAACATGATGTCCTCTCCTGTTGCCCCGATCGCATCGGAAAGCATCAGCTCTGTATAGGAAGAACAGTCACATCCACATCCATACTCTCTTAAAATATTGATCAGAAACGGATTTGGCGTTGCCTTTACCGCAAAATACTCTCTGTATCCTTTATTCCACGAAAATGCTTCTTTTAAAGCTTTCATATTCTCACGGATTCCTTTTTCGTCATATAAATGAAACGGTGTCGGATAAGTTTTAATAATCTCGTCTAACTGTGCTTTTGTTACAAATGGTTCTTTTTTCATCAATCCTTGTTCTCCTCTCGTATAGATAATAACTTTATCTCATTCGCAAGTGCTGTTTTGTACAATTCCACAAAGTTTTTCTGTCCGGAATAGAGACATGTATTCATACTCCCCTCTCCGTATTCACCTGTCAGTACATATTTCGAATCGGCAATGATTCCTATCTGCATTCCTCTGTTTTCTCCAAAATATACTTTTGCATTGTGAAAGGTCGCCGGTTGATCGGTGATGATCACCACTTTTTTTCTTTCTTCCATCAATGTATCAAGCTCCCGGATCAGAAGCAGCAGATAATTTCTTGTACAACTGATATAGACTCTCTGATCAACCTGAGATAACAGATTCTTTATCTTATTCAGTATATTCTCTGCGCCTTCAATTGTAATGTATCCTTCTACATACGCTTTCTCCGTCGGCATATGTTCCTGCAGCCATTTTCCGGATTCTTCCAGCTTACGGATACGATTCTTACAGAATTCGTTAAGCGGGACAGGCACATATTTTCTGGTACTGGCCTCTTCTACAAGGTAAGCCGCACCTTTCTCTGTCATACTAGCCAGAGAATTATATGCATTGGATCTGGATATTCCGGTCTGTTTAGCAACTTCGTATCCAGTTACCTTTCCCTCTGTCAGCAGGCACTGATAAATGCTTGCTTCTTGTCTTGTGAGTCCGAATTCCATCAGGCGCTCTGTAAATGATGTCTGTTCCATCTTCGTCATCCACCTTTTGGTTCTTTAGTAGTTCTCTACAGGAACACTATAAGTGAATTTTCGCTGTATGTCAAGGAGAAACTTTCTCAAAAACATGCAAAGAACCAGAAAGCCCAGGCTGATTCAACCTCGTTGCTTTCTGGTTCTTTATAAGCAGTCCTGCTTATTTACTATTTTTATTTTCTGTCATCTACCATCGCAATTCTCATCATGTTACTTACTGTTCTGTTCTCAGATACATTTGTAGATGGAATTCCAAGCGTTAATACAACCATGTCTCCTGCTTCTGCAAGCTTCTTTGCACAGATCAGATCGATTGCAGTATCACAGATATCTTCTGTTGTATATACAGCAACTGATTTCAGCGGCATAACTCCCCAGTTGATCTGCATTCTTCTCAGTGTTGCCTCATCCGGGCTGATACCGATAATACCTGTCTTAGGTTTGAACTTAGATACAACTCTTGCCGTAGCACCTGATACAGTTGGTGTTACGATACATTTAGCACGAAGATTATTAGCCGTTGTTACTGTTGCATTTGCAAGTGCGCTGGATGCACTCTTAAGTCTGTGTTCTCCTGCTTTTCTAAGGATCATATCATAATCCAGATGCTCCTCTGTATTTTCAACAATATGAACCATCATCTGTAAAGCTTCTAACGGATATTTACCCTGAGCTGTCTCTCCGGAAAGCATGACTGCATCTGTTCCGTCATATACCGCATTGGCAACATCTGTAACCTCTGCTCTTGTAGGACGTGGATTACGCATCATAGAATCAAGCATCTGCGTAGCTGTGATAACCGGTTTAAAGTTATCGTTACATTTCTGGATAATTGTCTTCTGAAGGTATGGAACTTCCTCTGCCGGAATTTCAACACCAAGATCTCCTCTGGCTACCATGATTCCGTCTGCGCAACGGATAATCTCATCAATATTCTTGATTGCTTCAAAGTTCTCAATTTTTGCAATTACAGGGATATACGGAGCCTTACATTCTCTTAAGAATGATTTGATCTCCAGAATACATTCTGCATTTCTGACAAATGAAGCTGCAATAAAATCTACACCCTGCTCCACACCGAATTTCAGGTCATCACGGTCTTTATCTGTGATAGCTGGAAGACGGATCGCAACGTTTGGTACATTAACACCTTTCTTTTCTCCGAGCTCGCCGCCATTGACAATTTCGCAATTGATGTTATTTCCCTTTTTATCTTTTACTTTCAGTTCAATCAGACCATCATCGATCAGGATCGTACTTCCGGCTTTGACATCTTCTACCAGACCTTTGTATGTAATAGAAACAATCTTGTTATCTCCGACAATCTCGTCTGTTGTCAGGGTAAATGTCTCTCCTGCTTCAAGCTGTACTTTCTTTCCATCTTTTAATACACCTGTACGGATCTCAGGTCCTTTTGTATCCAGAAGAATTGCGATCGGTTTGTTCTCTTCTTCACGAATCTTCTTTAACATATCCATACGGCCCTTCTGTTCTTCGTGATCACCGTGTGAAAAGTTAAATCTTGCAATGTCCATTCCATTCTGAACTAACTTTCTCATCATGGTTTCATCATTTGTATTTGGTCCCATTGTACAGATAATTTTTGTTTTTTTCATATTTCTCCTATTCCTCTCTTGATTATTTAACATGTGTATGTGTGAACAAATGATCCTGGCAATATTCATAATTGCCATTACATTTTGAACAATACCGGAATTCCAGATTCGGATCATCCAGTTCTGTTCTTCCGCAGACTGCGCATCTGTGTTTTGCCCCATTTGCATAGCTGTTTACCGGTCTTTCCGCATGTCTCATCTTGCGCTTGAAATCATTCTTTCTTTTCATCTGACCTGGTGTGTAAGGCTTCATATTACGTGAACTCAGGAAAAAAATGATAAAGTTCAGTATTGAGATAAATGCTGCAAGCGCATTCGCCTTATAATATATACCGAAAACACCTCCGCCGTAGGCCGGAAGAAAAGCCTGCACAATCGCATAGATAAAATACAAGCCATCAAGTATAGCCAGCCATTTGATCTTAATCGGAATAACGAAAAATAATAACAGCTGGATATCCGGATACAGTGCTGCAAATGCAAAGAATAACGATAAATTCAGATACCATGTATCCATTGGTAACACAGTGCCTGTCAGTAAATATGCCAGTATGGCTCCCAGTACAATAAAGAGCATTCCCGAAAAGAAATACAGATTAAAACGAAACGCCCCCCACGCTGCCTCTAACTGCTTCCCTATCATATAATAGAGATACAGTGCAAATACAATAAAGATCAGACTGTCAGACGGAGGCTGGATAATAAATGTAACAATTCTCCATATCTGCCCCTGGAGAATCTTGCTGGCATCCAGACTTAAGAACTGCCTATAGAACGTCGGGTTAATCAACTCCAGCGCAAATCCGGCTGCATATAATATTATAATATATGTGATCAAATTTGGAATAGCATATCTGCTAAATTTCCGTTCAAGTTTATCTAACCAATTGTTCATATAACTGCTCCTTTACGTTTATTCTCACACTGTAGATATTCTACCTTCCCAACTGATATTTGTCAATTGTGCCAAGTAAAGTTCATCTCTTTTTAACATATCTTCAACATTTGTTAATTGTCTTTTGAGAACTTTTGTCGTATAATGTTACAGGTTGCAATTAAGCAAAATGCATTTAATAAGAAGAAAGACATATAGATCAACATGATAAGGAGTTACATAATATGAATCAAAAAGAATTATACGCACTTGGTATCGACATCGGTTCTACAACCGTAAAGATTGCCATATTAGATGAGAATAATGAAGTGGTATTTTCTGATTATGAGAGGCATTTCGCTAACATCCAGGAAACTCTTTCCGATCTGTTAGGAAGAGCGATACATAAATTAGGTCCTGTCCATGCATCACCGGTCATCACCGGTTCCGGCGGACTGACACTTGCGAAACACCTTGGAGTACCATTCGTACAGGAAGTTATCGCCGTATCAACTGCTCTTCAGGACTATGCACCTCAGACAGACGTTGCTATCGAGCTTGGCGGGGAAGATGCCAAGATCATCTACTTTGAAGGTGGTAATGTAGAGCAGCGTATGAACGGCGTCTGTGCCGGTGGTACAGGATCCTTCATCGA